>Ga0233415_10000269_pt1 | contig 25079 bp, 26 predicted proteins | sample Na_anoxic_12_MG_FD_188631 | JGI IMG/M metagenome (GOLD analysis project Ga0233415, IMG submission 188631) | Seawater microbial communities from Saanich Inlet, British Columbia, Canada - Na_anoxic_12_MG | ecosystem: Environmental > Aquatic > Marine > Inlet | place: Canada: British Columbia... | reverse complement strand
TTAGAAATCATTTAAAAAGTTGGCCTGCCAGCTGAAGCCTCCTACTTCATTAAAACTACAAAGGACAGATTGCTAAATGAGGGCCTGCCCGTCATTTCGTTTGCAGAAATGCCGGGACTATTTTTGTTCTTTTTTCGATAGCGGCCAAAGCCCCTACTACTATACCGACTACTAAAGCAGCAGGATCATTATCTCTATAAATAACGGTTTGCTCATCAGAGACAACATAATTTTTATCCCCTCCTGGATGGGCACTGGAAGTAGCGTTCATAAGAACTATGATTGAAAGTAATAATTTTTTCATATTTTCCTATCCCTAAATAAGCATATATTTTTAGTATTATTATTCAGTATATAAGCATAACTCCGATGACTACAGAAAAAAATTCTTTAAAAAAGAGCCTGATTAATCACCATATATCGATTATTTTGTGCGTCTTTCAACCACAAGAGGACCTTTAAAGATTCACCCGCTCTAATAACTTTCTTTTCATGTACGATGTTTTTTGGTGACAACGTAAAAAAGGATTTTCCCAAAAGGCCCGCCTCAGCACCACATAAAAGTACCATCGGCAAAACAAGCTTCATAGCCTCTCCTGGTAAAGCCACTCTAAACTGCAGTTGCCCATTCGTAACAGCCTGATTAAGCCGTGCTTGATCCTGAATAAACCTTGCGATTTCCTCAATCTCAGCCATCTTACCAAGAGCCAGATATCCCAGAGAAATCCCCAAGAGTCCCACTCCTAAATTGACAATAAAGCGACGCTTCTTTTTGACCACGTCTTGAAATGTAGCCCCATTATCAGATAGATAGTGGGCTATCTTTTTTGGATCGTATATTACATCTCTTGGCGATTTATTTGAGATAGAAAAAAGCACTATCTCACCTTGAGATTCAGGATAATCAATATCATATCGGGCCATACTCACTGATATACCACGCGCCTCCAATGCTCTGCACTCATCGTTTTGGCCGAAAAAGCCACTAAAGCAGTTCGTTGTATAGATCGCAAGCAAAACAAGTAATAATTGTCTTTTCATAAAAAATCCCCTAAAGATAGTTACCCTATAATAAGGATAAACATTCCTGAACATCCAACAAGAGGTTGTTTTAAAGGCTCAATAGGAGCTATAATCCGATTTAGTGGCGCGTCTGTCCAGCGTAGTCCATAGGACGTAGCCTGGTCCCACAACCGCCGTGTCCGCCATAGCTGAAAGCGTCGGCTGGGACTATTTTAGAACTTTATAGCCCGATTTTTCACTGCTTCTTTATAACTAAGCCTAGAAAGATGCTCTTTATTTTTCTCAATAAATTCATATATCATTTGGGGTTCAGTTCTTGCATACTCACGCAATGCCCACCCAATGGCCTTTTTTATAAAAAATTCTTTTTCATGAGATCGTTGCAAACAAAAAAATAAAAGGCGTTTTTGGTCTGTCTTCTTTTTAAACTTATTTTGGCAAATAATCACAGTTCGACGTATCCATAGATTCGAATCATTGGACCACTTTTCCAAAATAGGCCAGATGGCTGATGGGTATTTCATCAAAATGGTCCCAATAAGATGTATTGCTATGTCATCCACGAAATCCCACCAGGCTCCATCACGAATCATTTTTTCAAAAAGAGAGAAAGCCGCTGGATTAACATATTGAGGATGGGATCGGGCTATATCTATTGCGATATACTTTTCTTCCCGATGCGATTGGTTCCATAGCTCTTCAACGACTTGTAAAAACTCATTTTGATTTTGAATCGGATATGCTTTAATTGCTTCCTTTGCAAGAGGGCGACGGTCTGGAGCCTTAACTCCATAAAATGGCATTGAAGTTTTCATATATGCGGCCATCGCTTGGGCATTTTCTTTATTATCAAGTGCCAATAGACGCTGTTTTATAAATTGAGGTATATTATTTTTCATATTCAATACAATTTTAGTGACATCCCATAATCGCTGTGCCCGCCATAGCCTTGGCGGCAGCCGGAACTGTTGTAGAACTTTTAAAGTATAGATGGACAAGGAGAGATTTAAAATAGTCTTTTTATTTTTTATTAGCTCTCTTAAGAATTGGTATGAGATCGCCAAGGCAGGCTTCTTCTGCTAATTCTATTGCTGATTTTCCATATTTCCCCACTATAGAGGGATCAGCGCCATACTTAATAAACAATTTAATCAAAGCAATATAACCTTCTATGAGGCTTTCTACACGCGAACTATCTATCCACGATTCCGGATCCTTTGCCTTCTCTGCTTCGCGCTGAAGATCAAAAAGGTGTTTTACTTGATCCGACAATAAATCCTGATCTATTTCATTGTTTATTTTTACACCTGCATGCAGTAACATTCGTGCAATCTCAGCATTTGGCGCGTAGTAAAGTATAGACCTTGGTGAAAAAAATGTGGCAGCGGGCTGATTTATATTTTTTACTCTGGGCAACATAACCTTTAAGATTTTTTTAATTTTATGATAATTTTTTTGTTCCAATAACCTGGATCCCGAAAGAAGATAAGCTATTGTATCTGAATCAATCTCTACTCCCTCTTTTAGCAACGCATTAATTGTCTTGATGTCCTTTTTCCAGGCAGCATACTTCAAAGCAGACGATGGCAAATAACCCACTTTTTTTAATAAAAGCTTAGCCTCTTGATCATTGTTTTTATAAGCCCAATACAATATACTCCCGAATGTTTTTGGCTTTTCAAGAGCTAAAAATAAAAACTTTTCTCTCTCATCAATATTCTTTAACTCACAGAACTTCTCTTTAGTTAAATAGAGTTCAAACTGAGAATCGATAATTGCATCCAAGAAAAGCGCTTTATCATATTCGGATAAGGAAGGAACCCTTTTTTTAAAACTCTCCAAGTCCATCGGAGACAGTTCTTTAATCAAAAATTCTAAACGATTCACTCGTTGCTGAAAATTCGATTCTACTTGAGATTTAACTTTCGGGTTAGCGTCTTTTGCTTGAGCCACTTGAGTATAGGACCCTATACCCGCAAGCAAAGTAATAACAAAAATAAAACTAAATTGATTTTTCATAATTTCTCCATAAAAATTCATATCTATTTACTAATAGAATAACACAAAAAGACTGGTTTTATAAAGGTTTTGACAAGAAATTGCTGTATTCTTGCTCTAGGAGAAACAATTGGATTGATTGATGGCGTCCCTAAGGGGATTTGAACCCCTGTTTTCGCCGTGAAAGGGCGACGTCCTGGACCAGGCTAGACGATAGGGACACGTAATTTTCAAGTGACGCTCTATGAGCGTTATAGAAAGGAAGAGTGAACTAATACCATCTCTCTAGAATTCATATTCAGACCATCTTTAAAAGACTGGCCTGCCATCTGAAGCCTTGGCGAAAGATGGTGAGCCGCGTTGGATTCGAACCAACGACCCACAGCTTAAAAGGCTGTTGCTCTACCAACTGAGCTAGCGGCCCACTCACATTTTTATTTCAAAAATTAAGATGAATATATCTAGAATTTATATATCTCGATGCTCTTTGTCAAGAAAAAAGCGTTTTTTGCCTGGATTTCAGACCTTATCCCTGTGAGGAAATATAAATATTAACCTTTTGCTCTTTTGAAAGAGCTACACACTGCTGAATATATTCAGATTTTGCTGCAGCGACATCCTGAGTTTTGACCCAAATATTCACAGAAAAACCCACTAAACTTGAAGATGACGCTGTATAAGAAACGCTCACGGCTTTCTCTTTTACAGCAAGCTCCATGCGCTCCCACGCTTCTTTTAGTATCTTTTGTGTGCCCACCTCATTCTCAGATGAAGCGTTAAAAACTATAACGCGATCTTTAAGAGCTGTAATATTGGTGATACTACTCTTAATCAAAAGCTCATTAGGGATGCGAATCAATTTATTATCAGCTGTTTTAAGCGTAAGAGAAAGCAGTCCAACATTACTAATGCGGCCTTGTACTCCATTAAACGCTATGATATCTCCCATTTTCAATGATTGTTCTATCATTAAAAAAACACCGCTTATCACATTGGTAAACGTAGTTTGAGATGCAAAACTAATTGCTACCCCAAATACTCCTGCTGCTCCCAAAAGCGCACTAATATTAAAGCCAAATAGATTTAAAGTAGCGCCAACTACCAATGCATAGATTCCGTAAATAAGAAAGAAGTTAAGCACCCGTAAACCCGAAGATGGAATTCGAGACGCTAAAAGACGAGTCCCTCGTTTGACGAAAAAACGAACAATAAAGTATGAAACAAAGCAGACAATTGCTGACACGCCAATACGTATCGCTTCCCACCTAAGCACGCCTTCAACTATTGTATTACGCAAATTTTCAAGCATTATGCTCCTTTATGACATAATCCCAGACAACATATAATTACTCACGTGGCAATAGATCAAAATTCCCAAAATATCCATGAACGTTGCCAGGAGTGGTCCGGCTGAAAATGCTGGATCTATATTGAATCGCTGCAATACAAAAGGAATTACATTTCCCAGCATGGATGCCAACGTTACAATCATGGAAAGAGAAAAGCCAATTGCCAAGCATTCAGTAATAGATCCACCCACATAATACGCACGAGAAAATGAAATTGCCCCCAAGAAAAATGCTAATGTGGTGGAAATCATAAGCTCACGACGCAATAATCGGAACATATTAGAAAAGGTCAGCTCTCCAGATGCCATCCCTTGAATCACTACTGCAGAGGTCTGGCTACCACTATTACCCCCCACACTCATCAAAATCGGCAGGAATGAATACAAAATGCCGATCTTCATCGTTGATTCATACGTACGTAAAAGGGTGCCTGAAAACGATTCTGCTATCATAAAGGCTACTAATACATAGCCACGAAGATAGAGTAATCGTAAAAATGGAATTTCAAAGTAAGGGTATTTCATAGGAGGCATGGATGCCATTCGCTGAACATCTTCTTCCGCCTCTTCGACCAATACATCTACCAACTCTTCACTGGAGATCACGCCCAAAAAGGTATTAGTATCGCTCACTACAGGCACAGCAATTAAACCATACCGGACCATTTCTTTTGCAACAGACTCTTGATCGTCTTCTGCACGAACCACAAGCTCATTCTTTTTCACAAAATTACTAATACGCTCATTCGGCTTATGCAGCACTAAATCCTGCAAATTAATATGCCCTAAAAGATTATGCTCTTTATCTACAATGAAAATAAGCTGATGAATTTCATGACTTGGCTGCACTCGCTGCAGAAGCTTAATTGCTTGATCAACAGTAAATTCAGACAAAATGGTAAGTACGTCGGTGGTCATAATACCACCCGCAGAATCCGGCTCAAACTTCAAAATAGAAAGAACCCGCTCACGCACATCCTTAGCAAGCATATTAAGATACTTTTTCAAATCATCATCTGAAAGAATATCAAATAGATCGGCTAATTCATCGACAGGCAATGCGCGAAAGGCTTCAATTTTTTCAGAGTCACTTAACGTTTCAAGAACGATTCCCTTCATGGGATCAGAAAGCTCTTCAAACGTATCAAGCTTTAATGGCTTGGGAAGCTCAAGAAAAAGCTTTTGAGCGGCCTTTTTTGAAATTGTTCCAAGAAACTCTGATATATCAGCAGGGTGCAACGCGATAAACGCTTCCCATAAGGATTGCCCCAAAGCAGAATCACGAGAAATAACGGCCTCTAAGCTTTCTCTCACTTCATCATAAATTTTATCTCTTGCCATAATCCGATCTCCCGCGATAATTTTAATTTCATATCGAAAAAATCCCTAATAACCCCATTCTATCTACTCATTGAAATAGGCGCAAGTACAACCTTTCCATTTGACTTTAGAAGCCTTTTGAGTACTATTTTTAATTAGTGGAGGTTGATATAGTGATTTTGATAAATAGAAATAAAAAAAGAGAGGCGATATGGATACAAAGAGCTTAGTCGAGCCGAATAGCCACTTTGTGCTCCAAGTCCCTCAAGAGTACGATGGAAGCCGTATTGATACGTTCATCACGGCTCAATTTCCACTCTATTCCCGATCCTTTTTCACCCGCCTTATCGACGATGGCACTGTAGCTCTCAATGATACTCCCATTACTAAGGGAGGGGTGCGAATAGCTGCAGGCGATACTGTATCGGTTCGATTCCCTGCGCAACGTGAAATACAAGTCGATGCCCTGAAAGAAAAGCCTGACGTTGAAGTAATATATGAAAGCCCAGATTTTTTGATAGTTAATAAGCCAGCCGGGCTCTTGGTGCACCCTACCTCTATGGCAAGCACTGCAGCTACGCTCGTTGATTGGCTTTTAATTAATTATTCCAATATAGAAGATGTTGGGTACGTTGATCGGCCTGGCATTGTCCACCGTCTTGATAAAGATACCTCTGGCCTGCTAATAGTCCCACGCACTAATCATGCGCATGGTCTTTTTTCTGATTTATTTCGAGATCGCAAAATGAGTAAAACCTATTATGCTATCGTAGAAGGGCATCCAGAAAGAGAAGGGACAATTACTGCGCCAATTGGCAGAGATCCTATCAGTAAAACAAAAATGACCACTCGTGAACATCCTGGCCGCTCTCCAAAAATGCGTGATGCTACTACTCATTTTAAAGTGCTTGAATATTTTGAGGATGCAGCATTAGTGGAAGTGAAGCTAATTACCGGCAGAACCCATCAAATCCGTGTGCATTTTGTATCCATTGGGCATCCACTCATTGGAGATGTAGTTTATGGAAAAAAAACAAAGCTAATCAAACGCCAAGCGCTGCACGCGCACAATCTTGCGTTTGAATTTCAAGGCAAAAAGTATTCATTTGAAAAAGCTATTCCTGAAGATATGGCACAGCTTATTAAAACGCTTCGCGCGCAGAAAAAATAATAAGACCCTTCCATCGCCTACTCGTTTGCCGTATTGTTATCAACAGTATTTATTCTCGGTTTTTAAAGGGAGTCACTATGAAACAAATCTTAGTACTATTCCTTTTATTATCTACACCCCCACTCCTGGCAATGAGCCGATATAGCGTAACTCTTACAAGACAGGCTTTTGCCTATCGACACCCCGCAGTAGCAACTCCTGCGCGAAAAACCGTAACAATCGCGACAAAAAGAATATATTCGCAACCCGAACAATCCGATAATTCAGATGAACAAACAAAAAAATTTCGGCGTAAAATCGAAAAACTTCGTGCACAGAAAAAAGCTCTTTTGTATTCGCGCCCTATTCTCACGGTCGCAGGTGTAGCAGTAACCAATTATATGGCATCGCGATTGGGCCTTTCGCAGCCGGAATTGATCGCATCGTTAATGGCGTTAGCCACTATAAATACTATTGCCTATCACAAAGCTGATGAATGGCACAGTGCTGAAATAAAAGCGGCACAAAAAAAACTCGATGAGTTGGAATAAAAAAAATTTTTTTATTCCTTTTTTCGGATATTCTTTGTGCACATTTTAATCTTTTTTTAGAGGAATACATATGCACAAACTATCATTAGCGTTACTCCTAACCCTCTCTTTTCCAGCATCCGCAATGCAGGAAACTACTGAAAAAGCACTACAATATACCGTTGCTACCGCAGGTTCACTTGTCGCTGGCTATGTTGCATCATGTGCACTATACGGCAAAGATGAAACCGATGAATCACTACAAAATGCTCGCCACGTAATTACTGATAAACGTGCACGCACTGAAACAGCTTTAAGAGTAAAAGATGTTGCGAGCGAGATTATACCGGATACATGCAAACAACTTGCTGTAGTTGGAGCAACTGCTGCTGGAGGAATAGGAATGTATCGGGCACTTGCTACTGCAATGCACCATATGTCCCGAACACAATAATCACAATACTCGAATAATAAGGGCTTCATGGTTAAACAAATTGTGATACTTATTCTTTTGATTTCCACACCTGCATTTGGCATGCAGCGCCATACATACCACTGCGCCCGCTGCAATAATCGCAGCTTCAAAAGCAGCACGCACTGCTGGAATACAAGGCTGGAACAAAAAAAGAACAAGCTTGTATTAAATCTCAAAAGCAAGAAGATGGCAAAAACAATCAAGAAAAATACAATTGTGGGGCAGCGCTTATTGCTGCGCTTTCAGGCGAAATGGCCTATCTATCACTCGATGCAGGTATGCTTGAATCATATGGGATGTCAGGTAGTTTTTTTGCACTATTCGGAGTGTATGCTTGGGGATCACAAAAACTACTTAAAGAAAAACGTCAGGTTGTAACACCTTTACAATCCAAGCTCGATGAGCTCGATTAATTTCCTTGCTATTTTCATATTTCAGAGCTAGCATTGTCTCGAGCTAAGAAGGAATTGTAGTAATGAAGCCCTTTCCTTAGCCTATTTTTTATTTATCTATGCGCGAGCCGGTTTGCCATATCGATATGATCTACTTTTTACTCGTTCAAATTGCCGTACAAAATTTTCGTACGTTTTTTGGTCTGCAATAGAAACTGCATTTTCTTGATTTGAATTACTTGCCGCTTTTGTAAAGTTATACGATCCCGTCCACACCATTTTCGGTGTTTCAAACAATGCAAATTTATGATGCATTAAACTTGATCCTTTTTGCGGCTCTGGTGGATTATATACAAATAACGTACATCCCGAATCGCACAGCATACTCATTTTATTTGCACGCTCTTTCAAGCAGCCCACGTCTGTTATTAATTCAACTTTAACGCCTCGTTTTTGTGCACGAGAAAGGGCACGAGCAATGTCTGGCTCTGTTAGAATAAATACCGCTGCGCGTATTGATTTTTTTTCATCTTGTATAAGCTTAAGCAGCTTCTTTTTCACGTCATCATCGGGAGAAAAATATGAACGAACGGATGCCTTTTCTTTTGGCTTTCTCAATTGAGGTACATCAACCTGCTCAACAGTTTCAGCGATCGAAGTTGGCTGCCCCACAATAAAATGCGTTTTTCCAAATCCTTCAGGAGCCGCTTGAGCAAGCAATAGTTGCTCCTGGTCTGATGATTGAGTTAGTGCACAGTATGAAGCATGCATACTACTCGAAACAAAGAGAGAAAGTATTATCCAAATCATTACGTACTCCTTTTTTAACTACTCTTTTTTTACTGCATCAAAATTTCCATTTCATCTCTACTTCCCCACCAATATCTCGTCGCTCATCGCGCAATATCCGAAAGGTTATATCATCCGATAGGATATATTCAAGCTCAAAGTGCGTATCCTCAGTAAGCGAAAAGTTTTTCTCAATTAATGCACGCCAACGATCGTTTACTACAATTTCTAACGTCCCGCGCAAACCACCCCTTCCTGATTGATCACTAAAATTAGGCTTTAAGCTTACATTAATCTTCTGCATCCACGGCTTAATATAATGGTCATAAAAATTAGAAGAATGTGAACTAAAAATATAATTCGTTACATTTTGCATCAATAGCGCAGGGATCAATGCATCAAGAGAATCTTCATGCGCACCTGCAATTAAAAGGCCAACAACTTGCTCATTTGATAATGGCGGAGTTGACTCTAAGAGAATCGTAGTGTCTTGCAAAGAACCAGTTACATGCAGGGTAATCAAATGGTTTTTAATACTGTTTTTTGCAATGAGTTCAACTTGAGGATTACGTGGCTGATCCTGTAATAATGAAATTTCTCCCTTACTAATATGAAGAGGTTGATATGGAAAACGAATTGTTCCCGATGGCACAAGTACCGATCCTTCTACTATCGGATCAAAAATAGTTCCTTTCACATGCACCCCTACTTGCGCATTCGCTTGCAAGAAAGGGGTATCTACTCGGATATAATCTCTCGTTTCTATCGTAATATCACATTCAACTGGAATAGCTTTTTTACCCCGTGGCGCTGTCGCCGCTGAAAGGAACTTTTTTTGGAGCTGTTGTGAAAAAAGATTCTCTTTCAACTGTGCTCGATTAATCATAAGATTGCCCACAATGCACGCAGGATCATTCACTTTTTTTGAAAATAAAAGATTGCCTGATAATACCGCAAAAAGATCTTGATGCGCGGTTACTAAACAACGATCAATCAAAAGTGGTACATGCGCAAACTGTAATGCGCCATTCTCATCAAGCCAGATAACTCCTTGCGCGCTATTAATTGAACCGTTATGAAATGTACATTTCAAATCATTGAAAAAAATACGTCTCTTTCTTAAATCACCCGTTATTCGCACGCCCGCATCACTCATAAAATTATACGTTTGTGGTAACCGTATTGTTGCATCTTCAAGCGTCAGATCAACGCGAAACAGATCATTTTCTCTATATGCATCAGCACAAATCGATCCCTGACCATGTAAATCATACTGTAGAAATGCTTTGCACAATGTGTGCACCAGAGAAAAATCAACCGTAGAATGATATTTTTTGCGCTTTGTATCATACACAATATCTACCATCTGCTTTTTATCGCCATCATAAACATGCGCTTGAGAAAGAAATAAATGAGCAAGCGATCCATTACATTTGTATTGATATGAACCGATAGATCCCTGAGCTTGAAAATCTTTTTGCTCATCAATCAAACATTCGCCCGTTGATGCAAAAGAACGATTACGCACTGAATGCGTTGCTCGAATAGTATACGATCCTTCCATGCTTTGATTGCGTCCATCATAAGAGCCATGCAATTGCGCATCATGTGCATTAAATAAATACCGAGAAAAATAAGGAACAGGAAATTCACTTTCATTTTCTGCAAAAAATTGTGCTTGATCAGTTCCCGTATGCCACTCAAATGAGCCGCGCACTGCCTGGTACACCCCATGTCGCAACGCCCACTTTCCACCCCATTGCTGTGCTCGTTTTGCGAATGTCATCGAACAAACTGTTGGTAAAGAAAGCCAAGAATGCTGCACATCCTCACAAATAATCATCCCTTCTGAATGCCCTTTATCCGCAAGAGATCCTTTAAAGCGAATAGCGCACATGCCACTTACCGGCGAGTTTTCAACGTTTGATACAAGCTTATATAAAAACTCAATAGGGACAGATGCAGTAGCTTCAACATGCAAATCATCGCCCTTATCTCCAATGATAAGCGGATTAATACGTAACGATTGATCAATGCTTTCAAGCTGAAAGCGGCCACGATTATTGTGCCAATTACCAGAAAAAAAACAGGTTGGATATTCACCAAGTTGTGCTAACGAGCCATTCAAATCAAGTTGCGCTGAAAACTCTATCTTCTTATTTGTTTCTTTCGTAGTAACCTTTACTGATCCTTTTAAATCAGAAAGATACGGCATGCTCTCAGTAGAAACGTCTCCATCAAGCACGCAAAACGTCAGACGAAAAAGCGATCCATCCTTTTGAGCATCGCAATGCCAGCGATTGGTTGCTTGGATAGTAGTATCAGACATTGTACAAAAAGCATCTCTAAATTTTGCTTGTGTAATAAAAAGCGGAATCGGTAAATCCGGCCCCTTTATTAACTCCTGAAGATGTGGCGCAATAGCAGGATTTCCATCGTTAAGTTTTGAATAGACGCGTACGTGCTTTGCATGCGCCCACACAGGAATGCACCGTTGCTTAATAACATCAAGCCAAGAGAATCCCGACCGATACAGTTGAGCATCCCACTCCCACGCATTGTCTTTATCTCGCATTGATAGATTACGTAAATATAAACGGGGATTAATCAGATCAAAAAATTCAACCGTACAGGAAACATCGCACTCAAGCGTATCTGCAAGTAATTGTTGAAACAGTATACCAACTTTTTTTTGCATCCATGGATCACTTTGCGCCGTAAAAAGGGTGCTTAATAATCCTAAAAAAATACCGAGAACGATTCGTAAAAACATAATTATCTAATGGTTATGAAATAAGATGCCAGCCATTAGTGTACTGATATTTACGCAGATACGATACTGCAGACACCGCGCAACTCAAGGCATAGGTGCAAGAGCGATTTGCATCAGTCAGATAGATAGCTCCAGACTGGATCACACCATCCGGATAAAACGTAATACTATCGCCTTTGAATGTTACCGGCTTTTGAATCTCTGAATGAGGGCTACTGGGCGGACCTTTCACTCCTTGGGCAGTTCCAAATTGCACTTGCGATGGAAGGCGATACGTCTTTTCATCCATCTGATAGCTATTGTTTTTCAGATCAAAAGATAGCGTTTGTGGAGCATATACCATTAACGCTTTTCGTTGTAAGTAGTACGAAGCGCTATATAAATGCTCAAGCTCCGCCCGAACAAGCATGCGAGAAAGAAATGAACTATGAGCTCCCGTGAGGAGTACTAAAATAGAAATCAACGCGACAACAATTAAAAGCTCTATCAGAGAAAATGCCGATCGATTATTCACCCGCAGTTGCAACGGAAAGAACTTCTTCAATTGTAGTAAGCCCTTCTTTGATTCGTCGAATACCATCCTGCACAAGCAGCGTCATGCCATCTGCAACCGCTTGTTTTTTAAGCTGGCCAGTATCAGCGCGTTCCATAATAAGTTTTGAAATATCTTCACTTATTTTCATAACTTCAAAAATAGGAATTCGCCCTTTATATCCAGAATCACTACATTCAGAACATTTTCCTGGCTCATAAAAGGTGATACTTTTTGCTTCTTCGGGAGTAATTCCCAATCGACGCAATAGCTCTTCAGGTGGATTATATTGCTTACGGCATTTTTCGCACAGCTTACGAACTAATCGTTGCGCAATAATAAGAATTACTGATGATGCAATTAAGAATGGCTCTACACCCATATCTACCAGTCGGGTCACAGAAGCCGGTGCATCATTAGTGTGCAAAGTACTTAATACAAGGTGACCAGTAAGCGCAGCTTGAATTGCGATTTGCGCTGTTTCTTGATCTCGAATCTCACCAATCATCACAATATCTGGATCCTGCCGCAAAATGGAACGAAGCGCAGATGCAAACGTCATCCCAACTTTTTCTTTTACTTGTACTTGGCCAATTCCAGCAAGTTGATACTCAACGGGATCCTCTACCGTGATAATGTTATTATCCGGTTTATTTAAAGCAGCAAGCACGGAGTAAAGCGTGGTAGTTTTACCCGATCCAGTAGGACCAGTTACAAAAATAATACCATTCGGCTCTTCAATTGCTTCACTCACCCATTTATAATCTTGCTCACTTAAGCCCATCTCTTCGAGAGGTTTAAATGAACGTGATTTATCAAGTATACGCATTACCACTCGCTCACCATAGGCAACCGGCAAAATAGAAACACGAATATCAACCGCTCTATCTGCAAGCTTAATATTAATACGGCCATCTTGCGGAATTCGTTTTTCAGCAATATCAAGGTTTGACATAATTTTTATACGAGAGATAAGTGCGCCTTGTATCCGCTTTGGCACTGTCATAACTGTTTGCATCACGCCATCAATACGAAAACGAACTCGCAGCTCTTTTTCGAACGGTTCAATATGAATATCGGAAGCGTCTCGCTTAACAGCCTGAAATAGAATTTGGTTTACTAATTTAATAACGGGAGCCTCACTGGCCATCGTCATGATATCTTTTTCGTCAATGCCCTCTAATGCCACTTCATCAAGCTCTTTATCTTCTTCTTCCAGCTCTTCCATCATTTGTTTTCCACCCTCAAGTGGATAAAATTTATTGACTGCTTCTATAATAGTAGATTCAGGCGCAACGGCATATTTCACCTCTCCGCCTAAAAGCATCGTAAGTTCATCAAGTGGCTGAAAATTAAGAGGATTGCTAGTGACAACCGTTACTGCACCATCTTTTTTAATGGGCATAACAACATTGTCTCGTAAAAATTGAAGAGGAATCGTTCCTAGTAGATCAAGATCTGCTTCTTTTTCTGTAATTGAATCGACGTACTCATATGAAGCATATTCAGCATACGCCTTTGCAAGCTGCTCAGCAGTTGCAAATTGTTTTTCAATCAAGCAGCGGTCAAGCGACACGCCAGTTGAGTCCATTTCTTTTTGACACTCTTCAACTTGTTGCGTGTTTACCACGCCGGAGGATACTAATATATCTTCTAAAGCCTTTTTAACCATTCTTTCTCCAGACTCTGTTCATTGATTAGTAGTAGCATAGCATGCCGGCAAAAAGATTGTGTATATCTTTCTATGTATTATACTAAAAATAGGTAAAACAATGCATTGAATGCTGAGATTGGAAGGACACTATGAATATCATTTTAGCTCTAACACTCGTTTCATTAGGAGCTTTTTCTACTATTACGGCCGAATCATCTATTCGTCAGCCGCGCGAGCACGAAGGGCTTACTACTGATAAAACAGCGACTTCTATCGCAGACATGAAGCGTAAGCGTGAAGCTGAAGCTAAGCGAGTACGCACTGGAAAACGCAGAAAAGGTCTTACTCATAATAGAATAATCCACACCTTCAGCACCATGACATTTGATGAGCTGAAAGTGGCAAAAGATAACCATAGAGAAAAAAAGCATTTTGATATTGTTGAAAAATATCTTGAGCGCATGATTGCATTATGCGAGGACATCAATCAGCGTGCGGATCTTATTATGGAGCTGGCTGATACCCATTTTTCACAAAGTGAATTTGATCAAGCGAAAACAAAATATGCTGAATTTGAACGGCTTTATCCAGGCAACGCTCAGATTGAGCGAGCAAAAAAACAGATGATTCTCTGCGCACAGCAAGGAATATTAAGCGTTGATCGTGATCAATCCCCTACTGAAGAAACATTGCGATTAACAAAAGAATATCTAGAACGAGAAGCATTTACTGAATTCAAAGATGAAATAGCTACCATCAAAAAAGAGTGCGAAACGCTTCTTGCACAATCGGAATGCGGTGTCACTGAATTTTATATCAAGCAGAAAAACTTCAAATCTGCAGAACTTCGCATTAAAAATATTAAAGATACCTACTTAGATGCCGTACCAGAAATGGCTGTTACTGTGGCTCAATTAGAAGTAAATCTAGGAACACAGTGGCAAGAGTTTGAAATTCCTAAAGAATCAATCAAGCTCGCCCAAACTACTCCAGAAAAAGTTGATCCTAAAGCTGATATGACTGCACGATTTTAATAATGGCATATAATAAAAAGTCCGTCGGAAATCATGGCGAACAACTGGTTTCTGATAAACTTGAGCGCGAAGGTTATGCTATTCAAGCGCGCAATTACACCAAGCGATACGGGGAAGTGGATATCATCGCCTCAAAAGAGGATGTGATTGCATTCGTAGAAGTAAAAAATCGCTTTAATCCACTCTTTGATATGACGGAGCTCATTCCACGATCAAAGCAAAAAAAACTAGCTGCAGTTGCCAAAGCATTTCTTGCTCACTATCATACAACAGAAGTTACCTGCCGTTTTGATGTGGCTTTGGTAACGAATTCACAAAAAATTACCTATATTGAAAATGCTTTTACGCACGAGTAATTATGAATGAATTTAAAAAACGGCTTGGAACTTCATTAATTCTTGGAAGCTGCTTTTGGTTTTCATTTCTTTATTTTCCCCCAAAAGTATTCTCTTTTATTTTAATTGGTATTTTGCTCGTTATTATTTTTCATGAGTGGCGCAGGTTTTTTGATTTAAAAAATCCCTACTTTTGGCTCATGCTTCCGCTCTATCCAATTATGCCATTTGGGCTACTTATCTACATGAATCAGCATCCACTGTATCACAATTTGCTTTTAGAGCTTTTTTTAATCGTAGCCAGTTTTGATACCGGATCCTACATTGTGGGAAATTTATTTGGTCGGCACAAAATTGCACCCCGCATTAGCCCAGGAAAAACAATTGAAGGTTTTTTTGGAGGCTATTTATTTGCAGTGATTGGACTCAGCCTTCTTGAGACGTTTGAAATGGGGCGATCGCTTCCAAAACAGTTTATTTTAGGATTTACGTTTTTGATCTGCGTACTTGCGCTCATTGGGGATTTATTTGAATCGTGGCTTAAACGAAATGCCGGCATTAAAGACTCAGGCGATTCACTTCCTGGCCATGGCGGATTTCTCGATCGATTTGACGGCATTATGATTGCCGCAGTCTTCTTTTTTATATTCCGAGATTATTTAGTAACTATTCTGGGATAGTTTTTATTTGCGCAAATACGAAACCACGTCAACTTGCGCAATCGTCTCTTGATTACCAGTAATCATATTTTTGATAAGCACACTATTATCTTTCTGTTCCTGATCGCCTAAAAGCAGCGCATAGGCAGCCCCCATTGTATTGGCGCGGCGCATCATACTCTTTAATGAATCACCATCCAATAATGCATCTGTAGTCAGACCGGCAGCATGAAGGGTGTCTGCTAAAATAAGAGCGAGTGGATTTTGTTCGGTTGCAAGCGGCATGATAACATAAAGAGGCTTTGGCTGCGGCAGTGCAAGTGAATCAAGGATCGGCTCAAGCACGAGCATCAGCCGTTCAATTCCGATTGCAGCCCCTAAAGATGGATATGATTGCTTGGAACCTAATTCATTGGCAAGCCGATCATATCGACCACCACCACAAAAGGCATTTTGAGCTCCAAGCTCAGCACTCACAAACTCAAATACTGTTTTATTATAGTAATCAAGGCCACGAACTAATCGAGGATTTACTGAAAAGGTAACTGAAAGCAATGAAAGCTCTTCCTGAAGCTGCTCCCACTCTTTTTGAGATTCTGGACTCAAATGCTCGATCATAATAGGAGCATCTTTATAAATTTCTTGGCACGTCCGGTTTTTGCAATCAAAGATACGCAGTATATTCTTGTCTTTTCGCTCCATGCACGTATCGCAAATGCCATCTATGCCATCTACAAACGCTTTAACTAATTGGGCATAGTTCGCGCGATCTTCATATGAACCAAGAAAATTAATTTGAAGCGCAGAGCTTTCAATCTTCAGCGTTTCTTGAAAAAAACGATCAAGCATCGTAATGAGAAGGGCATCCTGAGAAATGGATGATGAACCAATCACTTCTACATTAATTTGATGGAATTGACGATAACGCCCTTTTTGCGGCCGCTCATATCGAAACATCGGGCCATGAGAATATACTTTCCACGGAGTGGGTTGTAGCTCTTGTAAAAAAGCCCGCATAGTTGGGGCAGTGCCTTCTGGACGCAAGCAGAGGCTATCTTTTCCATCTGCAGACTGAAGTAGAAACATCTCCTTGCTTACTACATCAGTAAAGGTGCCAAGAGTGCGCTTGAAAAGCTCAACATGCTCTATAATCGGAGTAGATACCTGCGTAAAGTGATACAAGGACGCATGCTTATGGAATGCATTGAGAATAAATTGATACAGTCCTTTTTCCAAAAAATCTTGAGTTCCTTTTACGCGGGGTATTATCTGCATGCACCATCCAATTTAAAATCACAGGTATAAGTTAGCCCTTTTCATAGATACGAGCCTATCTAAAAGAACCCCTAGAGTAAAGTATATTCTATTAAAAATACGCACCAATCGCTTCAATGAAAACAAAAAATTGACTCTATTCATAAAATAATGGTAAGAGTTGATTAGAAAAAGATTTAGTAATGTTCAACCCATACGAGGAGAGTTTGGATGAATAAAAGTAGAAGTTATATCTTATTGGCGCTTTTTGCCTTAGTAAGTGGCAGTGCACTTGCAAATGATTGCTGCCGCACAGAATGCAGCGTTGAAAATAGCTGTGATTGCGAAATCACGAGCAGATCTTATTTGGCAGTTCGCCCAATGTTCCAATCTGCTTCTCCTGAAAAAGTTTCTGGATTTAGAAGTGATCGCCTTCACGCAAAAGAAGATGGCTGGCATGGCACGGCTGAAGTTGCTCTTTTTGGTAGCAAATCTACTAACGATCGTGAACTTGCACGCTACTTTTTCCCATTCTGCAAAACATCTTTGATTGTTGAAGAATTTACTGATAGCGACGAAACAAATCCACCCGTACTTCCAACCAGCTCGAAGCCACTTGATATGATGGCAAATCACTTTAATATCTTCACTGTAAATGGTGATTTTAAAAGTGAAATTTCTATTCGCCCTGAACAAAGTGTAGTGGGTGCTGGATTTCAAGTACGCAAAGCGCTTGGTATGAATGAAGAAAACGGTCGTGGATTTTTCACAAGCGTTTCTTTCCCTATCCAACGCGTTTCTAACAACTTGAAACTCAAAGAAACGGTACTTCGTGATGGCGGCGGCGCAAGCCCAAGCCGTGATAGCGGAACAGCTGTTGCTAATATGACTGAGGCATTCCAGCAAACTCAGTGGAAATTTGGAAAAATCAAAACTCGCTCAATGAGCAAAACTGGTGTTGCCGATATCGAATTCAAAGTAGGGTATGAGTGGATTCAAGAAGATCCATTTCACCTTGAATCATACCTTGGGATCCTTATTCCAACCGGTAACAAACCAAATTCTCAATTCTTGTTTGAGCCAGTTGTAGGGCATGGCCGCCACTGGGGTATCATGCTTGGAAACAGCCTTGGTATTCAAATTTGGGAAGATCAAGCAAAAGATCGCCAACTTCGTATGGAATATTCAGCACACACACAATACCTATTCCGTAATACACAATGCCGATCAGTTGATCTAAAGTGCAAACCATGGAGCCGTTACATTGAGCTCTATCGTAATGAGCAAGAAGCAACTACTGCAAGTACTTTTGGAGCACCCCGAAACTCTGATTTTGCAACACCTGGTATCAATGTGCTCACAATGCCGTTGAAAGTACGCCCAGGATTCCAACACAATATGACTACTGCAGCGGTATTTAGATCAGCAGCTTGGAGACTTGAAGGTGGATACAATCTTTTCTGCCGTCAATCTGAGTGCATTAAACTTGCATGCCCATGGCAGCAAGGACCAGCAATTAAATACTACGACGGTTCAGGTCGCACTAACCCTGTTCGTGACATTACTGGTAATGCTCGTCTTGAAACTATTGCAAACAACGCTACAAACAGACTTGCACTCGCTGATTACAAATATAACATGATCAAAGAATCTGATCTTGATCTTGTATCTGCAAGCAGCCCAACAATAATCACTCACACAGTATATGCTGCTGGTGGCTATAACTTTGATTATGACTACCCAACATTTGTAACCGTTGGTGGATCATACGAATTTAATAAGAGCAATAATGCTGGCGTAGAACGCTGGGCAATGTGGGCTAAACTTGGCCTCTCTTTCTAAATTGCTCGTTTTTTAGTATTTAGCACAAGAGCCTGGGTTATTCCAGGCTCTTTTTTTGATCTTTTTTGAATATATATTCCCTGTGTAATTACACATAAAAATCCTTTATCTCCGGCCTAAATATGGCATAAACTCTTGATTTTAAAGGCGTACATTAGGTACAGTGAAATTAGGAAGTATTATTAACCAAATAATCCCTGAGGAGGGTATTATGAAGAAGCTCTTATCTATAGGATTACTCCTATCACTTTCTATGGGTTCTGCCTTGGCAATACGATATGCTGCACCTGGCTTTGAGCCAAGGAATGCAACAAAACTTAAAGATGCCGTAGTGATTAACAAAGCTAAGGTAGCTGGTTACAAGGCTCAAGTACGAAATCTTGTAAAGCCAGCTCAAGCGAGTCCTGTTGTTCAAAACGTGCTTAAAACCAAAGAAGCTAAGCTGATTCAAACGGAAAAAGCTGTAAAAGCAGCAACTCAAAATCTTCGCACCAATGCAGCTGCAGCAAAAAAAGCTGTTAAGGGTTGGTGGTAACCTAACTAGTTTTTAAATAATACATTAAAGGCTTCGCGTATAATACATGCGAAGCCTTTATGAAAAAGGGGTCTGGTATGAAGAAGCATCTTACTATCCTTTTTTGCGCAGTTATTCTTGGAATTTCATATTGCAGCACCAACGCACTCGGCAGGGAAGATCAACTCAAGCAATCCGATGTGAGAAGCATGCGCAGCGAACAAAATCTACAAAAGCTCATCGCTCGCCAACGAAGAACACTCTCTCAGCTCAAACGCACCCGAGCACGTCTTCTTTTAAAGCAAGCGTTTGAACTTGCAAACTAGGATCATGGTATGAAAAAAAAAATCGTAGCATTACTTTTTTTAATACCAACACTTGCGTTGAGCTGCCAAGTAGTGCTCATTAATAATGGTCCGCATGAAACAGTTGGTATAAAAGACTTGAATGCACCGCAAAAACCATTCCGATTGATAAAGCAGGGCCAAAACGAAAACGCTAATTTTGATCCAAAGACTCATGCTCGATTGGTCATACATATAAACGGACGCTTTTATACCATACAGCAGCACGCATGCTCAAAAAGCCATATAATCCCACTTACAACTCTCGATATTGAAAAGGGTAAGGGTGGCAATTTGCTAAACATTATCAAAGGCATAAAACCTATAAATAAAAAATAATGAGGTTGTAATGAAGAACTTATTATACATAACAATGATCACTCTTTTTTCTTTTTCGATTGTCTCTGCAGGCTCATACTCAGACTTAAGTGCAGCTCAACGAGCATGCTTTAATGCACCATCATCACGCAAAGCTGCAGCCTGCCATGAATACAATGAGATGAAGCAAGAATCGGGCTCATCTTCAGAGCTCGCAGCTTCAAAAAGAAAATGTTTTAATGCTTCATGGTCCCGCAAAGCAGCTGGCTGCTATCAATACAAAAAGTTAAAAAACGCTGCAGCAAAATTACTTAAGCAAAAAATTTCTCAATTAAACGAATGCATTGGTAAAAAAACCAGCAATAAAGCTCGCCTTCAAAGAGAGCGAGATAAGTTGCTCAGACAATCAAAAGAGTTATCTCCTACTAAAAAGCCCAATTGAGCAAACAATCCCCCTATTGTTGCTACTCCAAAAGGGTAAAAAAAAGGGCCCGATTATTCGGGCCCTTTTTTAACTACCGTGACATTTTTTGTATTTTTTTCCAGAACCACATGAGCAGGGATCGTTTCTGCCAATTTTATCAGCATCACGCTGCACCTGCGTTGGCGCTTGATCACCATCGCCTGATACCATGTTAATCTCATCAAGCTCTTTTTGACGTTTTTCTTCAATTGCATGCTCATCAAAATGATCAAGATTGAGATGGAAAATATGACGTACAATATCATAACGAATTTGATTCATCATATCCCGAAACATATCAAACGCTTCTCGTTTATATTCAATGATTGGTGTTTTTTGGCCCCATCCACGCAAACCAATACCTTCTTTTAGATGATCAAGGTTAAGCATATGCTGCTTCCATGCCTGATCAATCATTTCAAGAATCACCCATTTTTCAGCATGTTGAATCATCTCTTGGTTTTTCTGATTTCTAAATAAATCATATCGAGAAAGTAAAAAGTTAATCAGATCTTTTTTAAAGATTTCCACATTTTGCGTACCAATACCTGCTTTTTCATAGTCTTCTTTTTTAAGTCCCGTAACACCGGAAAGAGAAGAATAAATTGCTTCAACTTGTGCAGAAGTAATTTCATGTTTTTGGCAATGCGCAAATACTGTTTCTTGTACGATTTTAATAATAAAATCACGTACCAATTCATAAATACGATCAGGACCACCAAGCACATCTCTTCGATATGCATAAATTACCGTACGCTGCTGATTTAATACGTCATCATATTCCAAAAGATGCTTACGCGTTTCAAAGTTTTGTTTTTCAACTTTCTCTTGCGCACGTTCAATTGTTTTTGAAACAAAACGAGATTCAATAATCTCATCTTCCTGCATACCGAATCGTTCCATATTTTGCTTCAAGCTATCACCCGCAAAAATACGAATTAAATCATCTTCAAGAGAAATATAAAAGCGAGATGCTCCCATATCACCCTGTCGCCCAGAACGGCCACGCAACTGATTATCGATACGTCTACTTTCATGCCGCTCAGTTCCCAAAATATATAAACCGCCTGCCTGCTTTGATTCATCAGTCAGTTTAATATCGGTACCACGTCCCGCCATGTTGGTAGCAATTGTTACTCGGCCAGGATGGCCAGCAAATTCAACAATTTCCGCTTCGCGCTCATGCTGCTTTGCGTTAAGCACTTCATGAGGAATGCCAGCTGCCTTCATCACGTTACTTAAAAGCTCCGATGTTTCAATTGCAATTGTACCAATTAAAACAGGCTGCCCTTTTTCATGGCGCTCTTTAATATCTTGTGCGATCGCTTTGTATTTTGCATTTTTTGTAAGAAAAATCAGATCGGATTTATCATCACGAATCATCGGACGATTAGTAGGAACTGATACAACATCTAACTTATAAATGTTATGAAATTCTTCCGATTCTGTAGCAGCCGTACCAGTCATACCGGCAAGCTTATCATAGAGTCTGAAAAAGTTTTGAAGTGTAATAGATGCAAGCGTTTGGCTTTCTCTTTCAATCTCTACCGCTTCTTTTGCTTCAAGTGCTTGATGCAAGCCATCGCTATAACGACGTCCTGGTAAAATACGTCCGGTAAATTCATCAACGATCAAAACCTGCCCATCTTTTACTACGTAATCAACATCACGCTTGAAAAGAGCATGCGCTTTAAGTGCTTGCTGTGCGTGATGTAATAAATTCATATTTTCAACAGCGTATAAATTATCTATCTTAAACGCTGCTTCAATTTTATCGTTTCCAGCTTCAGTCAAAAGCGCAGAACGTGCTTTTTCATCAACGTCATAATCTTCGCCTTTTTTCAAACGAGCAACGACTTTTTCTACGTCAGTATAGAGCTTGCTGCTTTCATCGCCAGATCCAGAAATAATAAGAGGAGTACGCGCTTCATCAATCAAAATAGAGTCAACTTCATCCACAATTGCAAAGTTAAGAGGGCGCTGCACATAATCTTCTGCACGGAATTTCATATTATCGCGCAAGTAATCGAATCCAAGCTCATTATTAGTGGCATACATAATATCCGATTGGTATGCCTTTTCACGCTCTTCATCACTCATATTATTATAGAGTGCAGCAACTTCCATACCAAGGAATTTATAAATAGGAGACATCCACTCTGCATCACGGCGCGCAAGGTAATCGTTTACCGTTACCAAGTGAGCGCCTTTACCACTTAAGGCATTTAAATAGAGGGGTAATGTCGCAGTAAGCGTTTTACCTTCACCGGTTTTCATCTCGGCAATTTTACCTTGATGAAGTACCATTCCACCCATCATTTGCACGTCGTAATGACGTTGTCCGGTGGTACGTTTTGAAGCCTCTCGCACTACTGCAAATGCTTCAGGCAAAATATCATCAAGCGTTTCTCCCTGAGAAAGACGCCCTCTAAATTCGTTTGTTTTTTCTGCAAGTTGTTCATCAGAAAGGGCACTTATAGCGGGCTCAAACGCATTGATTTTTTCAACCGCTGGTTTGAGTTGCCTAATCTTGCGATCATTATCAGTGCCAAATAGTTTTGAAAGTACTTGAGTAATCATACATATATCCTTACAAAGTCTCGACCCTGATGAGTCTTTTATATGTAATTACTATAGCACAGTCACTGCATTCGCTCAATAATCGCTCTTATTTTAATGCTACTACCGTCATCTGACGCCCAACTCGATTACCGGGCCCTAACGATGATCCTCGCCGATGAGAATGGAATCGAGTATCACAAATAGTACATGCATTATACTCTTTGCGGATTGATTGCTGAGCAATGCCCAAACTAATAAGCTGTTGCTCAACTAATAATGGCAAATCAAAAAATAATAAGTCACCCTGCTTGCTTAATAATTGATCATACAGGGGATACGCTTCTAGATGAGTCGCAAAGCGCTCATCTACTTGATAACAGCAGCGCTTTGCACTTGGGCCAAAAAAAACAGTAATATCTTTTGGATCACTTGTGTACGCATGCTTCAACTGAGCGATCATTGCCGGCACTACTCCAGCAACAGCTCCGCGCCATCCTGCATGAGCGATTCCAGCAACGTGCCTTTTGCGATCATAGACAATAACGGGTAAACAATCTGCCGTTACTACCCCAATCCCAACACGAGACTCTTTAGTAATCAAAAAATCTCCTTTCTTTGAAAAAGGAGGAACTGCTTGCAGCAAAGGTCGATCAACTACAGATCCCTGTGCACTATGAGTTTGCTGTAGAAAAAAAAGATTTTTAAGATGAAGACGATCGGCGAGCGGGACAATAGGTTCTCGAGAAAGCAAAGAAAAATCATTCCATTTTTTATATTGCTCTGGAAACATTTTATCTTTTGCATCGCCAAAATAGATGCGATAATCAGGAGCACTATGAATAATCATAAAACCTGGTAAGTATAAACCGTCATGAATGTGATATTTATAGGGCTGAGTAGCATATCACATTGCTTTGTGAGCTGCAAAAAAGGGAGAAGCTTTCACCTCTCCCTTACAGTACAAACTACTGCAAACCACCCATGCGACATACCGTTGTGCCACATTCTGGACATTTGCCTTTTGCTATTTTAGTGCCTTTTTTAGTCTTTGATTCTTTTGCGTTTTCGATTGTAACTTTTTTCTTGCACTTAACGCAGTATCCCATTGTAGCCATTATCCATCTCCTTATAAATAATTATGAATTATTAGCATCATCTTGCTGTGCTTGCTTTCTTAAATAAGCTGGCACATCTAAATCATTCAAGTCAATTTCACTACTCATTTCTAGCGTCTCTGGAGCAACAGCATTTCCTTGTGCTTGATGCTCTTCCTGCTCGACTGGCTTTGATTCTAGTTCTTGCTCAACCAGCTGCTCTTGGGCAGGTGCGTCTACTACTTGTTCTTGAACGGGTACTTGCGCTGCCTGCTGCTCAACCTCAGAATGATCAAGTACTGATGCTTTTACTTGCTCTTGCTGATCAGACGATTGATCACCTTTGCAGCCAGTAGCGATGATAGTTACGATTACTTCATTATCTAATGATTCATCAATCACAGAACCCAAAATAATATTTGCATCTTCATGCGCTTGATCATAAATAACTGAAGCCGCTGCACTAATTTCATGCAATCCAAGATCCTTACCACCAGTAATATTAAGCAATACGCCATGCGCGCCTTCAATGCTTACATTTTCTAATAATGGAGAAGCTATTGCTGACTCAGCAGCTTTTCGTGCACGATCCTCTCCTGATGCTTTACCAGTACCCATTACTGCAATACCACGATCGCGCATAATTGCGCGTACGTCTGCAAAGTCTACATTGATG
>Ga0233415_10000268_pt1 | contig 25213 bp, 24 predicted proteins | sample Na_anoxic_12_MG_FD_188631 | JGI IMG/M metagenome (GOLD analysis project Ga0233415, IMG submission 188631) | Seawater microbial communities from Saanich Inlet, British Columbia, Canada - Na_anoxic_12_MG | ecosystem: Environmental > Aquatic > Marine > Inlet | place: Canada: British Columbia... | reverse complement strand
TCTCAAGGCTGACCAGCGCTGATCCGGACACCGTGGTACGCTCACCCCTCTTCATTCAACCCGGCTGGGAGCGGGTGCTCCGCTTCATGCTGATGTCTGAACGTGGTATCGATCAACTTGGTGTACCCCCAGAAGAACGCTTCTGGGCACTACTCGAGGACTGGTCTCGTATTGCAAGCAATGACCTCCTCTTCCTTGAACGGTGGACCGATAAACGCCCGGGGTCGAGTCAGGCATTCATTGTCTGGCCGATCTGCGGTGACCCACCCGCTGTTGTACTGCCTCCCGCTTTGCAGGAGATTCTACTAATGCAGGTGGGTGATATACCTAAGGCCAAGCGGCTGGTGAAAAAGCATTTGCTGCCTAAAACCTTACGGGGAGCCAGCAATAAGTTCTGGACCCTACCTTTAACTGAACTTACCGAGACTACCCAAGAACGAATAGGTGATGCGTATGAAAGATTCATTCAGCAGGCTCCACTCCAAGGCACGAAAAGTGCTTAAGGCTATGGACCCCGACCAGTGGCCCCGTTGGCGCTGGGGCTACCCAACACCCCAAGGCTGGCACGACTGTGGTGGCCGACCCTCCAAGCGTGAGGCGACAACTCTCGCGCTTAAAACTAAACAATCCCTAGGGGAGGCTGTCTACCTATGCAAATTAGGTGATAGGTTCCCTGTAAAAGAGCAACTCTAATGAACGATACAATCAGGACCCCATTCACTGAGATGGTGGACGACTTCCCAATCGAGACGCACTTCGAGATGCTTCTACTTTTCGCGGCGTGGAACCGCGCCCTACATGCAGCCATGAAGCGGGTAGGTAACCACACTAATGAAGCTAAACTAATCCAAGAACTCTTGGAGGACCCCCCTAATGACCACTAACGACAACCCACATTTCACTGAGATCAACTCTAACACGGTTGGTTTCAAGCACCTAACAATCGAACTTGATGAGGCTAATGGCCTTACCAAACTTGAATTCATCGATGGGCACACCACCTTAACCCTAAACTGGGAAGAGTTAGCCGTGTTCGGGGGCTTAATTCTAGGTGCTGCTCAATACATGGAAGATCCAGATACCAGGGAGGGTGATGATGATACGGAAGATAATTAACTTCTGGCGTACTGCATACGAGGTAGGAGGCTGGCATTTTGTTCTAGCATTTTCTATCTGGTTTGGTACCTTAATCTACTTTACAACCACAGTATTATGCCTGTTCTTCATGCAGTAGATGGCCCCCCAGGATCGGGAAAGACCACTACAATTATACGTGAGGCACAATCCTGGACTGAGGACACCCAGGCTGCGGTAGTTACATACACTACTGATGCAGCCGGGGTACTTAAGCAACGGGCACCCAACATCCTGAGTGGTACAATTTATTCACTCACCTGGCCCTATGCCAAGAAGTTTCTCAAAGGTAGGCTTGCCTCTAGGGGTAACGCTATCTATGGCACACGGAAGATTGCACACGCGCTCGACCCTGCTCTTGAGCAATACTGCGCCGATGCTCCCTCACGGAATAAGCAAATTGCCGAGGAGATAGCGAGAGAACTTCACGGCTGGGAGGGGGGCCACTGCCCCTTTGACCTTTCAACCCTGACCCCTAAGGGGCAGATCCAGTTTCTCCTACCGATCGCAAAATGGTTGGAGGCTGGCGCCCCTATTCCTGATGAGGACAGGTTAGATTTTCTAGCTATTGATGAGGCGCAGGATATGAGTGCTCTCGAAATCCGGGCGGCAATGGCCCTTCTCAAGCCTGAGGGCAAGGCCGTTGCTTATGGAGACCCAGGCCAGGCTATCTTTGGTACAGCCAAGGGCTTACGGGGAAACCAACTCCCAGCTGCGTGGCGTTGGGCGGAGAGCACACAGGTCTTGAGCAAGGGGTGGCGGGTAGGTAACCCAGTCTCCTCACTAGCTGCAAAGGTCCTAGATCCGTACTACTCTAGACCCTCATCCACATTCACCGCCGAGCATAGTACTGAGCTAATTGCGTGGGACACACCTCATGTAAGACCTGCCCGAGGACTGTGCCTAGGGTTTAGCCGTAGGCTAGTAGCCCGAAACTTCCGGAATTGGGGCTTGACAGGTACTAGTGTTACACCTAAGCTAGGTAGGGCGGATACAGAATTAGTACTCTCCACCTGCCACGCGGCCAAGGGGGCAGAAGCTAAAGAGGTTTTCATACTGCCATTCAGCCGCTTTGGATTGGAGAAGATTGAAGCCAGTGACCCAGCTATGCTGCGGCTACTATATGTAGCGCTAACCCGTGCAAGTAAGCGGCTTTACATACCACGTAACCTTCTGGGTAGAATAAGACGATGAGTAATTACCACATAATAACACCTGAACAACTAGCCAACCTGATTGCAGTCACCCCTCCCGATGACCCCTGGATTTTAGATACTGAAACAGATGGGCTCGAGGTAATAGGCCCCAAGTCTAAGCACAGGGCACATTGGGTAGGCCTCATGCCAACTGGCAGAACCGCTGCGCTTTGCCTAACCGCCGGGGATTTCGCGGCCGTTCAACACCTCCTTGATGATAGGTTGATAGTAGGGCACAACATCCGCTTCGATCTACACGCTTTAAACTGGTTCCCTAGCCGCATCCAATGTACAATGGCAGATAAATATTTCTGTAATACAACAGGTAAGAAGTCTCTTGACCACTGCGCTAGACTAATGGGAAGAGCTAAGATAACCACTCCCGATGAACTCAAGAAGGGCCTGATCCTGAGTATGGATCAGGACCGGTTATGTACCTACCTTGCGGATGATGTTTTGGCTACTGATGCCATTTACAGGGGAGCTGGACGAGGTTGCCCCGATGGCCCCCTCGAGTTAGCAGTCGCGTGTATGGAGGACCGAGGTGTCCGACTCCTACGCTCACCGCTTGCCGAGTTAGGTATAACATTAGGCAAGGAGATCGAGACTAGTCGCACAAGGCTGCAGGTGTTAGGGTTCTCGGGTAACCCAGGCTCCCCTAAGCAGGTCCTAGAATACTTCAGGGGCCAGGGGAGGGAATTGAAAACCACTGACAAGATGATGATGGAAAAACTATCTGCTGAGGGAGATGCTTTTGCAGATGCGCTACTTAAGTGGCGTAAAAACAGTAAACTCTGGTCAGCATTTTACAAGCCCCTTAGTATGTCCCCCTGCCTTATCCATGCACGTGTGAATACCACGCGAACCGCAACCGGACGCTTCTCCTATCAAGATCCTAACCTACAGCAAATACCTAAGAGATCAAAATTAGGTAAGCGCTTCCGCTCCTGCTTTACGGGTGAAGGCTATCACGTATCAGGTGCGGACTTTTCACAGGTAGAGCTGCGGGTAGCAGCAGCCCTTGCTCAAGAGCCTACGTTGTTACAGGCTTTTGCCCAGGGGAGAGATCCCCATACTGAGGTAGCGGCACAAATGTTAGGGAAGAAGCTTGATAAGGTCACGCCTGAAGAACGCTTTGGAGCCAAAGCAGTTAACTTTGGTATCATGAATGGGATGGGAGCCAAGAGATTAAGTCATGAGCTCAAGTCGAGCCTCCCCGAGGCTAGACGCTTCCTAGATTCGTACAGACGTAGTATGCCAAAGCTGACAGACTGGATGGAAGCGATCTGGGCAGAGACCGAGGATACATTAGTAGCTAGAACAGGGGTTGGAAGAACGCGTATCTTCAGGCCTGATGACAGTACACGGCCTGCCGTCTCTGTAATTGTACAGGGAACAGCGGCGGAGCTTATGCGCCACGCACTAGTCAAGGTCAATCAGGCGGGACTTGAGCCCATACTTGTTGTACACGATGAAATTGTCTGTAATACCCTTGACAGGGGACAAGAAGTTGCTACAATCATGACACAAGCGGCAAATGAAGCCTTCGGGGACCCCTCTGTTGATTTCAAAGCCGACCCCGGACAAGGGGGAACGTGGAATGACATCTAAACTAATACCTGTAAGCGAATTACTTGAGTCACGTATCCGTGAGATCATGGAGGAGTTAGCCTTTGCAGCCCCCCGTGAGAAGAAGGACCTGGCGGTTGCCCTTGAATCACTTGTCCGCTCGAAGCCTCTACTGGCTTCTGGTAGCACCGATTTACTCTCGATGCTCCGATCCCTAGAAAATGGACCTAAGGCAATGCCTGACATGTCCGAAGAGGCTTAAACAGCCAACACTAAAAATGACTGAGACCGAATTTGACCCCGATGTTTTCCTGAATAGCACTCCTACCGAGGACGAGCTGGACGGGAAGAAAGCCCTTACACCAGAGGGTACTTACCTGAACTGCACTATTGCAGAGATCCGCCCCTTCGAGCCGAAGGAATGGGACCTCGAAAAGGGTGTGAAGATGAACCTACTGGCAATCTTTGATTGCCCGGACACAGACGTAGAGGTTTCGACCTTTATCAAGTGGAAGGAGGTGAATCATCCTATGAGTGTCTTCTACAAACTGCGCAAAGCTGTGTGGCCTGAGAAGGAAGTGGCATTGACAAAGACTGTCCGCGATCTCGTGGGTGAACTTGTCAACATCACAGTTATTCATGAGGAGTACAATGTAGGTGGCAAGCAGGGCGAACGCGCCTCCTTCCACTTCGTCCCTATGCGCAAGTAGCGTGAATCTTGAGCGTACCCCTTCGGGGGTACGTCCAAGTACCTAACATAATGGATTACTTAACAATTAACGGAATACCCCTGCTCTACCTTGATGGTAAGATTGTAGCCATAGAGCAGATCGCAACCATCATGGTGGATATCGATCAAAACACTAGGGACGTGATAGGCTCACGTATCTATACCCAACACTCGGACAAGAACTTGCGAGTACCCTTTGACCCAGCTGAGATCTGGGACTTCATAAAGAGTAACACAGAATGAAATCACTACCTCTACCTAATAAACCCTACCCCGATTGGTCCCGCTTCATAGCAGCACTGTGGGATCACGGTCGTAAACAGACTGTAATGAATAAGGCTATTATCAACAGCCACACCTATCGGGCACAGAGTGCGATCTGCGGGTCGATGACACCCCGTGAGGATGAGGGTACGTTTGTCCGCCCTAGTGGAGGACTGCAGTGTGCCCGTTACATGCACTACATTGTAAGAGGCGAGACTCCTGATCCTATGCCAGAGCAGATTGGGATGACCTTCGCGGTAGGTCACCTGCTACATGAGATCTCATATGCAGCTGTACGCTCTGGGCTCCCACCCTGCTTTAGTTGTGAGTTCGAGAAGCCCGTAGACCTACCTGATTGGTGGCCCGAGCATGAGAAGTTCAAACAGGCGGGGACCGTAGACCTTGTGATCTCCGTTTGTGATGAGTTAGGCGCGGCGGAGTATATAGCTCAGCCGGCACCTGCAAAAATGCTTGTGGATTTCAAGACTATGGGTGGCTATAGTCACAGGGAGCACAAGAAGAAAATGTTTGGTCTCGAGCCGGATGCGTTTGGCTATCTAGCACAGCTTGCTGTCTATGCGGATTCTTTGGGTGTGATCGACGATGGTGCAATCCTTGCCGGGATCAACCGTGATTTATTGATGCAGCCACTGGCGCCTAGACTAGTCACGGCCGAGGTATTAAAGGCCGAGCTTGTAAGGGTTAAGGCAGCAATTCTCTCTGCCCTGGCAGGTGAAGATCCAGGCCCCGCATTCCACATGATCTGGGGACCTAGGGCTGATTTCTACTGTGGTAGGGCAGGTAAGAAGGGGTACTGTAACTTCAAGCGACTTTGTGCTGAGGAGCCTTTCGGTGTCTGATGCACCAGAAATCTACCATCTGGCTGTTGACATTGAGGGGCCGACGCCCTACACTTCATCCTCTGATGCAGATCAGCAGATGCTTTTCGGTCGTGTGGTCGTTGATCTTGCGCTTAATGACCCCACACTACTAGAAGATCTAAAACAATTCATACAGCCTGTTGTAATTAAATGGGCTGCGATTAAAGAGCAACAACGCAACAACGCAAAAACAAATGAGTGACGTAACATACACAACCCGATTCATAGGGTATAGAGAGGAACCTATTACAATCCGAGGCCATGAATTCTGGATCGGGTGGTCCGCTGAGGTGGTACTAGAGGAGATTGCAGGCGATTGGGACACCCCTTCCGACGCCAATATTGAGGGGGTCGAATTCTTCATAGAGGACTTCCTGGTTTGGGACCAAAAAAGTGAGGATTTGAGGGCGCCCCGCGCCGCTAAGCTATCGCATAACATGTTAGATGAGATCGAGGGTAACCTTTGGTCAGTTGTTGAGGAGCTAATCCTATGAGCCTAGCCAAAGTACTTAATAACGAATACAGAGACCCAACACCTAACCCCGGATCCCCCGAGGCGTATGAACAGGGTTGCCTTTGCCCCATCCTAGATAACCACTACGGTAAGGGAAGCGGTAAAAACCAATTCTGGATAAACACTAACTGCCCCCTTCACAGCTCACCACCCGAAGAAGAGGCCCAGCCCGAAGAAGAGGCCCAGCCCGAAGAAGAGGCCCAGCCCGAAGAGGATTTCCCCCTAATTGACCCTCTTACAGGTCTGGAGATGAACGGATGACTAACCTAATACATTACAATCCACGCACATTTGAGGTTCAAGAATACGACAGAAAGAGGTATCTTAATTGTGATGTCTGCGGACAATTAAAGCCTATCGGTGATTGTGTAACGGACATCAAAAGTCACAGGTACAGAACAAGCATTCAGTGTAACGAATGTCACAACCTCCCCATCGGAAGTAGGGAAGCCCTACAGGAGGAGGTAAAGAACATCATGAGTAGTTCCGCGTATATGTATCTGGTAGACCAACATAGGAAACTACGTGACTGCAAAAGTGAGGGTACTACTAAGAGGGCTCTAATCGAATCGTTGCGAGGACTCGAAGATGATGATGTCGTATTTATCAGGCAAGAGGGCTATTATTGTGATAGCACTATTGGAGAGATTTACGATGAACCAGTCGAGAGGGTTATATCGGGGGTCAAGGTATTCGAAATCGGATATGGTGGGCCAGAGGATTTTTGCTAATGAAAACACACGATGCCTCAATTACTTAAACAAAACAACCGCGCCATCCCAGTACCTGGGGGACTCTACTACCCCTTTGAGAATAAACTCTACGCCTGGCGTTTTACTTGCCCGGAAGATCCGGAGCTCTCAGATGGTTTCTGGGAGTGGGTAACACCGCAGCCCTGCTCAGCTTGTGGTATCCCACAGGAGTACCCAACCTGCACTGAATGCCAGGGGGAAGAGGTGCAATGTAAGAATTGTTCACAACCTTTCATTAAGCAGCACACACACCAAAGGCACTGTAGCAATGAGTGCGCGAGGCTGTTCAGTAAGCCAACAGACTTCGCACAAAGCCGTAAATTAGTTGCACGCACATGCAAGTTTTGCCATGAGGACTACGAGGTAGCCGCCCGTAATTCAGGCCGGCTGAGCCAAAACTTCTGCTCTAGGGACTGTCAGAGGACTTTCGGGCAGCTTTCCCCAACTCAGCGTGGTAAGCTAGGCAGCGCCCGTGAAGTCGGTCCATCTCTCGGTACACCTCCCGGAACTGGTCTGCCTTAGTCAGGTTGAACAGGACCTCACCATAATCCAGCCCCGAGCTGAGGGCCCGCTCGTGGATACGCTTCTCAACTTCTTGTAGGAGTAGAAACTCTTTGTGCCTAGCATGAGCTAGTGCAGTTGCGATAACCTGAACATCTGGGTCGCCCTTACTAAGCCCATATTGATCAATGAAATGATCCGCCAAAGCCAGAGTAGTCTTCTCTACTACAGCCAGGCCCTCAACTGAGCCAAAGCGTTCGGCTGCTATATCAGCACCCGTCTTCAGGCGCACAAGTCCAGGGGCTTGTTTCTCATGTCGTTCAACGGGGGATGGCATCAGTATATAAGGTTAGAGCAGCGAGGGCGGCGTCGTTTTCGTGGGAGGTTCTTGATCCTGCCCCTGTGAGCCTTACAATAGACTGTTTAACTTGAGCCTTTGTAGGCATGAATTTACGATTCCAGGGGATTCCGAGTACCTTTGCACAGGCCTTCTTAAGTGTGATAGGTGCGGCATGTTTGTATGGTATCCCATTTGAGTAAGCCCAGGAGACCAGAAGGCCTGACGCAAACCAGAGTAGGCAACTAGTCTTGATCTGACGCATGATGTAGGGTGGGGATTCGGAAGCGACACCTTCGATATTGTACTCGAGGTGCAGCCGCTCAAGTAGGGGGAGTAGCTTCTTAGGGAAGGCTGTTTGAGGCTGCTTGTCGGAACCTAATGTAACAGTTTCCGACCAGATCACATCATAACCTGAGGCTGATACCTGCATGAGACAAAGTCCAAGGTTGCGGTAACCGGGGTCTACACCTAATATAATCATGCTGTTATGAATTTAGGGAAGGGCGAAGTGTGGTCCTCAGCGTCGTACAGGCTTAACATCTGCACCCAATGAGGGCGTGCGATACCTGATCCAGCGTAAGAGAAGGCGGAACTTCTCCAATCTGCTAGGAAGCCCCCTTCAATAGCAAACAACTGCTTACCACCAACAAAAGTAGAGGTGAGCCCAAAGCGGTGAGTGTGTCCTATATGGGTGTTCATACCTGATTTCTCTGCGATCTTAAGTGCGTGACCGCTGGGTAACTTACTAGTACCCTTAACTTCATGCCCATGCAGGAGTTGCACACGTTGCCCCTGCCCACAGGGGATAATAACAGGCCGACGAGCGACGTGGATGAAGTTCTTGTCGCAGCCCACAAACTTATCCCAGTCCACACCTAGTAGGCGCATGGCAGGTATCCGCCCCTGCACCATACGGTTCCATCTATCCTCGTGGTTACCCTCAATAATTGTGATATCACTGTTAGGGGCGGCGGCCCTTACCTTATCCAGGAATTTTTCAACCGCCTTACATTCCTTGACCAAGTTGTCCTGCCAGTCAGGCTGTTGCCTGTGAACTGTCAGCGCGTGAAAATCGCAGACATCACCTAGGAAAACCACCTGTTCGGGACCCTCCTTATGGAGTACCTCAAGCAGTTTACGTACTGCCTTCCGGGAATGGAAGGGTACGTGGACATCAGGAACTACTAGGGTTTTCACTAAGCACCCATCCGCTCTTTAAGTCTCTTCCAGAGTTGCTTGGGGTTAGGTACGGCCCAGAACAACAGGCACACAAGCAGGGCTCCCCACCAGATATCAGTCCATATCTGAGCTATTAGCCCCCATATGTCCGTTACTGGTTCAGTAGTGACCTGTTGTGCAGAATGGAGGAGCTCGGCCACCCCGGCAGAAACGGCGATCGTGGCCGGAACCTGCACAGCTGGGGTCAGCGGAGCTGTAGCTATTGCGGTCAGTGTCCCCGCTGTCCCGGTCGCCAAGGCGGTGCAGGAGGTAAGGGCGCACAGAAGGAACATGGCAATGACGATATAGGGGGAGGCACTAATAAATTTAGGCCACCAGGTTAATCGAAATCTCCAAAATAAGTCCCAGAGTTTAGTCAGCATGATCTAGTTTAGACTCTACCTTAGTCATCCGGTGTTCAAGCGCAAGCATATACTCGGCTAGTTTGAGGTCTTGGTCGCTCACCTTCTGCCAGAGAATGGTGAGCAGGAAAATGCTCAGTACACCTACCGTTCTAGATAGCATACTGAAGAGTCGGTCTTCGTTTTTTTCGGTCATGATAGGAATCCTTCTGCCTCGCGGTCTGATAGGGCTCGTAGCGCTTTGCTGAGGTCCTTAGCCTGCTGCTGGAGGTAGCCCCGCCTACGTGCGGAGGTGGTCTTACGGGCCTGGCTTTTGATATAGCCTAGCAGCTCGTTGTAGCGTGCCTTGAGGACACGCTTCTCGTGGTCAGCATAATCCACCTCCCTAACTGGGAGTAGGAACTTTGCAGCCTCTTCTCCGATACTACGGTCGCCGGCTCCGTGGAGGAGTGCGTCACCACCGTGTACTACCCAACGCCCAAGGAAGGTACTTGAGACCAACCGGTCAAGCATGTTCCCCTCATTGAAGGCTGAGTCACCTTCCATAGGGCTACGCATACCTAAGACACTAGCCATCCCACCCATTGTCCCAACACCCGGTTGGGAGATACTAGGCTCAAGATCGTTACCTACACCAACAGATTGCAGAAGCGCGGGGAGCAGCATCGCAGCGTCAAGGTTTGCGTTCATACGCTGGGCCGCTATCCGCCACTTACCAACCTTGAGTTGGAGCTTACCACCCTCATACGTAAGTGCGCCCGAGTCTTGTAGCATGTGCTTAGTGACACCTAACCCACGGGGGCTCTTAGCAAACTGCTCGAGCGCAAAGGGTGTGTAGTGGCGGGGGAACGTGAAGTACATAATACCCCGCTTTAGGGCTCGCTCAAAGTTGGTGAGCTGGGTATAGTCAACCATTGCATCCTTTGTTCTGCTCACAGCTTGAGAGAGTGGGATACCATCATAAACCTGACCTAAAAGGACTGACAACCTGGAGTATGTCTCAGATAGCTCGGGGATACCCCGTAACTTAGAGGCCTTACTACCTTTAGTTGCCTGGGAGACAGCCCTACGAGCCCCCTCGGTAACTGTTCCCGCGCCGCCGAAAGCTCTCGAGTAAAAGGAGCCGAAGAGGTCACCCTTTGAGGCCGCATCGATAAATTTTGCAAATGGGATCCGACGGCCATCACCTAGGTCAATGACTCCATGGGCTATATCATCAAGTGCATTCTGATCTAGATTTCCCCTACGTACTGTGGATAAGAAATCGCGGGCGTTGTCTGCCCACTGCATCCCAGCCCCATTCACACGGAGGAGTTCACTCTTGCCCACGACCGCGTGGAAGTTATCTAGCTGGTTCAAGGCAGTAGAATCAAACCCGAAGAGTACCCGGCTGGCGAGCATGTGGCCTCTGACGTTACTTTTGACTGAGGTACCTAACATGGACCCCTGGAAAGCGCCTGATACGACGTTCGCAGCTGCGAAAGCAGGGCGATACACCGTCTGGAACTTACGTAGAAAGTAGTTCACCTGATCAAAAGCTTGCACAGCGGGGTGAACAGCCTTGTATGTACTGCCTACCATGTTCTGCATACCCTGGATTGCGTTAGTATTTCCGTATAGAATTTGCTTCCCGGATAGGTTGGCAAGCTGACCGAGGTTCATCCCCTGATCCAGGGTGCCTGACATTTTGAGTCCGTTAGGTATACTCTCAAAGGCGTTGTGGGCCAGCGCTTCACCTACTGTGGCCCCCTCACCTAGGGGGACAATACCTAAACCACTGTGCCCCGAGAATTGGGCTGCTGATACAAGCTCGTGTGTTCCATCTGACCGCTCTACAATAGCCCCTCGGATATTCTGTTGGAATTCAATCTCCGTGATATCGAGCTCTGCATAACGACCCTTACTCTCAAAGCCCGCCCGCTTTGCCCCATCGAAAGCGTACTGCTTGCCGCCCCTGTCGTAATAGCCAATAACCTTACCGCCCCGTAGGACAGAAGGATCAGAGTGGATTGCTGCGTCTACGAAGTCGCGGGTACTCTTCTGCTGCCCCAGCTGGCCTAGTCTAATACCCATAGCTAGGATAGGATCGTCCTCATATTGAGTCAACTTGAGGCCCTCCTTTTCCAGGATCTGCTTCATAGTTGTCGCAACCTCCTTGTTACCCGCCTCGAGAGCGTCCATGTACAGGCCGTTAAGCTCATCAAGAGAGAGGTGGTTGAGACCACGTCCAAACTCTCCTGCATATTGCCCTATACCCTTACCTACGCCTGGGCCTATACCGCCAGCATTCTCGAGTCTGGACAACGCCTGCCGCCCTGTGCCTGATATGATTCGCCCTACATAAGCACCCTGGAGTGGGAGACCTAGATCAATAGCTTGCCGCGTAAGTACCTTGCGCATCTCGGCCATACCGTCAAGGACGCCACCAAACTCTGGGCCCATAGCGTTTCGGAGCATGTCGCCCATTAAACTACTATAGCCCTCGGAAGCCTTACGGAAAGCCATAATAGCCTCACTGCTGATGGGTGCGCCTCTAACTAAAAGATTAGCCTCGGCCTCGATTGTGGACATAGCAAGTGCCATATCCTTAAAACGCTTACCTAACTTTGTCTTGAAGGGGCTGCTAGCAAACATACCACCGCTATCACGTGCGGCCTGCTCAAAGGTGCGTGCCCCGAAGTCTTTATCCAACAGGTGAGACTTACCCTTGGGAACAGGGAAAGGTTTGAATTGGGCGGCGGTGTGCCGACCACTGCGTAATTCACGGAGGTGCTTAACTTGCTCGAGGTCTGACCATTCCTTGGCACGCATCTTCTTAGGATCAAGCCTATTGAGCCTCGAGAAGGAGGCCTCTAACTCAGCATCACTGAGGAAACCCAGCCACCTCTGCTCGGCTTTCTTACCGCTAAGTAGTTTGTACTGCTGAGGACCTAGCGCATGAGGGGGTGGGACCTCCCCATGGAGCTGCTTCCAGATATTCTTAAAGCCTTTGTCCGAGTAGAACCGTAGTCCAGCCTCGCTTAGCTCATCACCGAAGAGAACCATCTCATCTGCAAATTCTGTCAACCCCATGTCCGTGGCTGCCTTACGCATACCATCAGCGGCACCCTGCATACGGGACATTGTGGTACCTAAGGCGTTGATTGCCTGAGGATCACCGCGCTGGGCGGCGTTTAGTATGGAAGGCAGCTCCTCACCGAAGACCCCCTCAGCGTGGTTACGTAAGATAGATAAACCCTTCTCACGCCCTCCTTCCCCTAGGTGCTTTGTGGCAAGTACCATCTTCTCTGAGAGTTCAGCGGTGAACTGCTGAGCACGCTCTGACATCTTAGCAAGATCCGAGCGGTAGGCCTTCTCATATTGTAGCGCAGTCTCGATACCGGATGACGCTTTGAACCCTTTATACCAGACACCTCTAACACGCTGTCCAAAATTGAAGGCGGCATCTGCAAAGTTAGCTGCCGCTACCCCCGCACCTCCCGCTTCTGCCTTAGTGGTGAGAGACCAGGCCTCATCAAAGCTACTTGAAAAGGAGTCCAACAATTTTCCGAACTGATCAGGGTTCTGCAGGGAGGCTACCTCCCGACCACCAGACAGTTGGCGGAGCAGGGCTTGAGCCTCACCTGCAATCGCCTCCCCACTTTTACTTCCTATCGGAATCTTGAAGGTAGTAAGTAGGCTGTGATCAAGTGTTGTCCCACCTTTCTTCAACTTCCCAATGAAGCCGGCGGCGATCCTCTTAGCTTTCTTAGTGTCACCAGCCAACAAGGCAGTTTGGACTCGCATGTAAGGGGCTTCACCCATCCCGGCGGGTACCATATCGCCCCACCCTGCGAGGGGTGCCTGGTCACCAGCCTTAAGGGCATTTCCCGCCGCCTCTACAAGATCAGCAGCTTTCAGATCCTCACCCGCACGCTTGGCAGCAGCGAAGTCGCTCACAAGCTGATCAGGCCCCATTTGGCCAATAGTTTCGCGTAGAGTCTTATTACTATCAGTAAGCATATCCCCCGCATGTTGCGCCTCTGCGGGTGTTACATAGCTCTTACCCATAGTGACGCCAAACTGGCGGGGGGTCTTGAGACCCTTCATCATACTTACGGCTACTGACGAGGCCTTATCAACAAGCGGCCCGACATGGGGGATACCTTTCATACCCTCAAGGGCTAGGCCTCCAACCTTAGTATAGACCTTGTTGGGGGCCAACATCAAACCTGCCCAACTCTTGAAGTTGTCTGTGACAATCTTAGGTGCCGACATCTTAGGTAGGAAAGGCAAGCCTAATGCAAGTTCAGTTTCACCACCATGCCTGATAATATCACCAACTGTACCCTCATGTTTCCCAAAGTCATCAATAAAGGTACGCAAGGTTTTGGCGCCCTTCTGCCCAACCGCCTGCGCACCCTCGCCCAGTAGAAGGCGCTCAGCGTGAGCGACTGCGGAAGCTACAGTCTCACCCTTGGAGGCTGAGGCTGTTTTTCCCATAACCTGCATAGCCTTGGTAGTAGCTTTTGAGGCTTTACCAGCCACACTAAGTGGCGACGCCATGTAGGTAAGAGGATCTAGGAGGAGGTCAAGGGCGAACCCCGAGCCGGCACTACCTGTAATATCCTTACCATAGGCATCCTTACTGTGGTCAGCGAAGACACCAAAACCAGGGATTAGTGCGGCGTCAAGCAGTCCATCCTCACTTAGTAGATCAATGTCATCATCCTTAATGGCACGTAGGATTCGCATGATAACCTGCCCCGGGAGACCCAGGGTAGAGTTATACGTACTGGTGATGATGTCGGCGAAGCCCATTTACCTATACCCCGGGTACATTGCAGCAGGGGCGCTACGTGCACGTGGGTCCTCGTAACGCTCAGGTGTCGTTCCTTCAGCCTCCTCCTTAGCCTCCTGCTCTCTAACCGTAGGACCAGCACCCTGCTGGTCATCGAAACCAGCGGCTATGGCAGCCATGAAACCCCGCATAGGGTCATTCTCTAGGTACTTAATATCACCAGGCAGGGCATCCCAGACGAGATTTGGATCCTCGATCCCCTTGAGCGAGTTCCCAACCTCAATGCTATTATCCAACATTTGGGCTAAGAGTTCGACACGTCCCCGGAGCTCATCGCGAGTCTCAGGGTCAACATTTGCCATAACATTAGGGGCGGCTCTAAGCCACTCGGCGATAGCAGCTGCCCTTCCACGTGTGGTGGTGGCGCGGTTGTACATAGTCATCACCTGACCAGCGAAGGGTGGTAATTTAAGGTCACCCAAACCGCTTAGGGTGGATGGGGCAAATGAGACTATGAAGTTTTGGAGCCCCTCTTCGTCTACCTTACCCTCAGCTAAGAAGGAGGCTAACATCTTGAATTGAGCCTTTAACCCAGCTGAGTTTTGAGCTCCGGCATGTAGCCTAGCCAACTGCTTTTGTTGGGTAGTCTGTTGGGAGATCAGTGTGTTTAATATCTCCTTATTTCCAAAGAGTTCAGAGGCCTTTATTGCCCCCAATTCTTCAAGTGCCGACGCATTCTTCACCATCAAGGTGCCCAGCGTTTGTAGATCTACGGAGCCTAGGGATTTCCAGGCAGCCTCAGCAAAGTGACCTAGGGAGAAGTCACCCTGGATTACATTACCAGGGCCCTGACTATCCACAGCTGTCTGTATCCTAGCCAACTCAGCCTGGAAGTGGGAGGCATCTACGCCCGCCATATCACCGACTAGATCAGTGTACGCAGCGGAAGTAACATTGGTGGGATCCCAATTTTGTGCAAACCGAACCGCTAACCTACCCATAAGACCCTGGGCCGAGCGTGGATCTAACCCCGCGTGGGTCGCACGTGTGACTAACGACTGTTGATCGCGGAGACCCATGTGGGGTGGGACCCTCTCCATGAGTTTCCCGATAGCACCCTCCGAAAGTGTCCAGCCCCCCTGCCCATCAGGTGTCACGGCACCCGTTCCAAAGTCCAACTGCCCACTGAAGACGTCGGTGCTAATGCGGTCCATGGCACCCATAAAGTTGTTTATACCAGCCTCACTCTGTACCCGGCCTGCAGCATTGCGTACCGCTTCTACTGAGGTCTGACCTAATTTACCTAATAACTCAGCAGTTTTAGGGTTAGCCCTGTCAAAAGCCTCAAGTGGGCCCTCATCTACAAGGGCTAAAATGTCGTTGATAAAACCCTCAGCACCGTCAAAGACCATATCCTGCATATTTGGGTCATGTTTAATGTTATAGAGCTCATTATAAATAGGCCCAAACCGCTCAAGCATTTGTTGATACTGGGTATCATTAAGCATGTCCTCACTAAGACCAGATAGAGCAGAAAAATCGTTCCTTAGGAATGAGCTGTTGAGATCTTTAACATCGGCCGTACGCGCGGCCTCACCTAACATATTCATAGTTAGGCGATAGGTGTCCTGCATCATCTTCCGGGTGACCGGATCGTTCGTTTGCCGGCCTGACATATCAAGCCACTGCCTCATACGTATCTCGGCCATAGATTTACCATCCTCACCGGGGGTCGTGGACTGCTGGGGGTCAACCAGGAGACCCTGGGTAATAACGCCTAGGTGAGTAGTGGCTTGGCCCCAGGCGTGAAGAGCCTGCTGTTGGGAGCGTTGGTGCGCTTGGTACGCTATATCGGCAATCGCGCCTGGATCACCCTGACCGCCTGCCATACCTTGGGCGTACGCTGAAAGGGCACCAGAAAGAATTTGCTTAAAGTCCTGCATAATTAAAATCCAAAGGCGCCAAACAGGCTATCACCTGTTTCCCACTCGCTGTGTGTTTGAACTCCCGAGGGGGCCGAGGGGGCCGAGGGGGCCGACTGACTACTCTCAAAGTTCATCAGGTCATTAAAAGCAGCCTTTTCAGCGTTCACCTTCCCCGTTTTCCATGCCTCTGCATCTGAGGTGTACTCCTGTCCACTGAGGTATTCCCACTTCTCACCTAGGGAATCTTTTATGTCTGCCCCCTTGTTCTTGAGATCCTGCCAGAGGCTCTCACCTTCGTTAGGACGCTCAAATTGCTGCTCCTTGAATGAGTTTGGATCAACCTCATTAGGCTTATCCGCATCGCTTTCAGGGCTCAAAGCTTCACCGAGCGCCGACCCCAAGCCGGGTAATGCCGCCTTGGCAATACCAGCCCACATAGAACTTCGTGCGGCTTTATTAGACTCCGAACGCTGCAGCTTAGCAGCTTCGTAGGCCTCGTTGCGCTGTGTGAGGGAATCAGACGCTCTAAAGAAGCCCTCCTGTTGTACATTAGCTAGTGAGGCCATATTCTGGCCCATCATCTGCTCCATAGCTACTTCCCGCTTGAGTTTCATCTGCTCCCTTTGGAGGAGCGCCTGACCTAAGGCGGCATCACCCCCCTGAGCCTTTCGCGCCGACCCAAACCCGGCCATCTCCTGTTCTCGCTGCCTGGCATCCTGACGAGCTAGTAGTGAGGTGGTAACCGCAGCGCCCTCGATACGGGCTTCTTTATGCCCCGCATGGATAGCCCGCAGGTTGGACTGCTGTAGACGCCCGGTTTGGGAGGTTACACCTCGACGTAACCCAGCCATCTGAAGGTCATAACGTCTTCGAGCCGCCTCTTGGGCAGCCCTCTCGGCTCTGGCTGCTTCCTTACGTGCCTGGCTTCCCCCAAGGGCGGCCATGCCGACCTGTAGGCCTATCTGTGCTATTTGACCCCACATTATTTAATCTCCATTTCTGCTGATCCCAGTCGCCCTAGTTCAGATCCTCTATTCCAGAGAACCGCTCGTTGCCACTGTCCTCGGGTTCCGAAACCAATTCGGTTAAGGCCCCCGATAGCGCCGACATAATCGATGTCAACAGAGCGTGGTCGCTCTCCAACTCGGAAGTTAGAATGAGTCCCACATCTCCATCTGGATCCAGCCAGCACATCAACGTCCAACTGTTTAAGGGTTGTGTCATCCACGGTATTATACGGCCCAGTGTCCAAGAGACAACCTATTTCACCCACACCAAAATGTACTGTGTAGTGGGTACCGACAGATAGCGCGGAATGAGGATAGATGCTAAAGTCTTCCCCACCCACACTAAGTACACGTGAGACTAGGGTATTCCCATCTGCATCTTCGACTAGAATACGCTGCCCCACTACGGCAGCCACACCGCTGCTCATAAACCACCCCCCAGAGCTGAAGGTTAGATCATCCACACTACCAGGAGCGTCTGTAACGCTATCATCTGCAGCGGTGGAATCGTCATCAATAGCCGCGTAACCACTCTTATGAATCCAGCACATGTGACCATCAGCTAGATCACCGCCGGCCACTGTGTCACGATCTTCAATGCTCCACCCCTTAGTAGGAATGTGGTAGCGAAGTGTGACCCCAGACACAGTATCAATAACAAACAAGGAGGCTAGTTTCGCAGAGACTGTCAACCGCGTGTTTTCAGGCTCTGGAAGGAGTTCTTGGATAGGGGCTCCAATATCTAACACCTCCGTCCCCGGTTGGAGGGCTGATGGGGAGGCCGAAATAGCGTTAAGACGTCCGTTGAAAGCAAATAACATGCCGGAGTGGACGGCCACACAATGGGGGCCTGAAGCACCTAACGCGCCTCCTATCTTATACTCTTCATAATCATCGGGGCTACCTAAAAGCAAGGTCACCCAATCTGTACCCAGGACTAGTAAGCGGCCATTAACCTCGACAGCAGCTTGAATAGGCCCTGCCCCTGACCTTGAGGAGACGTTAAGCTTACGGTGGGCGGGGTAGGTTTCAAGCCCCTGCGCCCCGCCAGCTGAGAAGCGTAGGAAGCTTTCACCCTGAATGGTGAATCCTAATGTACCCCCCCAGAAGATAGGCATACCCAACTTACGGGGAACACCGCTATCATCGGAATCGGACTGTGCTCCGAGAAGCATATCAGGTGTATTATCTACGTAGTACTGAGAGCCACGTGGAATACGCGCTAACTTACGTAAGGGTAAATTACGTGCCGCCTCCACTGCATCCGCAACATCCCGTGAATTCTCTGGGTCACCAATAGGAACACCCTCGGTACGGAAAAGTTCGATGCCTACGATGGAAGCGTTAGGGCGAGCAGGGAATGCGTCAGTAGCTAACCCATCCTGATTAGGTGTACCCCCACTCTCACTCTGCTCCTCAGGATCCCAAACTACTAAACCTGGGTGGACTTCATCTCCACCCACAGCCTCTACATGAGGCCCGTGGTCTACCTCCTCCGAGCTGTAACTGGCGTTCAGGTAACACCAAACGCTCTCTGACCACTCCTCACCATATAAATTAGCGTCCGCATCGCTTACATGTACGTTCCCAGTATCTAAGTAACCTCTACCTACTATTTCAGTGTACTCACCAGGCATCAGGCTATTCATAGTCGAATGATCAAAGGTACCCTCTCCCCAGGGGATCTGTAACGCAGTCTCTTTTGGTTGGAACGTTAAGCAGGACAGTACACGGCCTGAGTCTAATACTTCTTGGCTGAGGTGAGCTGTTTGAGGGGCAGCGGGTTTAGTCTCATCAAATATATCCTCATCCCAAAGCCTAAACTCCAGTAAATCGATCTGGTGTTCCCCTAACTCTTGAGGGCTTCCCCCAAGAGTAAAAAGGCCTGTAGTATCAAAGTCAGCAACAAGGGAACGCTTCTCATCCCCTGTAGTTGAGTTATTTCCTGGGGCTAAATATGAGCCATAGAAAAGGCCTAAAGCAGATCCAGCCAACCCCTGCCCGTTAATGCGCGGCTCACTTACGTACCAAACGCGGTACTCATCTGAGCCTTCAATCCGCTTATCAGCGTGTAATTGGAATGAGAACCAGTTAGTTGTCGCTAAGGAGTTACCGCCCAGTAGCTCATCTAAAGTGAAAGGTGCGTTCCGTTGGGATTCAATATCCCAAAACCAGTTGGATATAATCCAACGAGTGTTGGCATCAGCTCGGTACTCTAGTGATCCGTCACCTTCAGACGATAGTGCAAAATAGAACGGCTGATCTAACAGTTCAGTAGCGTCATTCAGTATAGTAAAGAGTGGTACTCGCGTACCTTGAATCCCTATAGTAGCCTCCTCAGGGGCAGTCGGATCCCAGCTGGGTGGTTCTAGCCCCAACTGCTCGGAGGTTAGTACCTCCAAAATCGAGGAGTTGGTATCACTAGCACCGTCCATAACCTTGATATAATAGTCCCCCTGGCTCAGGGAACCAGCTACGTCATACTGGTGTTTAGACTCAGATACAAATGCTACATCGCTATGAATGGTACCTAATTGGTTTAAGGGACCAGGCAGGCCTGTCTTAGGTATAATACCTAGGGCCGCGTTACGGCGCCAGGATGTGTTAACCCAAGTAGTAAAGGGTATATAGTCTGTCCATACCCTTGCATGATACATGATACCCATAAAAGGCTCTACCCTCATAGTAGAACCATCATAACTAGCCCGCCCATACAGGGGCCCACGCGGAAAATAATGGTAGCTAGTTTTATACTTATCGCCCTCAACTCTAGCTCCAACCGCACCTACATAAGGCAGTGAATGCCCCGCACCTGTCATAGTATCCCGAAGATTTGAGGTACCAGAAAAAAAGGTGGGATTTGTAACCGCGAAGTAAGGTGTTTTACCTTCCCCAGGTGTACCGAGATCACCTCGGCCGTCAGTGCCTGTAACATCAAGTACTGCGATGTGTAAGGCATCACCTCTCCGACTTACATATAAATTATAATCATGGTATTTTTGCCAGAAGCAGGTATAGTTGGGGTGAGCAGCTGCCCAGGTGGACCCCATGTGTTGGATCACCATCTCGTGCGCTTCCACAGGGGCGCCAGTGGTACCTGTGGTACCGTCAAGGCTATTGCCGGGCATGTCAACAGTCCAGCTGCTTGATAGAGCCATCCCCGCCGCTGTGTGGTAAACTTCACTTGCCCAGTCGTCACCCTTTTGGCGGCTATTGCTCTTCCGCCTCTGCACCACCAACCTAGGCATATCCACACCATTCAACTGACCATTCATGATATATATACCGATGTTACTGCCTAATGAGGTGCCTACCTTACGCTCAATGTTATTGAACACACCGTGCCCGTAGCCAAATATACATTTGCCGTTGAGGCTAGTGGAGGAACTTTGAAAAGTGCTTGGTCTAAAAGCCACCTGAGTAGTGAAATCACCTGAGAAGGGGCTCATAGGGGGCGAAGCTGGTCGATTATAAGCTGACCACCCGGTGCTTAGTCCTCTGCCGCCACGCTCAAAAATTGACTCCTGCAGATCGTAAGTGTTATAAATACGGGCAGCTAACTCAACCGTATAGGTATCAGTTGTAGGCGCATCTTTAGGGCGTAGGGGAAATCTATCCACCTCATTACGTGCATCAAAGACTTTCCAGAACTCTTCAACACCTTTATGGGTTCGCCCAAAACTCTGGCCAAATATACGTTCCCCCGTGGGATCTGGTGCGGCCTCTTCCTCACCACCTCCGCCGTCTATTGAACCTAAAATAACCGACTGCCCCCCAGGAGATAGAATTGATTGAAGCCTCCGCATAGGACCCACAGAACCATCCTCAGTTACGAATCGGTAACCGTAGCCGTAACAGCCATCTAATACCCCAGGACCTAAATTCTGAACTGCTACATCCGCAGTAGGGTAGGGAACCCCCAAGGTCCGAGCCTTCTCAGCTGCCCTGTTTATAATAGTTGCCAAACCATTAGATACCACAAAAGTATAGTTACCAACCTGAACAGAGGTGGCATCCTCATCTAGCTTAGCATCTAACCGAACCATGAAATCCGCGAAGCTATCGGCTGACAGCAGTGCGCCAGAATGTACGCCTGTGAAATCACCCTCGGCCCCTACAGCGGCGTAACAAGGTGACCCCTCGTACTCCGAGTGTCGTAGTAGGGCGCTGGGTAAATGTAACCCTCCCTGATCCTCTACATCGTCACCTGTAAAATCAAAGTAAAAAAGGGCCTCCGCCTTAGGTCCAGACGCGCCCACAGCGGATGTAAACCAAGCTAGTTTAGATACCTCACCCTCAAAGGGTCCCATTGTGGGGTATAGCTCACGTACTTTAGGACCAGCGGGCGTACCCCCTACTCCCTCAGTGTTGCCTACGTACAAATTCCACAGCCGCCTCCGCTCCAGCAGAGGTGGAACACTTGGGGACGTACCACTGCCGTAAGTTGTGTAAGCACTACTCCCGATAGAGAGCTCGAGGGAGAGTTGTGTTAAATCACCATTCCGATGAGCTACTAGACTAAAGTAGTCACCTGCAGATAGTACTGCAGTACTCGTAACCTCAGTCTCGTGGGAAATGAACTGGATTTTACCTTCTGACGTTACACCTATAAAACATAGAGGGCCAAACTCTACTATGGGTATGCAACTACCTGCAGAAGGGAATGTCTGACCTAATCTGCCTTCGACCACAACCGACCATATTTTATCTGTGGCCGCTGTCTCAACCTCACCTGAAAACATATCCTGAAACTCACTTGAGTATGGGATAAAGAATACACCCGACATACCGTTAAACGCTAACCCCCCCACGTCAAGTTGAGGTTCTAAAGGTGCCAAGTAGAACAGGGCGGCACCTGAGCCATCAAAAGCCTCCTCTCTAATTGTACTCGATATGGTCCAATTGAAATCGTATATAGCAGGAGGAGCACTTTTTAATGTTGGACTACTTAGAAGTACTATAAAAGCTAGGCCACCACCTGACGCCTCACTGGTACTTGTAGAGCCCTCAGCTTCCACGGTCCATCCTGTCGTGTCCCTAGTTAATGTTACATCTACCTCAGTACCTGTCACTGAAATCTCCGCCAAACCCCCTAATGATAGAGTAGTCCCTGAGAGGGTTAAATCCATCCCCCCCACTGTGACCAGTTTGTATGAATCATCACTAGTGTCCTGAGGTACAGATAATTGGAAATTGATACTGTCCCCAGAAAGGAAATTATACTGGTACTTACTCTTTGCTCGGGATACTGCTCCAGTACAAACAAGGCCTAACCTACCGGGTGTTGTATCAAGGCGAATTGATCCCCCACGTCTCGATAGCTCAACTTGATCTGGGTCTACTTCACGCTTCTCATAAATAGATTTCCCAGGAGTCTGGACACGTCGGTCCATCTTTAGGCTACTGTTTAAGTTCAGCTTTGGCATCTCAAGCTAATCGCGTTATAACTAATTGCGCCTCAGTAACTGTGACAGTCGAATCCGAGTTAGGTACGTATACATAAGCTGTTACATCTTCATCAACAGCGGCTGTAGTAATAATACCTACCGCCGACATGCCATGTATTTGGTTAGTAGATAAGATTTGCTCAGAAGCTGTAATATGAGACTGCTCAACACCACCCACAAAAACCCTGACTCGTAATTTCTTCATCTGAGTACACTTTGCTGAGACGCTTAGCTCGACTTTGTAAGTGCCCACAGCATCGAGTAGTACCTGAGACTCAGTTCCTGATACATCATTTACAGTATTATAACTGTAATCATCGGAATCAAAAGTGGTAATCTTTATCCAAGTATCAGCAGTAGTGGTAATTCCGGTACTATTAGCCTCAGTAGAAATTTGACCATAAGCGGTGTGGGCGCCTACATGAGCCAGTAGTTTTGTGGCTTGTACCACCTGGCTAGTGTAGTCGCCATCCGACCCGGTGACTATGTATAGTAAGTCCGAATCGCTTATAGCAGCTAATGTGGTGAGGGTCGTTAATTTAGGCATTATTCATCTGGGGTAAGTGGGTAGTCTGGGCGGAGTGCCGAGCTACTCTCAGTTTGTAGGGTCTCCCCAAGTTCGGTCATCACTACCCCAAATTGGACTTCTTCATCCTCCTCAGGGGGGTCCTGGCCACCCATACCCGCAGCGGGTAAGTCCTCCCCATCAACTTCCCATACATCAGGGCCCGGGGGGCTTCCGACATCTGCTCCATCCCACCCTTGGCCACTATCTCCCGAGTCGAAGTTGTGACCAAACGGGGTATCATTCCAACAACTCCAATGGTGTTGCAGTGCTGTAGATGGGGGCACAAAAGCGGGTACAAAGTTCTCTCTTACTACATAGAGTATGTTAATAAAAGCAGAGATACCAACAGAGGCGGCGTCGAATGAATCGGCCAACGCCCTATTCTCAACGTATAAACCCTGGTCACAGAAAAGACCGAAATACTCTTTAGGCATCGCGGTATTAGTCTCAGTATCCAACACTAAAATTGTCTTATCTACCGCCTGGTCAATAGGCCCTGGGTCATCATCACCAGAGGGGCTGGTGAAGAAGCGTAAACTCTGACTTGTCCAACGCATGGGGTGGGGAGTAAGGAGGTCCAAAGATCGAGATGTAAGCTCAGGGGGGTCCTCTTGGGGGTTACTCCAACCTGAAAAATCCGCTGAGTTTAGGTTTAGCGAACCTCTATCTGGGACTGCAGCACTAACTGTAATTGAAAGTATACAGGCAGGCTCTACCAACAACTGCTCACGACGGCCCGAAAAAACACGTTGGGACACGGTCCGGTAATGGTCGGTATGAAGCCCCCCTCTAAGGAGTGTAATCGGATCACAGCAGCAGTTGCTCTTGCAACCGCTACCGCTGTCATTAGAGGAGCAGGTCATGATCGAACAAAAGTGGTTTGGGGCGCCGCTACATTGCGTAGCTGATCGTCGGTATCTTTCACGGACTGTGTAAGCATGTAACTTTCCACTGAATCCACACCGCCTGCCCAAACCTTATGAGCTAATACAGCCCTCTCCAATACAGCATCGAGGGCCATATCTGGGAAATCCAATTCGTCGCCATCAGCCAAATCAGAGAGTGTGACAGTCTGTGTGATAGCATACTGCCGTTGGGAGCTAGGGGCAGGCCAGAGTGTTAGACGAGATTCCCCACCCCTATAATTTTGAGTGTATAGTTGGGGTATACCTACAGCCACCGGGTAGCGGAGATTAGGCCTAGGGTCATAGGTTAAGAATGCATTTGTCTGCAAGTCAACTACACCGGTAATCCTACCTACAGAGGGTAACACAATACCCCGTTTTTGGAGTGTCACCTGGGTACCCACAGTAATAGGTAAGAGGGTGGGAGTACCTACATTAACGCTACTCAATGTCCTATCTACAGCTATGATCGAGTAGTAAATAGATTCGATAGTAAGGAGATCACCAACGCCCACACGCTCTACACTGCTTAAGCCTATGTGAACCGACCCCGCAGCTGTAGTAGCTGAAGTGGTTAGTGTGTTAGTACCTCCAACTAGCCCGAAGAAACTGTCACGGGTGAGCCCGGGTACGTCGTCAGAGACTGCCCGCTGTACTCCAGCATTAAGCGCCTGATCCAGGGGGGCCATAGCGAGGGAGGCTTCCGTTAGCTGTACAGCAGCAGACAGTAATGCTTCTTCTAGTAATGATTCGTCAACTGATGACTGTGTTACATGAACAGCAGCAGAAGTAATTGCTTCTTTCAGTAATGCTTCATCAAAAGATGATTTTGTCAGGTGTACAGCAGCAGAGAGTAATGCTTCTTCCAGTAATGATTCATCAACTGATGACTGTGTTACATGAACAGCAGCAGAAGTAATTGCTTCTTTCAGTAATGCTTCATCAAAAGATGATTCTGTCAGATGTACAGCAGCAGACAGTAATGCTTCTTCTAGTAATGATTCATCAACTGATGACTGTGTTACATGAACAGCAGCAGAAGTAATTGCTTCTTTCAGTAATGCTTCATCAAAAGATGATTCTGTCAGATGTACAGCAGCAGAGAGTAATGCTTCTTCCA
>Ga0233415_10000267_pt1 | contig 25284 bp, 12 predicted proteins | sample Na_anoxic_12_MG_FD_188631 | JGI IMG/M metagenome (GOLD analysis project Ga0233415, IMG submission 188631) | Seawater microbial communities from Saanich Inlet, British Columbia, Canada - Na_anoxic_12_MG | ecosystem: Environmental > Aquatic > Marine > Inlet | place: Canada: British Columbia... | reverse complement strand
GCAGAACTAGAACCAAAATAATTATAATGTAATTATTAAAATTAAATGGGATTTAATAAAATCCCATTTTTTTTGCGATATACTTAATATTTATAAATAAAGAATTTTATTATGAAAAAATATAATTACGATAACGCTTTAACCAAACTACATGAATCTCTAGAACTTATTGAAGATAAAGATAGAATAGACGAAGGGGCTTGGGAAAGTATTAAATATGGGCTTTCTAAATTAGGTAGGTATAAAGCTGGTGGTAAAATATTAGGTAAAAATAAAACTACCAAAGCAGCACAAGAAAAAATTAGAACAATATTAAACAAAGAATCTAATAAGTTACTTAGAGCTTTGGATAACGAAGTTAAAAAAGTTTCACCAGAATTCCCCAACGATAAAAAAAGGATAACTTTCTTAAAGGGTATTATAACTATGGGTGCTTTTTATGATTCAATAGTTGAAGCAGCTAAAAAGAAACCAGATAGTGAAGGTTATCTACCTGTTGATGCGGCAAATGAAATAATAGGTGATTTAAGAGAAATTGTTAAAAAATATTTAGATGTAGATTTAGCCGGTGTTTATACTACTATGGAATCTAAAGAGGGTGAAGAAAATATTTTAACCGAAGAAGAAACAGAATTATTAAAGTGGGATGTTTTAACAGAAGAAGAAGTTCAAATGTTAGATGAAAAAAACTTCTTAAAAAGAGCCGCTGGAGCTGTAGGAAAAGGTATTGGTAAAATTGGTAAGGGTATCACAAAGGCTAAAGACAAAGTAATGGATAAAGCTTTTGGGGCTAAAAAAGGTTCCGACAAACCATCTAGAGGTGGTTCAGGACAGTCCGCTAAAATACAGAAAACTTCTGGTAGTGGTGAGTTTGAATCGGATAGAATGGGTAAAAAAGGTTTGGCTAGTAATAGATTACCTATCATCCTTAATATGGTTGGCGGTGCTATGGGAGCTTATTCTTGGTTAGCCAATACGGAATGGTTTAAAAGTTTATTTCAAGAAAATATTTCATATACAGATACAGAACAGGTTAGGGAGGTTGTTGAAACCAAGAGTGAGGTTTTAACCGCTGTTAAACCTGGTGACGGTGTTTATAAGTTATTAAATACAACCACAGGTATTCCTGTAGACGCTAACTCTACACCACAGGGATTTATTACACAGTTAGAACAAATAGGTGGTGGTGACGCCCATAAAGGTATTGATTTACTTTGTGAAAAAGGTGGTGTCATGATGAGACCTTCGGATGCTGCTAAAGGTTTACACGCTTTAGTAGATAATCCGCAAAGTGTTGATAATATGGGTGAGTTTTTTAAAGCTGGTGCTTCTGGTACTGGTAAACTAGTTGACCCTGATTCAGGTTTAGATACTACCTTATATGGTGTAAAAGCAGGTACTTCTCTTAGGAGTATTATGATAAAGAGTGTACCAACCTTAGTAACTAAGTACGTAACTAAAACAGCGGTTAAAACAGGGGCAGCTTATTATACAGCAAAAGGTCTAGGTAAGGTTCTTGGTCCTGTAGGTTTAGCTTTAGTTTTACTTGGAGCTACTGTTAAAGTATTAAGAGAAAAAGGTCAAAGACAATCTAGAGCAAAAACTTTAGATGATTTATTACAATCATTAAGGGATATCGAACCAACCGAAAAAAACCCACCAGCAATAGACGAACCTGAAGGTGAAGAACCTGAAGTTACAGGTACGGAAGACCCAAAACCAACGTCACCAGATATTCCAGCAGATTTTTTAAAAGGTAATAGGAATATGCAGTTAGTTTATTTGTCTCAAAATTTCTTACCTGGTGGTAAGAGTTTGTGGGATGGACTTAACTTAAAAGAAGGTACTGTTTTACCTTCTGGATTCTTTGATGCGGCTTTAGGTCAAGGAAAAGTAGACCAAGAGAAATATTTAACCGCTTTTTATAAACATTTAGAAAAGAAAGAATCCTTCACTAAAAAACTTAATGTTGGTGCTTGGATGGCTAAAGTACAGAGTAATAAAAACCAAGGTCTGATAAAGTGGGTAAGAAACACAAGAAAGGGTATTGGTTCTTTCTTTAGTAAACTTAAAAAAGGTTTCCCGGAAGACTTTGCTATTGGTGAAAGACAAAAAGCTAAAGTATCAAGACCAGGTGAAAGAGGTAAAGCTATGGGATTAGCCGGCGAGTCTCTAAATGGTCGTTACGATTTAATAACTGAATTAAGTTTAGGTAACTCAGCTAGTCAGGCAGGTTTTGATGAGAAGTTGTTAATGAAAAATTTACCACAATTTATGGCTATGTTATCAATGATGTATTATGGGGCTAAAGGTAAAAAATTACCTTACAATAAAGAAGCTGTTCTAGCTTTTTGTGGTAAGTATGGTTGTAAAGGTGGTACTAGTAAAAAGTACAAACAAACTAAGTCAGACGATTACCAATTCGTTGAGGGTGAAGAAATATTGGGTGAAGAAATAATAAGAATTAGACAATTAATGAAATAAAATAAAATTGTCGCATATTTATAATTAAAGATAATAAAACTAAAACAAAAACAATAGATTATGGCAGATTTGTTAATGAGAATGCCTGTTCCCTACGAGCCAAAGAAGAAGAATAGGTTTATATTTAGATTCCCAACACCTTTGGGTATTCAGGAATGGTTCGTATCAAGTGGAGCAAGACCTACTTACACAATGGAAGAAACTGAAATTCAATTTTTAAATACTTCAACTTTTGTGGCAGGTAGATTTACGTGGGAGACAATAGATGTCACTTTTAGAGACCCTATCGGTCCATCAGCAACTCAAGCACTTATGGAGTGGATTCGTTTACATTCTGAATCAGTTACAGGTAGACAAGGTTACGCTGCTGGTTATAAGAAAGATGTTGAACTAGAGATGTTGGACCCAACAGGAGTTGTAATTGAGAAATGGATATTACAAGGAACTATGGTAACTTCAGCAAACTTCGGAGATTTAGATTACTCATCTTCAGATATCGCTGACATTTCAACAACACTTAGATTTGATAGAGCAATCTCAGTATTTTAATCTTAGATATATTATAATAAAAAGGGACCTATTAGGTCCCTTTTTTTTTACCAATCAAATTCTATGTCATAACTTTGGTCACCGTACTTTTGTATTGAGTACCCCCCGTTAAAGTCTTCATAGTCCCATAGGTCTTCAAATTCACCTACCTTATAGTCATTACTAACATCTATAATGTCTTTTTCATCACCATCACCGTAAGTAAAATCATCACCATCATCTTCATTGTAATAAAGGTCATCATCCTCATCAGTTTCATTCAAGACATCTTTACTTTGGGAACCGTAACTACCAAACATAGATGTTATTAAATCTTTTTCTTTCTTTTCAGGTCTTTCGTAAAAGTTTTCACCTAACATTTCATGTAGTTTTAAACCTAATTCAAAAGCGTTTTGGACTTCTTCAACAACAACATATTCATTATCTGTGTGATATCTATGGTATCCAGCTGCCAAGTTAAGACAAGAGAACCCAAACTTCTCCATTAATGGCCAAATATCAGTATAAGGATGTCTAGCCCAATCAGTAATTCCGTGTTCCAAAATTAAAGGACTAACCTTTTTACCAAATTCGGTTGATTTACCAAATAAATCTTTACCCATTAAAGACATACTCATTGAATCACCTTTAGGTGAGTCATACTGAATAGCGTAACCTACATTCTTAAAAAATTCAGGGTCAGCTTGTCTTGAACCTACACAACCTATCTCTTCCGAGACAAATAGAGCAATCTTAACATTATCTAGTTTATCTAACATCTCTAGACAAAGAAAAACACCACACTTATCATCACCACCAATGCCTGAAGGCTTATAAGTATTTGAGTCAATACCCGTTAATATAGTTTGGTTGTTCTCTTCTAACTGGACAACTTTAAGATTTAGATTTACAGAGTGAACTGTATCAGTGTGAGCCACAAAACAAGGAAAGTTTTCTGATTGACCTTTGGTAACATAAATGTTATTCATAAAGTCTTTTTTGTACTCATACCCTTTCTCCAATAAAACCCTTTCCAAGTATTCTATCATCAAGTCTTCTTGTCTTGAGTGTGTCGGTACTGATAATACCTCTTTTAATCTCTGTAATTTTCTATCTTCCATATCTTTTCAATTGTTATACAACAAATATAAGGATTTATTTTCGGTTGGCAAAATTAATTACTAAAAAAAAATAAATTAAAGTATTTATTTGCAGTAAATAATAAACTTTACTTTGACCTTAAAAGGATTAAGATTAGTTTAAATAATAAAACAATATTAAAAAAAAAGTTTTACAATGTCAAATCAAAATGAAAATAAAAATCAAGAGGTTGCTTTTGAAGCACCGTTTGATGTATTAGAGTTACCTTCTAAGGGACTTCTATACCCAGGTAAACAATCTACCGTTAAAGTAGAATATTTAACAGCTTCTGATGAAAATATACTAACTTCACCTAACTTAATTAAAAGTGGTAGAGTTTTAGATGTTTTAATAGAGAAAAAAATTAAAGACAGTGGAATACCAATTAGTTCTATGTTAGTTGGTGATAGAAATGCTATAATGATTTGGTTGAGAGCGACTGGTTATGGTGAAATGTATGAGGTTAAAATGGTTGACCCAGATACTTATGAAGAGTTCGAAACAGAAATTGACTTATCTAAGTTAGGTACTAAAGAATTAAAAGTACAACCTGATGAAAATAATGAGTTTGTATTTGATTTACCTAGAAGTAAGAAAAAAATTAAATTCAGACTTTTAACTGTTGCTGATGAAACTTCTATTACTAAAAAAAGTGAACAAAGAACTAAACTTACAAAATCAAAAATAAGTAACGCTCTAACGTACAGACTACAATCTCAAATAATGGAAATAGATGGTAATAGAGACCCTGTTTATATACAAAAATTTATTAATGTTATGCCGGCTTTCGATTCTCTTAAATTTAGAGAATATTCAGATGAAATAGAACCAGGTATAGAACTCGAAGTGGAAGTGGAGGGTCCATCTGGTCCCTTTCGTAGTTTCTTTACCATTGGACCAAACTTTTTTTGGCCTAACGCTAGAGTATAGACATAATCTATTACAACAAATATATTACTTAGTTAAACATATGGGTTTTAACTACTCAGACGCTTTAAACATACCAGTTTATGAAAGAAGACTTTACCTAGATATGTGGCAAAAAGAGATGGAAGAGGAACAAAAACAATACAAAAAAGCGAAAGGTGGGAAAAGATAATTCTAAACTAAGGCATATTTATGAATAAACTAGTTAATGGGAAAATACTACAATCACTTAAATGAGGCCGACCCTTTATTCTATAAGAAAGGGTATACTAAAGCTAAAAAGAATTTATCTGGTGTCGATGATGAGGAATTACAGGCTATAGCTAGAGCGGGTGATGACGATTTAGATTCTGCTTTTGCTAAAGTTGGTATGGGTGTGGGTGTTGATTATTACCCTTTAACTTCAATGGGTAATCCTTTTAAAGTTTCTTTTAAGTATAAATCTATGGGTCCTAGTGTACCTGTTTCTTGGATGGGTGAAAAGTCTTCTGTAGAAGGTAAAACTTTAAAAGAAGAGACTTTTAACGCCACTATTTGGTTATCTCCTGACTCTTTTAAAAAAATAAAGTCTGGTTCATTAGAAAATGACTATTATAAATTTAAAGTAATAAATGTTAATGGTAAAAAACCTGAAAGTGATTTTTTATTCTTTAAAGCTGACGAAATTAATATTAACGATAAAGTCACGAAAGAAATTTCACCAAGACTAATTCTAGATAAGAAATACAGTATTGGTCTTAAAGTAGGTGATGTTGTAACCCCTGACGGTACTGAGGGAGAACCAGAAGATGATAAGAGTGGTGGTGATGATACTAAAGAGATACCTGTACCAAAAGAAATTTCTTCAGGTAAAAATAGAAATGAAATTTTTAGACTATTACTAAATACTTTTGGTGATTATAAAGGTTCTGTTGTTTATGGTGATGGGTTTAAATCTCCTGAAGAAGCAAGAGAGTATGGTAAACTACAACGAGCTGTAAAAAAAGGGAAAGAAGATAAATCTAAATTAAAAGATTTTAGAGAAAAGTCTGGTAGAGATTCTTATTCTATGATGATATCTAACTTAAGGAAGTCTTACCCTAAAAATTTCATGTCCAACCTATCAAAAGCTTTTCCAGAATTTAATGTACAATATTCAAAAGAATCTGTTGATGAGTCTAAGGATAAACAACCAATAATGGAAGAGGAAAATAAAGATAAATATAAAAGATGGTCTATTGTTTTTCCAGGTAAAGTTATTAGTAATAAAGTTATCGATAGGTTAGACAGTAACATTAAAGATTTTATGGCAACAGCCCAAAAATGGTTCGCTGTCCCTGTTAAAATTGGTAGTAAAAGTCATGGTTATAAAATATCTTACGATAAAGATAAAGTTAATAACTACTGGAAAAAATTCTACGGTTCTAAAAAAGAATCTAAACTTACTTTGTTTAATGTCTTAAATGAGGTTACAGGTGGTTTGCTTAAAGAAGAAGATGAAAAAGAAAGAGCTGAATTAATTTTTAATAGAATTTTTATAAAAGGAATGAAAAAAGGTCAAAAAAACCAAGATTCAGAAATTGATACCAACTCTATTATTATAGGTAAAGGTGATGTTCAAACAGGTATACGTGTTGAAAACTATACTTTGGATGAGAAATATATTAATCAGATTAAAGAGGGGGCTAAAAAAGCTGGTATTATGGATGAGGACATAAGTGATGTCGTTGAGTTATTGAGTAACTTAAAAGAACAAAAACTACAAGCTAAACACGATACGGAAAAGGTTATGATTAATCTTGGTAAAACAAAATTAGGTAAAAATTTATACTTAAACATACCATTAAAGGATAATGGAAAAAATGTAAAAGGTTTAGATAAACTACTTGGTGTTGGTTCTGAATTTAAAAACTGTGGTTTTGCTATCGCTAAACCTAATGCCCCATTTGTTAAGGATGGTATTAACATAAAATTAAAATTAACTAAATAAAAATGGCTTTAGACCCTAAAAATTTAGATAAGTATCTTGAAAACTTAAAAGCAGCTGAAAGTTATTCTAAAGAAGTTAATGCTAGTTTTAAAAATTGGGCAGCAGCAGCTAAAAATATAAAAGGTATCTCTGATGAGATAAAAAACAAATCAAAACTTATTGCAGAACTCAAAGAAAGAGCTGCTCAAGCTACTGAAGAAGAACAAAAACTACTAGAGGCACAGATAGGTTTAGAAGAAGAAAAATTAGCACAAGGACAACAACAATTAAAGTTACTTAGAGAACAAGTCTCTATAGGTAAAACTTTAGGTAATAGTGCGATAAGTTTTTTAAGTAAACAAACAAGTTTAGTTTCTAAGTTGTTTGAAGGTTACTCTAAAGTAGATGGTGCCGCTAGAAGAACATCCGTTAATCTAGGTGTGGGTGTGACCCAAATGGAGAATTTTAGAAACGCTTCAATGGGTGCAGCTTACGATTTAGAATCAATGGGTATATCGGGTGAAGTGGCTGGTGAAATGATGAAAAATTTCGCTGACCAAACAGGTAGACAAACCATGTTGGGTAAACAAGCTTTAGTTTCTATGGGTGCTCTTGCAATGAGAACAGGTATGGGTGCGGCTGAGATGGCCAATTTTGTTGGTGAGATGGAGGCTTTTGGTTACAACGCTATCTCTGGTACAAAGGCTTTAAGTGAGATTGCTGATATGTCAGACAAGATGGGGGTTAACACCTCTAAGGTGATGAAAAAAGTTCAGTCCAATATGAAGTTACTTAATAAGTTAAACTTCAAAGGTGGTGTTAAAGGTATGGCTAAAATGGCCGCAATGTCTGAAAAATATAAGATTAGTATGGAATCGGTTGCCGGTTTTGCTGACAAAGTATTTAGACCTGAAGGAGCTATAGACGCTGCAGCTAATCTACAAGTCTTAGGTGGTGGTTTAGCTAAGTTAGGTGACCCTTTTAAATTGATGTACGAGGCTAGAAATAACCCCACCGAGTTTGCTAAAAGTTTAATTGACGCTACAGGGGCTGTAGCTAAATGGGATTCCACTTCAAAGACTTTTGAGGTTGGTGCCATGCAATTAGATAGATTAAAAGAAGCTGCTGAAGCTACGGGTATACCATTTGATGAGTTAGTTCAAACAGCAAAACAACAAGCTAAAATGGGTATGTTTGCTGATTCACTTAAAATTAAAGGTGATGATGCAGAGTTTTTACAAAGTATAGCTACAATGAGTAGTGGTGGACAAGCTCAAATTATGGTTGGTGTTGACCCAAAAACAGGTAAGGAACAGTTTAAAAACTTAAGTGACTTAAGTGCTTCAGACCAAGCTGCATTAGCACAAAATTTAAAAAAGAAAAAAGAATCTGATGAAGCTGCCGCTAAAAGAGCTCAATCAACACAGGAATTAGCTAGAAATCAGATGGCTGCATTAATAACAAAATTATATCCTGTTTTAAAAAGTTTAGATGATAAATTAAGGCCTATGCTTAAAAAGGTGTTTGGTTACTTAGCTAATACTGTGATGCCAGTACTTTTAAAAGTTTTACAGTATTTAGGTCCTGGTGGTATAATCGCTGTTGCTCTCGCTTTTAAAGCCGCACAATGGATAATGAGAGGTAGAATGCTCGGTATAGGTTTTAACATGAGTGCTGGTAAAGGTGGGATACTTAAAAAAATAGGTGGTGGAATTAAAGGTTTATTTAAAGGTAAAACACCAGGTGGGGGTGGTCCACCAGTTCAGGGTCCAAAACCACCACCAGGTATGGGTGGTGCTGGTAGAGGTGCTGCAGGTACACAAGCTATGGGTCAATCCGCAGGTGGTCAAGCTAGTAACTTCCTACAAGGAGCGGTAGCACTTTTAGCTATTTCAGCTGCTTTATTTATTTTCGCTAAGGCTTTACAGGAATTTGAAAAACTACAAAATGGTTGGGCTACTCTAGTTCTTGCAGGAGCTAGTTTAATAGTGTTAGGTCTCTCATTAAAACTTATGCAACCCATATTAAATAGTTTTGGTAGTTCGGCTTGGCCTGGTATCGCAGCTATGGTAGCTTTAAGTGTTGCGGTCATGGCTTTAGGTGTTGCAACAACATTCTTTGCTCAAGGTGGTGTTGCGGGTACCGCTTTAATGGTTGTTGCTTTATTAGCATTAGCTTTTGCTGTGACTTTATTTGGTGGTCTCAGTCTTAGTGGTATTGGTTGGGCTGGTGTTGCTTTAATATTAGCAATGGGTGCTGCTATGCTTATGATTGGTGGAGCGGTTTTATTAGCCTCAATAGGTATTTCTATGATTGTGGATTCCTTCACTAACATGTTTAGTATAATTAATATGGAGAATATTGGTGCTCTTCTTATGTTGGGTCCTGCTTTAATTGGTGTGTCAATTGGTGTATTCGCGTTAGCTCTTTCTTTAGTTGCGTTAGGTGCGGCATACTTAATGGGTGGATTCTTGGGTATTTTTGCTCTAGGTGAAACCGCAGATAAAATACAAACCGCCTTTGGTGATGTTGACGCCGGTGAAGTAGCCGCAGCAATAACCGCTATTAACAATGTTGATATGAATAAAGTAGCTGCTATTAAAGATTTAGCTAACGCTATGTCTATATGGAGTATGTTTGGTAGTGGTATTAATATTAATTTCGGTGATTTAGATGTGAGTGGTGATATACAACTTAGAGGTGGTGAAAAAGTTGCTCAGATGGTTATGGAAGAACCTATGTTAAGTACACTTAAAGATTTAATATGGGAAACTATGGAGAAAGGTAAAAATGGTGGCAAGCCTTAATGTTTAGTTATTTAGCTTTAAGCTTTATTATTTATTTATATAATTAATCATTTATATAATTATTTAGTTATAAAAGCAGTTATTTGCGCTAATAATGATAAGTAAATTTGAATATGTAAATATTTATTAAAAAAAAGTTTAAGATATGCCAAATGCTATAAATCCTAATGACTTCAACGTGGACTACTTTTCAAGTGGTTTTTTAGGTGTTACAACAGTTAATGATTTCAGAGAATATTTGTTACAAAATAATCTAGAAGACCTACCAAAAGAACTAGTAAATGGTGCGGCAGGTAATTTTACTGACAACTTTAACGAAAAAGGTTTAGAAAAGGACATCAACTACGGGCCTATAACCAACCCTGGTGATATAGACGGATGGAACTTAGCTGGTAATTTTGAGGTTAGTTTATTTGACATTAGTTACCAAAACCCTTCACAAAATGTCGGGGCTAATGAATATGGTCCATCTGTAATACAACCCTACAACGAACCTGGTTTAGTCCCACAAGAGACAGGATTTAAACAATACCCAACATCTTCAGGTGGTGATGACTTAAAACAAGCTTTAAAAGATTTTGCTTTAAATGACCAACTAAACTTAGGTCCAGGTTCGGCAATTAATTTTGATTCAGAACTAAACGATGTAGCTAAAGAAAGAAGAAAAAAAGAGGCTGTTAATAGACTAAAACTTAAAGCTAAAAACCAAATATTAGGTAAACTAAACTTAGACCCTTTTGGTTTATTGGCAGGCCAAGACTTAATATTAAAAGATTATGATATAACAACTAGACCTACAGTTGGTGGTAAAATATTAAACTTTGTTACCGATGCGATAGGTGTAGAAATACCCACAAGCCCAATACCTGACGGAGCTTTTGGTAAGTGGGGTGATAATGACGGTCCACAAAGTTATGAGGACTTAATGAAATCTACAGGAGCGGGTACTAAAAGTTTAATCTTTAACGCCGTAAGTACTAATAAATACGGACCAATTCTACAAGAACCTAGTGGTAAATTAGCTAATAACTTAGGGGCAGGTCAAGCACCACAACCTAAAAAATATACTGACAACGTTGAACAAAAGTTTAAGTCTAACGCACTTATACAAGAAGAAAAACCTTTAGTAGATAGACTAAATCAACAAGTAGGTAAAATTATTAGTAATATAGCTGGACAAGCAGGTGTAGGTGTACCAGAAAAAGATTTAACACCCCAAGAATTTGAAAACCCAAGTACAACAACAGATGACCTAATTAAAAATAGTGAATATGGTTTCGATGAGTTACCTAATGACCTTCTTGGTACTGATACATGGGATATGCCAGGAACATCATCTATAGGTGTTGTTGATGATGGTTTTGGTCGTGGTGGTAAAATTTTTAAATTTGATAACGGACCTATAGGTACAGTGATACCAAGAGACGTAGAACCTAAATTTTTTCCTGGAACCATACCAGCAGGTACTGAAAACGATGGCCAACCATTTAGAAGGGGTATGTATTGGGGTGAAAACACCAACCCTTTTAGAAGAGGTCTTTTAAAATATACACAAGATTTAGTAAATAACTCAAAAACTAACAGTCAAAAAGACAAGGCTAGGTTTATTGGTGCTGTTAACGATGATACCAATTTTGACGCTAAAACAGGTAGACATAACCTATATTCAATGGGTAATACGGTTAATGGTGGTGAAGGTGATGAAACATTCTATTGTCGTTCATGGTCTGTTAGAAACCCATATAGAAAAGTTAATGATTTAATTAGACATGGTTCTAACAACGGTGAAGGTGGTTTTAACCCATTAACTAGACCTGATTTTGGTTTAAGTGTTTTAGGGGACAACGGTTTTGTTAAAGTAGCTCCTTACGCTGATAAAGATGGGTTAAAAGTTGGTAATCCAGCTGTACAAAAATATATGTTGTCTATTGAAAATCTAGCTTGGCAAAATACTGACCATTTATTAAGGGTACCACCTTGTGAGAAAGGACCTAATGGTGGTAGAATTATGTGGTTCCCACCTTATGATATTAATTTTACCGATAACTCTAGTGTTAATTGGGATAGTACTCAGATAATAGGTAGAGGTGAACCAATATACACATATAATAGTACCGAAAGAACAGGTACACTTTCTTTTAAGATAATAGTTGACCATTCTATGGATATGGTTGATATTAGAAATAGAAAAGAAGGTGAGGAAGCCTTATTTAAATACTTTGCTGGTTGTGAATACCCACTAGAAGAAGCTATACCATTACTACCTGTAACTGACATAGAAGAAATTAAAATTGAAACAACATACAAAGATAACGTAATACCTAAAAAAGAAGTTCCAAACCCACCGTCTCCACCTGGACCAATTAAATTCTATTTTAGGAACGCTTATAGGTTTGATAAAGACAAGCTAGGTACAACATTAAACACAGAACTAACACCACCTTCACCCGAAAAGAGTCCTAACTACCCTAAAAATTGGTATAGAGCAAACCCTAATGGCTATTTAAGAGGTACCATACCTACAAGTATGACCGCAACAACAGCCGCAGCAGAGTTAAGTTTAACTAGAAATGAAGAAAGTTTAATTAAACTAGAAGAAATGGTTAACTTTTTAATATCACCAGACGGTAAAAGATTTAAAATAAAAATTGTTGGTAAAACAAGTGACGCTGGTGTTTCAAACAGAAATAAAAAATTAGGTGAAAAAAGAGCTAACACAACTAAAGACTATATGTATAAACTAATGGTCGATTTAGAAAATGAAACGGGTAGAATACCTGCATACCAACTAGGTTCAACAAAAGATTTTCCACAAGAAACTAATTGGAAAAATAGTGACCTTAGATGGGACACTTCTACTACTGGTGAAGTTGGCCAAAGTTTATCACAAACAAGAGGACCAAACGGAGATATTATAGAGTTTAGGGATGAAGGTCAAGATGACGGTCTAACACCTGACGTTACAGTACCAACAGCTGTGGATGATAGAAACGCCACAATATCACTAGAATATAATCAAGAAATAGACGATTTATATACTATAGATAATAAAGAAGTTATAGAAACTGTTGTAGACCGAGAAGGTTCTACTGAAACAAAAACTACAGTACGTGAAATAAATGAATTAACACCCACAGAAATAAAAACACAAAGGGATGAAGCTTTAGCTAAAAGATTAGCTGAAAGAGCTAGTAGATATATGGCTTGGGAGTGTTCTTATTTTGAAAAAATGAAACAAGAGGATAGTTTTATTTATGAAACTTTAACCGAAAAATTAAAATTTTTCCACCCAGCTTTTCATTCAATGACACCTGAAGGATTTAACTCTAGGTTAACCTTTTTAAAACAATGTACAAGACAAGGACCTAATATAGGTCCAGATGATGAGCCTGGAAATCTTTCTTTTGGTAAACCACCTATATGTGTATTAAGAATAGGTGATTTTTATCACACTAAAATAGTTATAGATTCAGTTAACTTAACTTTTGACCCACTACAATGGGATTTAAACCCTGAAGGCATTGGTGTACAACCTATGTTATGTAATGTTGACCTTAACTTTAAGTTTATTGGTGGTTCTTCATTGGGTGGACCGGTTTCACAACTACAGAACGCTGTTGGGTTTAACTTCTTTGCTAATACGGGTCTTTATAACCCTAGAACAATCTATAGTTCTATACAACAATATGAAAAAAATAAACCAGATGCCAAATCAGGTTTGGGTACTGAAATTGAGGATGATAAGATTAATAATACTAGCACTTCTAAATCATATGGGTTTGGGGCTTACATTAAACCTAATCAAATACTAAACAGTAAAGGTGAATTTGAGGATGAACCACAACCACCAATACCACCACAACCGGAAGAAAACATTAAAAAACAACAAAAAGATGATGAAGGTATTGTTGAACAAAAAACAGATGAGTTCTCACAATCAGAACTAGACCAAATAAAAGAAGAGTTTAAAAAAGATGCTGAGAAAAGAGCTGGAGCATTTACGGTTTTATTCTATTCCTCTGTAAACTCAACATTAAAGAATGGGAATAATATAACTGAAGTAGACCTTGGGAGTGCGAATTATAACGGTGAGGATAGAGGAGAAATAACACCACGAACTATTACGTTAACTAGTAATCAGGAAAGTCTAGAATATTTTGAGGTTACATACCCTAACGGTACCGTAGTAGAACGTAAAAGAGATGATTTGAAAACTTCTTCTTGGCCCAACGGACTAATTTCAAGTGTAAATGGAAATAAACGTGTTACTCTATGGGACCCTGTCGATAGAGAAAACTCTCTATTAGGACAAGCATACAATGGTGTTAGTTATTCTCAAGCTATTGAACCTGGTACATATAAATTTAGAGGGATAGCTCAAATCCAAAGTACACTAGAAGAACAAGGTACAACAGAACTAAGTGAAAAAATATATTCCGCTTATAAAACACTTAAAGTTATACTTTGTACTGACGCGGGTGATGGTAATGTAGTATTCTTTTCTGATATACCTAAAGACGGGTTATGTTAAAAAAATAAAAAATTATGGCAAGATATTACGATAGATATAAAGATTTTAGAGAAAATGGTAAAATGACAAGTTTACCATTTATAAAGATGAGAGCTAAAGATAGTGATAAGAGAGTTGTTACAGATAGTAGAACTAGATTTGATAAACTTAGCCAACAATATTATGGTAATCCTTACCATGGTTGGTTAATTTTACAACTAAACCCACAATTTGGTGGGTTAGAGTTTGACATTCCTGAAAATACGATTATAATAATACCATTTCCACTTGAAAAGTCTTTGGAACAATACCAAGCACAAGTGGATAGATATAAAAGACTGTACTCAAATACATAAGTAAAAAATGGCTTTAAATCAAGGACCACAACCAACTGTAATTTCTAACGAGAACGGTGTAAGATACATCGACCCAAACCCAACTGACCAAATAGTTAATCATGAAGATTTAGTTGTTTATGTAAAATTAGTCGCTAAAAGTAAAGGTAGAAGTATTTTAACCGATGAAGGAACAACTGTTGAAATTGAAAACGAATTAAGAAATGTTAAAAGTGAGACTAATTTTACTTATACAACTGGTAAAAATTATATAGATACTGATTGGACAAATATTGGTGGTGGTCCACAACCACTAGGTTCAGACTTAGGTGCTTTTGGGATTACCAATATAAACATTGAGTTTAAGTCTAGTTTTATGCCACAAATAACAATAGACTTTGTTGATGTTCGTGGAGCTTCTTTATTTGAGCAAGGTCCCTGTTCACCATATTCAATATTTTTCCACTTACCCTACCCAACATTTGAACTAACGGTAAAAGGTTATTATGGTAGACCTGTAACATACACTTTAGCTTTAACTAAATTTAATACAAAATTTAACTCAGAAACAGGTAATTTTGAATCTAAAGGTGAGTTTGTTGGTTATACCTACGCTTTCTTAGCTGACATACCTATGGGTTATGTATTAGCAGCTAATTATATGAGAGGTGACTTTAATGGACCACAAGTACTACAAAACAAATGGACTAATACTGTCGACAGAGAAGAGTTTAAAGACGATTATTATGGATTAAACCCAAACGAACCATTAACAATTTTTGACCTAATAGTAAAATCTAAAAAACTAGAAACAGAACTACCGAAATTAAAAAATACGACACAAGTATTGGAGGTATCACAACTAGCTAGAATCAGAAATGAACTACAAGACCTTAAAGGTGTTGTTGAAGAATACGCTAGGGAATTATTAAAAGTGGTAACAATAAGTAGTACGTCTGGTGTTAGGGTTGGAGCTCAAGGTGAAAGAAAAACACTATACTATATAAGACTACCTAAAGGAACTACCACTAGTGCTAGGATAAAAGATGTTGCAACATTAAATAAACAGTTCATATCAACATCAACACCACCAGATAATGATGGGTTTGGTAGTGGTCGTATTGGTGTTAAAAAAAGTATTACTGAAGGTGTTTACTTAATCAACAAAGAACAAGGTTCACCAAAAATAGAATACAGTGAAATAACTAATAATTGTTCTGGTTTTTTAAATACAGATTTAAAAGAAAATTCTGACTTTCCTGATTTTGATGAATATAGTATTGATATATGGACACCACTTTTAAAACCAATAGAAGAAGCTTTAAATGTAATTGATAAAAAATATAAAGCAAAAAGAAAAGAAGTACAAAAACAATTAAACGATGCGGTAAGACAGATTTTAGGTTTTTGGCCTAGTATTAGAAATGTTTTCGCTGTAATAACCACCAACACCGAAGTTTTCTTAGAGTTATTAGCTCAGTGTTCAGACGATGCTGAAAGATACCACGACACAAATGATGTTCAAGTAGGTTTAGGTTCTGGTGGTGCTGGTAGCTTGTTAGACTTAAAAAACAAAAGTGGTTCCCAGTCCACAACACAAACACAAGAAAAAGTTTATCCTTGGCCAACATACTATGTAACAGTCCCAAAAGCTGACGGGACACAAGACGATTCTGGTGATAAAGAGGCTTTTCCAGGTGAAAACCCTGAATTCGCTGCATGGCCTGAAGTAAGGTTTGTTGAAGAATTTATTATTGCTTTAACAGAACTAAGAGTTGATTTACAAAATTTAGAAATTACAGAATTAGAAGGGGAACCAGGTTTTGATGATTATGCTCCAATAACAGCTTTTGAAACACACGCTTTTGGTGAACAAAAAGCTCCAAACAGATGGATAGGTATACAAAATGGTGTTCCTGGTGTGAACGAATTAATTGATGGTTTTTTATGTATTGCGGGTGAAAACGCTTTTCTATTAGGTGATTATAGTATGGTTAATTCATTAACATTATGGAAATCACAATTAGGTTTTGATAATGGATGGGGGTTCAATTTTGAAACCAATGGAAGAAGTGAAGACTTAATCACGGGAATAGACCAAAACTTAGATTATAATTTAGATGGTACAACAATAACCTCTTATGATTATGGGTTCACAACAATACAAGAAGCGGCAACAAATGGGTTGGAACTTTTTAAATTGGGACCACAAAGGTTGGTTGACAACCCTAGGGTAATAGCTCAAAACCCTAATTACAGGTACACTCTTAGGTATTATGGAAAAGGCTTTAGAAGACCTGGAACCACTTATGACCACGGTAAAGCATTTGATAATTTTACCACAAACAATTGGAAAATAGATTCCGCCGATTCAAAGATTGGTGGCGCTAATACAGATTTAGCTACATTCCCAACTAAAATTACACCAACAACTAGAAAAAAAATGAGGGTTTGGGGTAGAGTTGACGCTCTTAACGCATTACAAACATTAGCTTCTGATGGACAAACTGATTTATTAATTGAAATTAGAGCAAAGTTAAATAGTGAAGACGCTTCAGGATTAAAAGATTTAATTAAAAAAGCTTTAAAGGAAAAGTATAACACAAACTTTAATGAAGAAGATTTTGGTGATTGGAAATCAACAGCAACAGCTGAAATAAATGGTGGTACACCAGCAACAGAATACATAGATAAACAAGATGAAATATATTCATCTCATTATTCATATGTTAAAACTAATAAAGTTTTAACCTTAAAAGGGCCAATACCACTTAACTATTCTGAAATTATTGGTAACACTGAAATAAGTGCTAACCCACACAACAACCCTTATGGGGGTGTTAGGTTATTACCTGATTCCGAAAAAACTAGTAGAACAATTAGTATAAGTACTGAACCAGGTAGATTGGTTGGTGGTTCTGATGGTTTTTTAACCACACAATATGGTAAAAATTATGGTATACCAAAAGAGGAAGGCAATAAAGCCCAAACATCATCGGGTGAAGTGATAGAATCTGATGATATATCTGTCGTTGAAAATAATTCTGGTTTTATAACGGCATTAACTTTTGGCGTTCTACAATTTAAACCCAAATACAGTAAGATACCCTCAGAAAAAGACGCAATAGCCTCACCATATTATACTAAAGATAATGATATTAGTAGTAATACTAGTATTAGCAGTACCCAAAACGCTAAAAAAATAGAGAGTGAAGCGGCAAATTTCGCATCTTTAGATTTAGACGAAAACCTTAACATGTTAACCTATGATATAGAAAACCACGCACCACTATTCTATTTAACTCAAAATCAATTAGACCCAGAAAGTTGGGGTGAAAAGGGTCGTCTGTATCTTGATTTAGGTTCTAGTAGGGTAGTATACAGTTCTAATTATTTGACGTCTGTAGTAAACAATTACACGCAAGATGCTAACCCTTTTGATATTGATGTGATGATTTATTTGGACGTGTCAAGATATACTGATTTTACTAGTACTAACTCAAACCACAAGGACGGTAGTAGTGATGCTTTTATTCAAACCCCTTTATGGACAGTAAACTATCCAGCAAATAAAAACCCACTTTATGGTACAGATATATTTATAGCCGAATTTGAAAACTGTAGCAAGAACCTCAATCAGGCTAACCCCACATCATCAATAAGCTCGGCCGACTGGATAGGAAGAATGGGGGTGAATGGTGCTGAGAACATAACAAGAAACTTTTCAACATGGTGGGGATGTAATAGTTACTACGATAACGGAACCCAAATGGATGGTACTAAATATGTATTACCATTAGCTTATTTAGCAGTTATGGGACTAGGGAACAATGTTCCATCAACAATAGTTGAAGGAATCAATGATGAATTATATGATAAAATAACACCTGCTATAGAAGGAAAAACAGGACATTTTACACCTAATGATGGCAATAGTTTTTCAGATGAAGGTTCTTTTTCTTGTTTTGGACACACACACGTAGTAGCTGAAGCACCTAAAGCTTGGTTACTAATGTTGGGAGCTTGTTTATGGAGAGCTTCCGAAGGATTAGTTTTGAGTTATGATTGGGGTGGTTCACAAAACGCAATCACACCAGAAGAAGGGTTAGAAAATTTTGGGTGGAATAGACTCAACGATAGTAAAAATGTAAAGATTCAACCGTCCCTCCCAACAAATGATTTAAGTGACCCTGTTTGGTTTTTCCACACGTCAACATCTAAACCTAGACAACTAAACGGTGTTATACCAGCAATAACAACATCAGCAACAGACCAACCAAGTGGAACAACAAATAATTGGGGTGGTAATTGGTATACCAACAACTTTGCTGGTCACGACAATTCTGATTGGCCGGGTGTAAACCAATACTATACTAGTGCTTATAGAAGAAGGTATTTAGGTTATGACCCATTTTTAGGGTTCGATAGATGGACAGATTCAGGTGGGCCAATGCTATACACGGCACCCTTTAATGTTACGAATGGAGCCAGACCAAACGATGTTAGAAAAATACCTCAAAACTTTGAGGGTGTCGCACAACAAGACCATTTAATGGCAGGAAACCCAATAGGTATGTGGAAGAACACATTAGGTGGTTATTTATCTGATAGTAGACTTCCTGTAGGGGGGTTCTACCACCCACCTCTGTACCATGATTTGTCCCAAGAGGAAGGTGGTTGGCTTAAAACACATAACCCCACCATGAGAGCGAATGGCTCTGTTAGCTGGCAGAGTGACCCCAAATATACTGACATATTTAAGGTTGCTAATCAGATAGAAGAAGTCAACCCAATTTTATTAGGGTTATTTGACCAATGTAGACAAGACCAACTACCCTTTTTTCTATATAATGAACAAGGAGGTGATTGGGTTAAAAATAGAAACAAATCAATAAATAGTTTTAGTAGAGAAAGAACCCTTGAACCTATTTGGCAGGAATTTGGAAAGGAAAAGTCAAACCAATTTCCTTCAACGTTAGTTTTGTTGGATACCTCATATTTTGGTAGAACCGCTACTGGAGAGACAAGAACAGTTGATGGTAAAACAATCAGTACCGTTAACTCACCAAACCTAACCAAAAACGGTTATTTAAATTTAAAACAAAACTGTAAAGAATTATTGTTTTTACCTAACTCATTTAAGAGTGAGTTAATAAGTTATTTTAAAAATTGGGCCATTAATGAAGCCATTGAAAATGGTGATAAATGGTTAAGACAATTAGACCCATTAAATTTTAATAGTAAACTACAACTTGGACAAGGTGTCGTCAAAACCACAAGAGACTTTACAGTATGGAAAGATAGTGGTGGGGCTCAACAAGGTTATGCAGGATTTATGAAAACTGGGGAACTAGCAGATATTAAAAATGGTGCAATTTATAGGGATGCAACAACTAATGAAAAGCTTACACCAAAAGAACTAGTCCCAGGTAACTTTAACTCAGATGCGTCCAAACCTAAGAATCCATGGTTAATTAATTATGGTGCACAACCTACCACAGCAATTCGTCTGACTAGCACATATGACTATATGTCTGGGTTTGGACAGGGTAGGAGCTACTTTCATAGTACATATGGTCCATACTACAATCCTGACACATCATTTGTTGCAGGAAGCAAAGTAACTTTAAGTAATGGTGATACTATAAACATAGAAGAGGTAATTGAAGGGGATGTTATAATGTCTTACAACTTAACTAACAAAAAAATTGAAGAAAGTATTGTTAGTGAAACTAAAAATTACATATTAAGTGATTTAATTATAGTTGAACTAGAGAATGGTCTAAAATTAAACTCCACCAGTGACCACCCGTATTTTGTAATTAACAAGGGGTGGTCTGTTTATACTGAAAAAAATGTTGTATTAGAACATTTAGGGGTGTTAAAAAGATTAAATGTTAATGATGAAATTTTATATTATAAAGATGGTAATTTTAAACAATTAAAAATAAAAAAGATAACTGAAAGTAAAAAACAAAAAAGAGTTTTTTCTATTAAAACTAAAAATAATAAAAATTATTTTGTTAGTGGGGTACTAGTTAGTACTTAATCAGCGGTTAATAAAAAAGTAATATTTAATGTCAATATATAGATATACAAAAAGCCCAGCTAGAATTACTGGGTTAAGGAGAACTAAAAAAGGGCCTTCCCAATCGCACGATAAGCTATTTAAGAGTTTATTTGAAGAAAAAGATTCTGTAATTGTCTCTTCCACACCAAAGGCCTTCGCTGCGATACATCCAGAAGATTTTACTGAAAATTTTTATATTTCAGATGAAGAATTAGAAGCTTATGCTCAAGGCTTTTTAGATGTTTGCACTGAAGCAAATATTGACAGCATTTTATTAGACCAAAAAGTGGAGGACGAATCACTAGACAATATAGCTTTGGATGATTCTGATATTAAATTATCTTTATATCGTTCATTTAAATCAATATATGATAAATGGATTTCTAACTCTAAAATAGGTGATAGTAACGGTTATTTCTTCAACCAATATGGACAACAAGACGATAGGACATTATTTCAACACTTTAATTTTGTAAACAGAGGAGCTGCTGATATTGGTGGTAAAGCTGTTATAGATATAGCTACACTATCAGACTTAACAAATACATCAGGAGGTAAAGGACCAACAGAATCATTGTATGGGTTAACCTCAAGAATACTAAGTAAAAACAATTTTGATTTTTTCGCTTTACCAACCTATATACAATACTCTAAATTTGATACACAACCATTAGCTGATATGTTTAAAGCTTTTCCTGATAAAATAAATGAAGTAACACCATCCCCAACATTCCTTTGTGTTTACATTGGTGGTAATTCTAGAGCTCTAGATATACCTAGGTCTGGTTGTGATAAAGATAATAAAATAAGTTTCCAATATAAAAACGATTCTTTTGATATCAGTGACCCAACACAGTACCCAACAGACATTAGTGATAGTCAAAGTTTAACGGCATTTAAAGTTAGATATGGACAAGAAGCTCAAAATCATTTTACTAAAATAGAATTAGACCAACAAGAATTTAAAGAAACACAAGAATCATTACAGGTTATAGACGCTTTAGCTAACCCTAAAAAAGGTGGTTCACCTACACAATCAGGTAAAGGTAACAATATATATGATATGTATTTAACGAGAAGTTATTCTTGTAAAGTCTCAGCTTTAGGTAATTTCCAAATACAACCTTTAATGTATTTTCAGTTAGACAACGTCCCAATGTTTAAAGGTACTTACATGATAACAAATGTAACACATAAAATAACACCACAAAAAGTAGAAACAGAGTTTAAAGGAACTAGACAACCATTAGTACAAACACCAATAGTTGTTGACCCAATAAGTTTATTAGATTTAGCTTTATCTGAAGGTACTGTTGAAGGAGAAAGAGGTAATTTATCTTCATTTGGTGGTGGTTATGATAGTGGTGGTTATGATAATTCAACAGATACATATGACCTTAATTATGAAAATAAAAATTACCCAGTTGTAGCGGGTGGTAAGTGTCCCAACGCTAGGTCTAAGAGTGAGTGTAGTAGTTGTCTTGGTGAAGAATTTGATAACTTTATCAATGGGTTTGATACCCCAATAACTTTCAGTGGTCAAGAAATAAAACCCGTAAAACCAGGTTCTAAGGTTAGTTTTAATAAACATATTAAAGAAAGGATACTACCAATCATAAACTCTAGTAGTTATAAATCTACGTACACAAAAGGTCATAGAATGTTCGCTATTGTTTGGGCAATAAAAGAAGGTTATAAACCAGGAAGTAGGTCTTATAGAACTAATAACCCTGGTAATATAGGTAATACGGATAGTGGTCAAAATAGAGAAATAGGTACACTACAAGAAGGTATGGATTTATTGATGGATTTTATAAAACAAGCCTCAGTAGGTAACACTAAATACGGTTCTGGTTGGTCATTCGGTGAAAAGAAAATTTCTCCTTATTGGTCAAAAGAAATAGCTAACACTCCACAAAATTATCAAAGAGTTAATGGGTGTTTACCTGGATATAAAGGAGACTACAAAGGACAATTAGGGTTTTTTACTAAAAGATACGCAACATTTTCTAGAGTAGCTAATAGTTCTATTGGTAAGTTATTAACTATATTTGAATTAAATGGTAAAACTGGTCTAAATGGTAACACAACAATAGCAGAATTAATAGCTTTTAATGATAGTACAGAAATAAGATTTACATAACAATACAGAAATAATATTTAATGTCAATTTATAGATATACAAAAAGCCCAGCTAGAATTACTGGGTTAAGGAGAGCTAAAAAAGGGCCTTCCCAATCTCACGATAAGCTATTTAAGAGTTTATTTGAAGAAAAAGATTCTGTAATCGTTTCATCAACACCTAAATCTTTTGCGGCAATACATCCAGAAGATTTTACTGAAAATTTTTATATTTCAGATATAGAATTAGAAGCTTATGCTCAAGGCTTTTTAGATGTTTGCACTGAAGCAAATATTGACAGCATTTTATTAGACCAAAAAGTAGAAGATGAGTCTTTGGATAACATAGCTTTGGATGATTCTGATATTAAATTATCTTTATATCGTTCATTTAAATCAATATATGATAAATGGATTGCCAATAGTGGCTCCTCAACTAAGAACACCAGTAAAAGAGGTTATTTTTTTAATAATTATGGTAAAGATGATGACAGAACTTTATTAGAACATTTTAAATTTGTTGATAGGGCGGGTAATGATGTTGGTGTTAAAGCTGTTATAGACACAAACATGTTATCCGAATTAACCAGTGGTGGTGGTAAAGGACCAACAGAATCATTGTATGGGTTAACCTCAAGAATACTAAGTAAAAACAATTTTGATTTTTGGCCAACACCAGCCAACATACCACTAACAACAGCTAATTTATCTAATGAGAAATTAAGTGAAATGTTTAAATCTTTAGACTTTATCGATGAAATTAAGTCAGGACCAATATTTAATTGTGTTTATATTGGGGGTAGTTCTAGAATACTTAATGACCTAAATAATAAAAGCAACAATTGTGGCACACAAGATAGTCAATATTCTAATGATTCATTCGACTTAACAGACTCCACTGATTGGCCTGAAGATTTTAAAAATGGTGATGATAAAGGTTTAGCGATTTTTAAAGTTAGATACGGACAAGAAACACAAAACCATTTCCAAACCCTAACAATAGACCAACAAGAATTTAAAGAAACACAAGAGTCTCTAGAGATAATAGATAGATTAGCTAGCCCTAAAAAAGGTAACTCACCTTCACAGGTTGGTAAAGGTAACAGTATGTACGATGTTTATTTAACTAGAGCTTACAATTGTACCGTATCCGGTTTAGGTAATATGTCAATACAACCTTTAATGTACTTTAAATTAGAAAACGTGCCAATGTTTAGGGGTACTTATCTCATTAATTCGGTAAAACATAAAATATCATCACAAAAAGTAGAAACTGAATTTACGGGATTAAGACAACCTAGAGTAACAATACCAACAGTAACAGACCCAATAAGTTTATTAGACTTAGCTTTGTCAGAAGAAGCTATTGAAGGTGAAAGAGGTAATTTAGCTTCGATTGCTGCTTCTACTAGTACATGGGCGGCTGATGGTGAAGTTATCGACTTAAACCTATCGACTCCAGACACTAACCCAATATTGGGTGACAACTCAACTCAAAAATGTCCAGCTGACCCAGACATTGAAGACGGTGGTATAGGTGATGCTTACGTCAAAGGAAAGCGTTATAAAATTAGGTTGTGTAAAGTAAAAGATACTCAAGGAAATAAAGGTTTAGTTAATGTTGAAGTTGCATTAAATTTAGCTAACATGATGAGAAAAGCAAAAGCTGATGGTGTTGATTTAACAATTGGTAGTAATTTTAGAACAATGGCAAAACAAACAGAAATTGCCCATGATAATGGATGTTATAAAACAGGTAAATTTGTTTACAGTACTTGTGATGTGGCGACAGCAACACCGGGTCGGTCAAATCACCAAAGTGGTACAGCTATAGACTTTGGTTGTGGAGGTAGAACTATATGTTATAGTAATAGTAGTGCTTGGTGTGCTAAGAACGGTGAAAAATCTAGACCTAAACAATACCCTTGTTTTAAATGGATGGTTGAAAACGCCGAAACATATGGTTATTATAATTTCCCTAAAGAGGCTTGGCATTGGTCTAGAACTGGAGGTTAATACCATTTAAATAAATAATTTAATAAAAAAGTATACTTGTTTAAATTATTTTAATATTATTTAATATGGAATTAATTAAAATCACAACTAAAGATAGTAATTTAATAAAACCTTACATGACAGAAATAATGTCATTCGATAAAGGTGTTATTGAAATTATTGTTGGTTATGATTTAGCTAAAGAAATGGGAGCAACCATTTTAAACCATAAAATAAAAGAAAATGTTTATTGGACCTTTTCACCTAGAGAAAAAAGAAAGGTGTTTGAAGAACATATGAAATCGTTTGTTTTAGAATCCATTGAAGACATTATATCTAAAATTAAAATCAACAACATCAACCCACTTGATTTTAGTAATCAGTCAGACTATTTAAATTACCTAAAAAAGAACATTCAA
>Ga0233415_10000266_pt1 | contig 25375 bp, 32 predicted proteins | sample Na_anoxic_12_MG_FD_188631 | JGI IMG/M metagenome (GOLD analysis project Ga0233415, IMG submission 188631) | Seawater microbial communities from Saanich Inlet, British Columbia, Canada - Na_anoxic_12_MG | ecosystem: Environmental > Aquatic > Marine > Inlet | place: Canada: British Columbia... | reverse complement strand
GAGTGGGAGCAGTTATACAGACAGTGACAGTGAAAGCGATGGTGATCAGAGTACGACGAGTGTAGATGACGGTGACATAGTCGAGTTAGTGCATTCCGATCGCATAGAGAATCAACCCATGGATGTTGTTCACGATATCACTATGGTCCCTGTCGGAGTGATCGATACACATATTGCGGCAGATGACGTGCACAGTATTAAAGTGATTGATATGTCATCGGTTGTAGATGACGCAACCCTTAGCACATTAATACAGACACACGATACTCGTTCAAAGGTATCACCAGTAAGCTCTAGTAGCGAGAGCTCCGATGAGGAAGATTCGGATGATGATGATGATGATGATAAATCTTCCACTCCTGAAGTGTCTGCCACACATGAGTCGAACGAATTGACAGTTGTAAATCTTAAGCGACTTCCCATCGGTGATTTACGTCAGTTGGCAGTTGATAAGGGTATTGTCCCTAGCATAAGTCAAGCTAGGGCTTACAAGAAAACCGGTTTAATCGATCTAATTGCTTCCACATGATGATTTCTTTTCTATAAGTAGTATAAGATGAGCTGGGGCACCTGTTACGCCGGATCGAACAACATTCATTTTGGTTTTCCGCCTTTGATGTCTGATGGGAGGAACTATGCTTCATGGCTTCCAGGAGCAGTGACTAATGACAGAATACGTCAAGAAAATAACATTAAGACGAATTGGCAGTACCGCAACTTCCTTACTAATAATGCCGACTCAATTATTCTTCAGAATCAGCTCAATGCATGTGATCAGTGTTGCGTATGTCCTCCTCGTTATGGCAAGGAGCAGCCCAAAACTGGCACTCCCTTCCTTTACAAGGCATGCACAGAGAGCACGCAGCCATTCGGTTATCAAACGAGCAACTTGAAAAACGAGTATTTGTCCTCTTATCAATTACAGTGCCGTCTTGTTGCTCCGATACTGACGCAAGACCAATATCTTAAGCGAGGATATCCGAATGCTAACTAAACAATACGCCCAACTCCAACATAAACTAAGTTCTTGTAGTTATTGAAAGTACAAGAACATGACCCAGAACATAATTAGTTTTGACGTAGGGATAAAGAACTTAGCTTTTTGTCTACTAGAAGTGAATGCTGCTGCTGGTGAAGTCGATGTCAAACAGTGGGGAATAATTAACCTGATTACGGAAACACCCAACTATTGTAATCATTGTAAAGACAAGGGGAAATATCGACTAGCCAAATGGAGAAAACAAGACGTTCTTTATTGTCAAACTCATGGGAAACAAAGCGATTGGAAAGTTCCAGATTCCCAATGGTTGCGGCTCGAAAAGTTAAAGAATGTCGAACTACAAGCACTCGCAGATACGGTCTCCACTACACGTCCGTCGATGCCGAAGAAGTCAGACGTCTTTGCATATCTCGATGAACATAGAAAAAACACTTACCTCGATACAATCCATGTACCCAAAGCAAAAGACGTTGATATTGTCGTACTAGGAAAGGCTCTAATGGAGAGACTAGACAAAATACTATCTGGCGAAAAAGTCGACATTGTGCTTGTAGAGAATCAGATCGGAACGATCGCCCTTCGCATGAAAACCCTTCAGGGTATGCTTTATCAGTATTTCATTATGAGATATGTCAATTGCGAGGTCGTCACGGTATCGTCTAGTAATAAGTTGAAGTTAAAGGATGATCTTCATGATCCGATGGCTCCTACGTCTTACGCAGAACGAAAAAAACAAGCAGTAATTTTAGCAAAAACTGCTTTACTTCAATTGTTGCCATCATCACACCTGCAGTGGATTCAACTTTTAGAAAGCAGCAAGAAAAAAGATGATTTAGCGGATTCTCTTTTGCAGGGACTTTGGTATCTGAAAGAACGCTTAAAAGTGTCGCATACAATGTTCGATAATTCGTGAACACTTGTTTATTCGTAGGACTTAGAAGTTATTAGTGTATGGCATTATACATGACTGAAGAGGGAAGTGTGGTTATTGACATGGATCATCTTGAGGAAGTCCCAAGCATCTCACTAGCGAGCAGTAAGGGACCTGCAGATAATGGGAAGTTGACCAATTTTGGTGGGGGGATAGAGCTACTCATGAATGACAGAACACGTAAGGGTTCGTCACAGAGAGGTGATGGCGATAATATCAGTCTCGGTGATGTGAACGATCTGGAAGCCGAATTGAATGAACTCTCTGGAGGAGGCGATCACCCTACCCGATCGGTGAGGGAGGCACGATCAAGCCTTTTTGGTAATAAAGTATTTCCTACCGCTGCAGATGTTGAGCCAGAGCAAACTGGAGCAATTCGAATAGGGAAGTCCACGGCGGAGGCTGCGGGGGCAGTCGAAACAGCCGATAACTGGAATGGACTTAACACACTAGAAGCAATCCACGGTGATCCAGAAGCACTTGTGGCCAAAGAAGCAACAAAATCGCGTGAGGAGCTACTGCGGGAGAAGTTTAGCTATCTGAGGAAGCTCGAGGAAATCGAGAAGAAGGGTGGTCGTCTAACAAAGCGATACACTATGGATTCTTCTCTCGAAGAGATGATGGGCGAGTACGAGACTATAGTAGCAGAGAAGGAGAAGAGCAATAGTGTCAACTTCCAGGGCAAGATGCTGATGGCGTGTGTTACTGGACTAGAGTTCTTGAACGGTAAGTTTGATCCATTTGATGTCAAACTAGATGGTTGGGCAGAACAGGTGCATGAGAATATCAATGATTACGATGAGGTTTTTGCCGAACTTCATGAGAAATACAAGTCGAAGGCTAAAATGGCTCCTGAGCTTAAACTGCTTTTCCAGTTGGGAGGTTCGGCTATCATGTTGCATATGACAAATACCATGTTCAAGTCGTCGATGCCAGGGATGGACGATATTATGCGCCAGAACCCTGAGCTAATGCAGCAATTTACGCAGGCCGCCGCCAGCAGCATGGGTCAGTCAAACCCCGGCTTCGGTGGTTTTATGTCTGGGCTTATGGGAGGCGGACAGCCAATGCCACCACCGGCTATGCAGACACAGATGCCTCCGCGATCTAACCGCCCCGACATTCAGGTTGCTCGGGGTGAAACAGCTACTGGAGTCGATGTACGTGATACATATGGTAATCCTAACGCACCAGAGAAAAGCACTGCTCGTGATGCGCCTATGCGTCTTCCGCCGCGGGCGGCCGCTCCCCAACAACCTTCTCGTGCTGAGATGAAGGGGCCTTCCGACATCAGTCACATTTTATCGCGAATGAAAACTAAAACTGTAAACCTCAGTAAGGAAAGTGAAGGAGAAGGTAGTACGATAAGTCTTAAGGACTTACAAGAATTATCAGACCAAAAACTACCAGCAAAGACTGGTAGACGTAAGCCTCGGAGCGAACGAAATACTGTCGCATTAGATATCTAGGAAAGTAATAACCTGTTATTATAATCGACATCCATGGATGTTCGACAAGAATGGTGGTTGCCTGTAGTTGCTTTGATCGGTGTCATCTGCATAGTAATAGGTTTCTGTTATATTCATAAACGGCTGAACAAAGATCATGACAAAAGCAACTGGCTTTCCACCGAAGTTTCATGTTGATTTGGTACTACATATATCAAATTAACATGTTTCCAAAGACCACAAACGCAGTTTAAAGATAATGTTATGAGACAGCGTATGGGGAAGTGTTACGGCGTAAGCTATGCCTCTAGACGTTTTTCTAAACGATACGGGCCGATTACATCTGAAGCTATGCAATCTGGTCTCTTCACAGGTTTTAAATGCTATACAGAGCTTGACGTATCACACGCATTTCGAAGCATGTGCGGACGGTGGTGGCATTCTCCAGAAGGGGGAGGCTGGTGGATGTGGAAGGTCGGGGTACTTATTGATGCATTTCGCCACATGAAGAAAGGTGACATCGTAACATATCTGGACAGTGGTTGCACCATTAACGTTACTCCCGAATCTAAAGAGCGTTTTCAGAAATACATTGAAATGGTAAACGAAAGCGAATGTGGACTTCTTCGTTTTCAGCTGCCTCATATAGAGCGATCTTATACGAATAAAAAGACCGTTAGTTACTTCCAAAAGAAGTTTAATCTTACTGACGAAGAAGAAGCGGCTCATCTTGATTCAGGACAGTGTGTTGGTGGCATCTTCATGATGCGAAAGTGTGACTGGACTATCAAGTTTCTGAATACATTGTTAGAAATCCTTCAAGAAGACCCTGCCCTCTTCACAAACCACTATAATGGTCCCGGGGAAAACCATCGTCATGATCAAAGCATTTCTTCCATGCTTTATAAACATATGGGCGGCGATTGTACACTTCCTGATGAAACCTTTTTCCCTGGTCACGGAGGCGGATTCGGCACAAAAGTATCGTTAGATAAACCCTTTTGGGCTTGCAGAATAGGCAAACCGCCGCCGCCAATGAATATGATATTACGCTGAATAATACATCGATATATTGCTCTACATATATGTAGGTCAATATGTACATACAGGATGCGCCCCTACATAAGGTCAAAGGTCGGCAGAAAACCGTGTTTCAATCTTCATTCGGATTTTCAAAAATGGACAAAAATAATTGTCCTTTTTTCAAAAATGGATTGGAGATTCAAAACCAAAAAATGCCGACTTTTGGTTTTAGACGATAATGCTCTCATTTCGGGTTTTTTCCGTTTTCATTTGTTACCATAACTTTTTTGGACAAACTCTCGTTTTCCAGAGCTACTTTTTTTGTCAATGATTTGTATAACTAAAAATGTTTAGGGACAAAAATGGGAAAGTAGCCAAAACATATCGTTGTGATAAGTGTGACTATTCTACGTGTAAAAAGTATAATTGGAATAAACACATTTTGACACCAAAACACAAAAAAGGTTACAATGTAACTGAAGTAGCTCAAAATGTCAATGAAGTAGCTCCGAAAACTTTGTCATGTCAATGTGGAAAAGTTTTCTCACACAGACAAAACCTATATGCTCACAAAAAGATATGCAATAAAACGGAGCAACTTTCATGTAACTCTTTTGACAACCAAATATACCAAAAATTAGCATTGGTCGAAAATGACCAGAAGAAGGGGGATGAAAAAGGATGTGTCTGTGAGTGTGGGCGAACATATAAGCACAGTAGTAGCCTTGCCCGACACCAGAATACATGTCCGACATTGCATCCAACAACAGAGGTGGGTCAATTGACCAATCTCGTAAAGACACTTGTGGAGGAGAACAATAAGCAGCACGCGCAGCTGATGGAACTGGCTGGAAAAGCTCAGACAGTGAATAATAACACACAGAACACTACCCAGAACAACTTCAATCTCCAGCTATTCCTTAACGAGGACTGCGCTAACGCTTTGGATATAGGGCAGTTCATTGAGAACGTGAAGGTGCAGTTAGAAGACTTGACACGAACGGTTGAACATGGAAAGAAGGAGGGAGTTTTGCAGATTCTGGGAAGAGAACTGGGTAGTATGGCAGTACAGGAAAGACCAATACATTGCACAGATGCGAAGCGCAATGTAATGTATATCAAGGAAGAAGGCTCATGGTCAAAAGAGGAGAGTGGTGGGAAACTGGGTAAACTGATTGATGGTGTGTCAAACAAACAAGTCGCGGCTATCAAGGAGTGGGAGGCAGCGAATCCTGACTTTATGGACGATTCACGCAAACAGGATAAATGGTTGAGCATGGTAAAAAACACAACGGACACATTAGATGAAACAGCTAAGAAGAAGATACAGAAAGGGGTGTCCGATATCACCCGTTTGCCGAAGGCAGATTAGAAGTCTCGCGCCCATGGGGGGATTGTCGGCTTCGGTAGAGCGCGCATCGGAGCAGGAGCCCGTGGTCGTTTCTTTTGTTCAATATGTTTAAGACGAGGCAACGATACACGGATGCGTTCTGTCGGTTGGTAGTATATTTTGGATGCTCGAGAATTGATGTTTTCTTCGCGTCTCCTAGTATTCAGATTCGGTATTATATCTCGCAACTCTTCGCACGCGCGCGGCCAATCACTGGTTCGAAGAGGGGGATAAATGACCGTTTGTAGATTGCGGGACACTGTGTATTGCGTTAGATCGTTTGGTGTATAGCAACTACTTTGTAGACGTATACGTATGCCTGGCATATCCATAATGGTTCGTATGCTAGGCCGCCGTTTTGTATCAGTGTCTATCATTTGTTTTGCCAAGGTCATCAACGTATCACTATAACGGCCTTGGGGAATCGCCGAAGAGCATAATCCTCGCAATATTTGCTGGTTAAGCAGATGCGCATTCTTCGCATTGAAGGCTGGTGCTAATGTCATCATCTCCCAGATTACACATCCCAATGCCCATACGTCTATCTTCGTATTATATTGCTGACGTAATACCATCTCAGGGCTTGTATAAAGGGGAGTTCCTATTTGAGTTCCCGTACCAACACTTGATGACTTGAGAATCTTGCTTATTCCGAAGTCGCCTAGTAACACTTTGTTACCTTCAGTGATAAAGACATTCAATGACTTTATGTCTCGGTGAATAATGTTATGGTGATGCATGTATTCCAATGCAATAAGTAACTGCAGAAGGACGTCCCAGATGACACCTTCTTCAATATGACATCGCAATATCTTTCTACGTTTTATGTAGGTGTGTAAGTCACCCCGGCGTGCGTAGTCGGTAACGATACACACATATCCACCCGCCATGAAGACATCCTTAGCCGATAACATATAAGAACAGTTATGTGAAGCAGCGATTTTAACCTCTGTTATAACACATGCCGCCTCGTAACGTTCCATTCCGCGAAACACAGGAATCTTCTTGAGGGCATAAGTACGTCCTCGTGGACACAATACTTTGTACACCTTACCGAAACTACCTGCTCCAATGATCTTGTCAACCTCATAATCCCCTATTTTATAAGCAGTTCGTTTGACATACTTATCTGATAAACTGTCTATGCTACTAGCCTTCGTTGGACTCACAGCCACATTCAACCCACTTTTTGGTCGATGGACTGGAGGTAAATAATACTTCTTTGGACTCTCACCCCCGCTTTTGGGTCGTGGAGGTAGATAATCTACATCAACGCTCATTTTCATTATCTACAGGTTATAAATATGTAGATAATTTTTTCGCGAATAATTCATAAAAAACAACAATGATGGGTGGAAGCGATTCATAAGAATCTGTTTGTGAAGGTTGCTACTAGATCAGGAGGAATACATTGGAAGTCGATGAGTGTTTTGTTTTTTGCGAGCTTGTCTTTGGCGTCTGGGTGTTTATTGAATTGTTTTTCTAAGAATGCGGGTTCATCGATGCAACGTTGAGCCGTTTTGATGCCGCATTTGGGGAATATAGCGGGGATACCATCACTTGGGTCGCCCATGATCATCTTGCACATGAGGTCAGTTTCTGGGTTACCACTCCATTTCTTGGAGCGATTGATGGGTTTTAGTTTTAGATCAACGATGGAGAGTTTGGGGTGAGCGAGTTGAAGATAATCGGCATCACTGGCGATAATCCACACACCTTCTGTATCTTCTTTGCTGATGAGGTGTTGGGTCATGATAGCGATACAGTCGTCAGCTTCAAGTGTTGGGCACTTGAGAACAAGTTCACAGCCGCCCTTTTGAAAGAGTTGCTCCCCGTAGGCCATAGCGAAGAATGGGCCTCCCAGAAAGGCATCGTCTTTCTCTCGATTAGCTTTGTATTCTCCATAATGTTCCATTCGCCAAATGGTTTTGCGTGGGCAGTCTTTGCCCACATACATAGTTACTTCTGTTCCTTTGGGCAATGTACGTTTGATCTGTTTAGTCAATTCCTGAAGTTTGCTTACGAATGTGTTCCTAAACTTCTCAACAAAGTGTGGGTTCAGGAATGGATCGCCAAGCTCCTCTTCGGGATGTGCATTTTTCCACCACGTGCATAAGGCGTAGAATCGATAGAAGCAGTAGTAACTGCCGTCGACGAGGATGTATATCATGAGACTGTTCTGATGATATAGATGAATGCGAAATGGTCAATTTTACGTATAATCTATATAGTGATCATAGAGTCAGGGAAAAGACGGTTGCATGCTATTTCAATCTGCTCGATGAAAGTCTTTTCGACAGACAGTCCTTTGTTGACTCCCTCTGCCATCGCAAGAGAGAGTTGCACTTTGCAGAATGATTTGGAAAGCCGTAATCCGTATTTGCCGAGCTCTTTATTCAACTCATTGACCTCTTCTACCCCACATTCCTTGCTTATCTCGATCATATTCTTGGACAGTTCTTCTAACTTTCGAGTAAGCGATTGCATATCATGCTCTGGAAGTGCCGAAACAAGCTCGCTGGGTTCAGCAAGTGCATCAATGATAGCTTCGGCGGCGTCTGTATATTCTCTTCGGACAAGAGAGTAGAAGAATAGATAAAAACTGTTTTGTTCATCACGGCTAAGTGTACCCATGATACCCATATCAAGAATACCAAGTATAGGATTATCCTTTGTACCCATAAAAAGAATGTTGCCTTGATGAAGATCTCCGTGATATACGCCGTCAAACAGAAGACATTTAATGCCGAAAAGGGCCATTGTGTAGCTATAATTATCTCGCTCATCCTTGTCTAATCCTGCCAATTTACGTCCTTCCAGCAAGTCCATGACTATGACATTATTTTGAGTATATGAGTCAAACACGCGTGGTATTTGCACATAGTCGATATTTGTATTGATATTTTGTAGTGTGTTAATATTTTCCACCTCGTTAAAGTAATTCACCTGTTGAAGCATGAGACATTTGTTTTCATTGAACATATCTTCTATATTGAGACGACGGAAAGCAGGGACAGTTGCAAGTACCCGTATCAATGTAGCCATTTGTTCAATACATAAGTTCAACTGCTCTTGTACACCCTTTCGTAGAATCTTAATAGCAACACGTTCTCCTGTTGGAAGAGCTCCAGTGTAGACAAGTGAAACCATACCTGCATTAGCAGGAGTTTCTTTGTCAAACGCAATACCAGATTCCTTCAAAACATCAATTACATCGTGGTCAACCTCTGAATCGGTATAGCTTACATTATCTGCAAAAGAACTAAGGTAACGGGCACTACGATCTTCGAGAACATTAATGTTAGCTGATAGAGATTGGAACGCCTTAACATAAAATATGTTTCGTGCTATAAGTTTATCAGCTAGATTCTTAACAAATTGGTATTGACTTCCAGTAACCTTGTATTTCAAAGATTCCCATGCGATTGTTAACAATGAAGATGTTACAAACCCGATATGTTTGAACATCACTATTGTACTACTTCTATAGTTTCATATTTTCTATAAATGTTTTCACCCTATAGAACATTTTCTTGGTCAACAACCCCATAAGATTTTCCATGAAGATAGGGAGGTTATCATGCACTCGTGCTTGGAAAGCGTATTTGATATCTAGTTTGTGTATGTTATTCCATGTTACGATCATTTGTGATTCGCTGTTTTCGATGAGTTCCAGCGTAGACGGAACGGTGGCAGAATAGGGACAGCTTTCACTTGTAAATATGACTTTGTTGTCAAACACCTCTGCCTTAACACGAATATGCATATATTTCTGTGGTATGCCCAGTTCTGCTCCAAAGCGTTTTAATATGTATAACAACTCTATGTCTGACTCTGAATGTTTCTTTGTGATTTCAACACGTTCTAGGACGTCTTCGTTAAGTTTTCCTAAAAGCTCAAAGATAGAGAAGTTAATGAGTGGGGGAAGTGGAATGTTGTCATTTTTGATGTCAAACAGAAGATGAAAACTGTCGTTAGTTGTATCTCTGCTAAGAATGATATTTTCTTTCTTGCAAATAACATTCTTGCCATTTAAACCTCGAGTAAGGCTCATTGGTATATGCCAGATTTTGTTATTTCAGATTAAGCGTGTCGTCACCGCTTTTAGTGCTTTCTCCTTGTTTTGCGTGCACCACCACTTGACCATCTGGTATTCAACGTCATCGGTTTGTAAGAGCTTTTTGGTCTCGGTTGATAAAGACGTGAATAGCCTGTTACTGGTGTTCCGTAAGGGTTGCGTGTGAGATGGCTATATTGCGATAGGTTACGTAGCGAGCCTATGGAAGGTAGAATCAGTGATCTTTTGTTTCGTTTAAGTGTAACACCGCGACTAGAGTGCATGGGTGGTGTAACACGTTGGTGATCTCCTATTGCTTTGTCTTCACCGATATCAAAGTTCATAATGTTTTTGAAAGTCTTTCTTAAACGGGCGCGCCGAGAGCGACATCCGACTGTAGCTTTGCGCAATGGACGGGGTGGTGCAAGACCTTGAGTAACAAAAACCTCAACAACGACTTCACAAACATCTTTAATCTGAGGGGAAACGGTCTTGGGGGATGCGCGGCTCGGCTTTGAAGAGCTCTGTTTCGCCCATGCGGCACTGGGAGAGATACTGGAAGGGGTATTTGTGTATGTGGAAGGGTGCCAGGACAATGCCTTGAAGGGAGACTTCTTCTTGGTTGGCGCGCCGCCCTTAGTAGCCGAGCTCTTCCGTTTGAGTGACCGTTTGAGTGACTGGTTGAGTGACAGTTTGCGAGACAACTTGTGTGGATCTGTGCATTTCGATGTATCGGTTAATAAATGAGACTGAACACGGTATGTTCGGTTGTCAGCGATAAGAGGGACATTGCTGTGGAAAAAGAAAGACAATATTAAGTCTATGTTATCCTTTATTATTTTCTTATCATTTAGCTTCGGTGCCTTTTTTTCAGTTGCAAGTTTAAGCATTTCATTCACATATTGTGGTATGAGAAAAGCTCTTGCACGGTTCTTGTAATCTGTTTTTACGGCACCATTTTTTCTAAGAACGGTATCTACAATGGATCGAGTTAAAGGAACTGTGGTTATCAAATAGATTGGAGTGTTCGTCGATAAACCATAATTTAGAGCACTCATAGACGGGGTGTAATTTATCTCTCCCTTTGATTCGCCTTCGAGTTTGAGTTTTATACGAAGTTTTGAAACCATCTTAGTATAAGACAATATAATAAACCGTTTTACTGGTTGGCATGCATGTAATTAAGTGCGTTCACTTGATTTACCCTTTGCTGCTGCTTATCAGCTTTTTGTAATGTCAAACGAGCCCTTTCAATTTCTTGAGGAGACACTATACCATCGTCATTGGTGTCAAGTATCTTTTCGAGATTCTTGTATTTGGCAGGCATGATACACATGCTACTTTTTTCATTGAACAAGTAATTTGCTAATATCATAAACGCAGCGGTAAGTACTATAGACGTAACGATGTCACGAGTTCCCATCCACGCCACTGCAAATATAAAGACTTCACGAATAAACGAGTTCTTGATAAATGTCTCTTGACTTTTGCTTAACTTTATGTCGATATACTTGCCTCCGACGTTCATCATTAGCATGATCACACCTGCCAATAACTTACTGTTGTTAAGGCTATGAAGAGAACTCTTGATGTAGAACATGATCTTTTGCAGCATACTATATTGTATTGTGAGAAAAAGCATATTATAGTTTTTTCATGTCTCTCCACATGCGATCATTGAGGTTCTTTATATCTTTCCAAAGTCGGTGCATCGATCTTCGGAAAGTATGCCAACTGGACTTAATGAACCGTTCTGTGGGCTTGATAACCGCAAATCCCTCCTGTTGTGGAGCGTCTAGCATTGCAACTACTAAAGGCATTACGTAGTACACAAGCGCCGCTATTAAAATGTACACTACAAGATCGTTCATAGTATACATTGTTATAGGAAAAGTTTTCAACTCGCCGTCGTCGTCGTGGTAGTGGAAGCGTCAGCACCCGCCGCCAATGAACGGTTGTATGCCCCTTCACTTTCGGCGCCTGTTACCCCAGACAGTGTTGTGGTCACTACAGAACCAGCAGCCCCAGTAGCCCCAGTAGCCCCAGTAGCCCCAGTAGCCCCAGTAGCTCCAGTGGCACCTCTGAACGTGGACTCCACACTGATCTGGTCCGTGGTGCTAATGGTGTATTGACAGGAAATGTCACATGGATAACATGTGCCGTTTGTGAACTTGATGTAAGGATATGTGGTACTAATATCGCTCGCACACATGTACTCTCCCGTAGATGTGAGGAGAGAACTAGGGTTGCCAGGAGTACAGAATGAAGCGATGAACTCTTGAGATGTTGTAACGCCTGGCGGCGGCGTAGGAAACCCTGTGGGTATGTTAGAGCCAGTAGCACCAGTAGCACCAGTAGCACCAGTAGCACCAGTAGCACCAGTAGCACCAGTGGCACTAGTAGCGCCAGTAGCGCTATTCTCTAGTCCCTCACGGTACTCGCTCACTATGTCGAAGTAAAGTAAAGCAACCGCGCTGCCAGCCATAGCATCTCTCAATGTCATTATGACAACTAAAAGTAAAAGGAATACCTTTCCGTAAAGGGATTGTCCTAAATTGTAGAGATATCGGGGTTTAGAATAGAAAGCCAAGAGGACTAGTATTACGATACCAAAGTCAATCAATTGTCTCATGTGCGATATATATATACAGCAGAATATTACTTATGGCTATTGAGTAGCGCAAACAAAAAATTATCTCTTTGTGATATAAGAATGTCTTGTTTAGCATTGACGGCTGCACCTTTTGATGAAAGTCAGAATGAGGGAGGAAAGGGCACGGCTTTAGAAAAAGCGAAGACACGTCGAAGTCTGTTGTCTTCGCAAAGTGGCGGGCAGCCAACCGCAGCAGCTCCTTCTGATGGGATACAGAACGTCATGAAAGCCATAGCGGCTAATGCAACTTCGGCCAAAGTAAATGTAGGAAACGAGGGTTCGTCATTGGCCGAGTTCCAGCCGTTACCTGCAACCTCTGCGAGTTGTGGTCAACAACCAAACGTGCCCCGCGCACCTTTTCCAGGTATCGGTGGAAGGGGATTGGATACGGTCGCTACCGTACGCGAAGGGTTTAACACACAGGGCACAAACAACACGGCAAACATTCAAGCGGGAGACGCTTATCAGAAGTTGCTACCTCTATATGCAGAGGCAGCAGCTGGACAGGCATCTAGTGGAAGTTCTCCTCAAAGCGACCTTGTTGGAAAGCTAAACCGCATAATCAATATGTTGGAAGAACAAGAGGATTCGCGCACAGGACATGTTGCGGAAGAAATAGTACTCTATGGGTTCTTAGGGGTGTTCGTTATTTTCATAGTCGACTCATTCGCGCGAGCGGGGAAATACGTGCGCTAAATCAAAGAACAATAGTGATATCTTTGGCAGCGATAGGTCTCATGCCAAAGTTGTACATATAATACGCTGTTGGTGAAGGAGGACAGCTGTCCCTAACCCCGATGCGGCCTACAGCAAGATCAAGCCAGCTGATAGTGTCCCCGACCTCTTCAATACAAACATGTTGGTAACCCTTTGTTTTTGCCAATATCTTTAGGGATTCCATAGCCCCCCATGCCATCGCGTCTCTAACGTCATCTACCCCAATCGAAGCAAATAAAGAAACTGTATATCCACCATCGTAAGAACACATCATATTTCTCAAGAAAAACATACCGATTGGTTCCTCTCCATCATGTAGACAAAACGTATGAATATTATTTGTCTCGATAAGTCTTTGAATATTGATTAAATTGGAATGAATGACATAAGGTGTTTGTTTGTATGCGGAATGGATCATTCGTTCGATTAATTCAATGTTGTTTGACACTGGAACGATACGAAAGGTGCTTAGATTTGGTTTACGCCAATCCTGCAAGACATTACCTATCTCAAACGTCCGTGTCGGATAGGCACACAGAGGAACTATATTCGTTAAGGCACCTTCGCGTTTGAACATTGATACATGAATACTTGGTTCTTCGCGGCGCTGATGATAGTGGTGCGTTTGTATCACCATAGGAGCAATATCACGACGTCTATCGGACTTTCCCACGCAGAGGTAATCGACGTAATATACGGGACGTTTGCGTTTCTTGTGTATAAGGTATACGGGTCGAGTCGTCATAATACCCATTATCCTGTCCGTTACTATGGAACCCTTCTGTATATCTCGAGAGACTTCAGAGTCCATGTAGCTTGATACAAACGACTTGTAAAGATGTCCTTCGAAATACGGTTTGACATGTTTTATATCTGGAATATAGTTACACATTTTAGTCCGCATGTAGTTACTCTTAATAAATGCAACACATCGCGTGAATAAGCTGTCGGGTGTATCATTTATAGTATGGAACTTGACATTAAGATCGTTGACATACTTGGAGAGCGATGGGGGATCTTTACTTATGATACCTGGGGGAGCTAGCCAATACTTGATGTTATAGTAGTGGAAGACAGGTTGTTGAGACCAGAAAGGGTGTTTGACCTTTAAATAAACCCGAAACGCTAAGAATATACATACGATAGCAGTGACGATATAAAGTATAATGTGAATGTTCATGACTTGTTATAGTTTGTTCTGATAATTATGAAGAACCTTTTCTGCATTTATATTAAGTCTGGTATGAAAGAGCGGATCGTTAGTTTTCGGAGAAGCCGCCGACAAGGTAAAAAGTACGAGGCAGTTGTAGAACATAAGAATACAAAGAAACGTAGGCGCATCCACTTTGGTGCAACAGGCTATCAACAATACAAAGACAGCACTCCTCTCAAGTTGTATGCTAGAGGGAACCACGGAACGATTAAAAGACGTAATAACTATTTCAATCGTCATAGTGGTGTGAAGTCAAAGACAAAGGCTGTTGCACTAGAGAAACGTAAATCACGTGGACTTTACAATCCAAAGATACTAAGTCATATTTATTTGTGGTAAGTGCATATGTGTATGTACGGATCGTGTACACACATATGTAGAAGTCATTACTCGGGTTTTTGAAGAATGTAGAGGTATTGATGGTCGTACTTGATATCTTTCATGTCGATTTTGCCTACGATTATGAAACCGACGTCTTTGATCATGGACATAATAGTGTCGTGTTTCGGCATATAGAGCTTATGTTCGTTTTGTCTTACACGGTTGCTGTTCTTGTCTTTGAAGACTTCGCGGAAAATCGCTAAATCGTTGGGGAATATTTCTTCAAACTCAGCCTTGTAGGTAAAGTTATTAAACACAGCATTGCTAGCAGTAATTCGTTCCTTAGCGTATTTTTGCGGGGAGACTCCCATCAGGACAGAAGCGGCAGGTACAATAGGGTCGAACTTTTCGCGATCTACTAAGTGGATAACGAGATGGCCACCAGGCATTAACCAATTGTAGCAATTGCGCAAGAATTGCATCTTGTCTTCGATCTGATAGATGGTAAAGTACATACAAGTTATATGTGTGAATGAACTAGCAGGATAGAGCATTGTCTCGAGGACGTTCCCTGTTTGAAAGGGGACATCTGGATAGTTTTGAGAGGCTTTTGCAACCATGGCTGGTGATATGTCGACGCCTTGAACTTCAAGCCCTTCTTTCTTGAGTTGTCCAGCATGATGACCTGTTCCAGCGCCTACATCAAGTATGATACTGGCAGACGAAGGAGAAGTCTTATTAATGATCTTTCCGATCTCATAACTATTTTTAATTTCATTGTAAAGGAGGTCGTCGTATATGCCTGCATAAAAGCTATCAAATGCCTCCGCATTCTGCTTAAGCACGAAGGGCTTATCATTAGAGAATCCCTTTATAAAGCCTTCGGTGAAACCTTCCTGAAGTTTATGTCGCTCTGAAAGAGTATTTGTGATAAAGAGAACTAGTAATGCAATGGCTAGCGAGAAAAGCACCTTAGCCCAGCATGATGACTTGTAAATAGACTTTAGAATGGAAGCAGCCATAAGAGTATATGTAATATAATTATATTTTTTGTCTGTGGACTTCTTATGTCAGAGGAATGTCATATAAACGATGTGCGAAAACCAGAAGAATACAGAGGTGTTTCTTTTTCTGGATATAAGAAGACTGCAGCGATTAAGCAACTAGTAATTGCCCTTCGTGATAACCGAATTGAACCAGCATGTTATTGGACTGCTGAGTTAGTATGTGCGGGTCATTTTGTTGATCTATGGGAGACGATCATTCAATGTGCTGCTAAGCATATTCACGTGGCGAACCCTTTACTTTTTCCATATCTGGAATTACGTCTGGGTACTTTCCGCGACGTGGTAAAGAATGGTTTTGTTGGTTACGAATTGCACATGCGAAACAATGCAAAGATACGTCGGCTATTTACCGAGGTTGTTTGTGTACTATGCCAATCGCGCAAGAATCATACTATTGAGCATATTAAAATTAAAAAAGACGAGTTTGACATCACAGAAATGTCAAATCGACTTAAGGCTCCTACGATGGAATATGGTGCTCGAATATACCAAGATGGTGATCCTAAAGAATTATTTGTTCCAATCAATGAATGCGCTTATCATGTTTCCAAAGAGACAAAGAATAGTATGATGGCTTGTTACTGGGTTGAATGGATCATTGAGTTTGACAGCACTTGTCGAAAGAAGAAGGAGATTTGTCAGGGCAATAGGCGTATTCTAACGGAAATGCCTGATAAGAGTCAAAAAGATGTAATTTGGATAGTATGGGATTTACTCATCAAGGAAGCAGAACGTAGTCATAAACCTGTCGTTGTAAAAATAGTGAAAAGTCTTGTGTCGCTGTTTGCAATGAGATATAGTGCTGGTGTCAAGAAGAAGAGGCGTTATCTACTTTATTTAGCAGTATCTCTTTTGACTACTCCCGTTAATACTGGGATAAAGATTTATGAAAACAAAGCTGCTATCGATTCCGTGGTAGAGCGTGTCGATGCAGTGTATCGTCAGGTTAAGAAGAACGAGAAGGCGCCAGCGACAGAGTATCTGACGCATGGTCTCGATTCACAAAGTAGTTTGGAGAAAACAGTAAAGAAACTCGATACCATTAATAGTTTGGGACTGTTAGGTACGCGAAAGTGAGCACACCATAGTAAAGTTTAAATGTCGAGATATGATATAATGGCGAAGATTACCACCCTGATTACAAAAGGACGTAGGGCACCTTTAGGTACTCGTCGTAGAAGGCTTGTCGCGACAAACATAGAAAGTGATTCAAATGGACGTATTTGGGCATGTGTAGGTAGAAAGTGTAAGTTAATCCGAACGCGTAGGGGATTTGTGCATCCGAAAAAGGGGCAGAAAAGTTGGACTATGAAGGGGCGGAAGGACTTCACGACAAAGAAGGGGAATAAGTACTTTAACAGAAAGGGCAAACGTCAAACTCGTTCAGCCAAGGGTATTAAGCGGCGACCGTACAATAAACGTGCTGGCTGTGCGAGCTGCAAGGGTGAGAAATGGGGATCGGAGATCGAACAAGAAGGTGATAAGTTCGGTGAGAAGCTTGGTCATGAGTTAGATGCGGCAGCTCACAAGGCATTTAGTATTTTTTAGCGATAACGTGTTTCATTATATATTTTTCTCATTAGAATGTATAATGGTTAAGAGACTTTCGCGTACTCGTCGTGCTGGCCGTAAGGCTCGCCGCGCTAGCCGCAAGACTCGTAGACATTCGCGCAGAGTATCCCGCAGGCATCACCGTGGTGGCAGCGCATGCAATGCCGCTGTCGACGCCGCTCCCGTGCAGGTGGGCGGTCGCAAGCGCCGTGGCTCGAAGCGTCGGGGCTCGAAGCGCCACAGCAAGCGCCGTGGTGGCTCCAAGCGTCGTGGATCGAAGCGTCACAGCAAGCGTCATGGCGGTCGCAAGCACCGTGGCTCGAAGCGTCACAGCAAGCGTCATGGCGGTCGCAAGCACCGTGGCTCGAAGCGCCACAGCAAGCGCCGGGGCTCGAAGAAGCATTAATAAGTGATCTTAAAACAAAAACTCATTGTATATTTTCTAACTGAATTATACAATGGTAAAGAGACATACACGCACACGCAAACAGAGTGGCGGCACCCCAGCCCTAAGCACGTTCAAGTCCGATCTTGATATGTTTGCTAGCGAGATTAAGGAGCTGTGGCACAAGGCAGGCGGTTCTCGCAAAACCCGCCGCCATCCGCGTAAAGGACAAAAGAGTCGGACTCACAAGGGTCGCAGAGACTTCACCACCAAGAAGGGCAACAAGAAGTTTAACCGTAAGGGACACCGCCAGTCGCGCGCACAGGGCTCGAAGAAGCATCGGAGACCGTATTCCAAGCGTGGTGGTGGGCAGTGGTCGCCGCTGTCGCCCGCGCCTGCGCAGTGCGAGTAATAATCTAAGGTTTAGACAACCCAAACCTTAACTAACTTATTAGTATAATGAAAGACTTAGTCATAGCATTGTTTATTTTCTAACTAAAGTATACAATGGTAAAGAGACATACTCGCCGTGCTAGCCGCAAGACCCGCCGCCACCCGCGTAAGGGACAGAAGAGCCGGACTCACAAGGGTCGCAGAGACTTCACTACCAAGAAGGGCAACAAGAAGTTTAACCGTAAGGGACACCGCCAGTCGCGCGCGCAGGGCTCCAAGAAGCACCGTCGTCCTTACCGTAAGTAAGTTATCTAATCTATTAGCATAATGAAAGAGTTAGTCATAGCATCTCTCATTATGCTTGCTCTCGATGCAATTTATCTCCGTTTGACAAAGGGCTTCTTTGGAAACGTGGTTAAGGCGATTCAAAATGCACCACTCAAATTAAGATATGGTGCTACAGCGGGTGTCTACATATTCCTCATTATCGGACTGTATCTCTTTGTTCTCCAAGAAAAAAAGAATTGGCGTCAGGCTTTTATTTTAGGTTTTGTGATATACGGTGTCTTTGATCTTACTACATATGCTATTTTTGACGAATGGCCTATTGCCGCCGTCTTTATGGATACACTCTGGGGGGGCTTCTTATTAGCAGCAACTACATTCTTAACCGAGAAGGCGGTAGCTCATCTATGATTCCAGTTCGCGACATATATCGCTTTCCTGCACATCGCACTCCATTATCTAACTCTTCTGGCTTACATGACGTTATTTCCCCGTCATATCCCACATATACAATTCTCTTCAAATTAAGCAGACGAATGGTCTTGACACAATCTTCACATGGCGTCGATTCAACAGGCTTACCATTATGCTTGCTGATGCGAACTACATAAAGTGTCAACTTCTTGAACATCCGCCTGCACCTACCCTTTTATCAGGTGACTGAACTTTCCTCGTGTTCGATTGCAGTGACGAGTTGCGCCCCGCAACGCTTCCATCTCAGCATGGCAAGAACAACCTGTGATTAGACCGTCCCGAGACTGAGTACGGTAACTATTACAACCACGGCTAACAACACGTCCGTTGGCGACAGCCACACAACCAAGGTGTGCACGACTCATTTCAGAGTTTAGAGCGGCGGACATTGCCATGTCCATATAACGCAAGTCTGTACCACTGACCAGTGAAACCATCTTTAGTTAGTATTGTAAGAATATAAAAGTTTTAGATCAATTTTTCAATGAATTGTGGTGGAAATGCAGAATACTTATCAGAAATAATAGAATAGGGTTATGGAGATAGAATCAGAAATCACCTTTGGAACTCAGGAGGCCAGCGAGACCAGCGAGACCAGCGAGACCAGCGAGACCATCGAGACCAGCGAGGTCAACGAGGCTAATGAGGCCGACGATGTGGGTTTTGTAGAAAGTGAGAACGAAGTGGAGTTTAAGGTAAATGAAAGACAAGAAGTGTCTGATCCAGAGTTGGAGCAAAATGACACAGAAGATGCTCACGTTGAAGAGGTAGAGTTGTCGGTGACTGAACTTCCCAATGAGTACGATTCAAACACCCCAGCCCCATTTGTACAGGGTCCCAAACCTGTTCCTGTGAGAAAGGATACGCAGGGAGAGCAAGTTAGTTCCTCCAATGGAAATACATATGGATATACAGGTTGGGAACTTTATCGGTTAGCCGACATGATAAGAGAAAATGGTTTAATAGACTGTTCTAGGGAAATAGAAAACTATTCTTATAGGAATGAAAGGGAAAGATATAGGACAGAGTTCCCCAATTCGATAGCTACTCAGTATATCGTTGCACGAGAGTATACGGAACGTTCGAGGGGAATTATGTCCGAGTTGACTCGTGGAGCAGCTCTATACCCCACGAGTCAAGGACAACATTGGTCAAGAGAGATACAACGACTTGAAATAGTTAACAAAATAGTAGGTTCTTATAAACTTCCTGCTATTCCAGAGAATGTAATAGCGATTCACATGAGATTAGGAGACGTGTGTCTACGCCCAGATGTTAGAGTTGGTAGATCTCAAACCGCAGAAGAGGTGATTGCTAATGGGATCGAACTTGAGTGGGGCAAATACACTTATAGTTTTGAGCATTATGCCAATGAGGTTAACAGACTTCGACGAATCGTTGAGTCAAAAGGCAAGACAGTACAGGTTGTTCTGGTTACAGGGAGTCACTATAATGATAAACACTATAGAAAAACCTGCTTTATAGGAGCTTCAATAGACAATGTATCTCAGAAGGTGATTTTAATCATGAAGGCTCGTTTTGAGGCGAGTGGTTTAGTATGTGAAGTGAGAAGTGGTAACACCCCCGACGACGACTTCGTATACTTGTGCAGAGCACCCGCATTCATAGCGTCTGGTGGCGGATATTCAACTTTGATAACCAGTTGCAGACAATTTGCAAAAAGAAACGCACAACCTATTGTGGTGCGGCCACAAAGATGGGGACTCATGTAAGTAAAATAGATGTTTCCATATATATATATACATATGGAAGCAAATGAAAGCATTGCGATAGTAACAGGTGGACCTGTAGCACCGACCATAGCACCTACGCCAGAAACGGCTGTTGCAGAGGCAGGGGGGTTTTTCTCATCTAAATGGTTTCGATATGGATTATTGGTCTTGATCCTAGCATTTCTAGGGTATAATTTGTTTACGTATTTAGGGAAAGCAACGGATGTGGCGACGTCGACGATATCTCAGGCAGTCAAACCAGCTGTAAAGCCAGCAGTATCCATAGCTAAAACAGCAGTAGATGCCGTAGAGGATACAGTAGAAAAGGTTGCAGAATTAGCGGAGGAAGGTGTTGAAACGGTTGTCGACACAACTGGTGACGTGGCAAAGCAAATCGTAAGTGAAGCAAAGACCGGTATAACTGCAGCAGCTGACAGCACGGCGAATGTAGCAAAGAGTGGTTTAAATAAGATCGCTCAAGTGACAGATATGAAGGCTCTGAATGACGCAACGGCACGACAAAACAACGCACCGCCTCCTCCTGTTGCAGACGATGCGCTGAGCAATACCCAAGCACGTCAAACAACAAGCCAAGCTGGATACTGTTATATTGGAGAACAGGGAGGAATACGTTCTTGTATAAAGGTGAGTGATTCGGACATGTGCATGTCTGGTGACATTTTCCCGACTCACGCTATATGTGTGAATCCGACACTCAGAGAATGAAATTACGGACCCGCGGGTAAATTGTCTATGCTTTGCCCAGGGTAAGTTTTTTGTAAGGCTAAGTTTGTAACGGGAACATTTGGGTCAAGTTGCAGCATCATAGGTGGTCCAGGAACGTCGGAAGCTGTTGTGGATTCGGGCGGTGGAAGGCAGTCAGTAGTGACAGCACTTGATTGAGGAGAATATTCCAAAACAAAACATTCTCCTGGAACGGAACTTGGGCCACACCCTAGTTGTAAATCAGCTGTATTGGGTGCGGTAACAGTCTCGCTTTGGGTGGTGAAAGTGCGATTGGGCAAATACTTTCCATTGACAGCATTCACATAACGTTGGACTTTAGTTATTCGTCCATTAACACTACCTCCTTTCTTAGCAGGCAAACCTTGGTATTGCAGAATCTCGACTTTCCTTCGCATGTCCAGTTGTTCCTGTGTGAATCCCATGTGGGTTCCACAGTTTCCTCCATAGCGAGTCCAAGTCCGTGCAGGGATTGGGGGGGCGTATATGAGCCCTTCACATGGAAGCCCGTCTCTACTTATTAGTGCACCCATTCTAGCTTTTATAGTATAATCTACTATAAAAACTCGCACGTTTATACCTAGGGGTTGTAGGCGTCTTCTGTGCCAACAAAAAACCATCTAGATGAGAGGTAACGGGGCATTGTCTTTTCTAGGTCTGCAGCCTTCATCTTAAGACTAGGACCTTTGCTAACAATTGATTGTATCTTCGCCATACCCAAAGCGTAGTTGAAGTATTGCAAGGAGGAGGTGTAACCAGAGAAACCACCGTTCATTGAGACGTATACATCCCCGTAGTTTTGCTTGGGAACACTGTCTAGTACGTGGCGCTGTGTGAGAACGCCATTGATAAATACGTCTAAGTTCCGTCCAGTGCATCGTATCATTACGCAAATCCACTTCTTTATCGGAATATCCTTAATGGTCACCTCTTCGGTTATATCATTAAACGTGTTCATTATGACGACGAGTTCGTTAGTGTTGGGTGCAATGTAGAGACCAGGAGCATTATTGGGGAAGCTGACCCCTGCGGTGGGACCGCTTTGCTGTATGGTGTCGTTTCCTTTGTGAAAGACGTGCTTGTATTGTCCTGCTTTGTATTCTAGATCGTCAATCCACATCCAGCAGGACCATGTGAACTCAAGTCCGTCACCCTGATTCACTGATCGCATTATGGACTTTGAACCCTTTATATTAGGGTTTTGAGGGACCACGATCATTTGACGTGAATCGACCATACCATCTACAAGTACAGGTGTTTGATCAGGCTGGAATATAAGACCAATAAGATAGGTGCCAACACGAAGCACGACGATAAAGGCCAAAAGTACAAGTAATAGGAAAGCAAACTTCGCTACGATGCTGTTTGATTCTAGAAAAGCACGTGTATCGGCGAGGAACTTGCCTGACTGCCCACGGCTGTAAGGAGTCGTCCGAGCATAGCTTCCCGGACCTGAATATCCGCTTGCACCTTGCGATACCGAGCCGTGGCTTGTGCTTCCAGTTCTAGAACTTCCACTAGAAAAGAGATCAGAAAATCCACTGCGGCTGCTCATTAAGTATATATATTATGGCTAGGAAATAATATATACACGACGGATTGGTCACAATTACACTGAAAAACTACCTTGTTCAATGTTGTCCTCAAGGAAAGCAACCTTAATCTTGTACTTGCTGAATAAATTACCTAAAATACTCCCTCCAAAGCCGTCCTTGTATATGTCATAGGCCTCCTGGGGATTTGTACTGTTCGCGTAGTATTTAACATTGCTGGTAAAGCCAGAGAAACCTCCACCTGGTGTCACATGGACGGCCGCCGCAGTATCTATTTTCGCAATACCAGGCAATACACATGTTCGTACCAATTTACCATCTATGTAGATGTCAGCACTCCGTCCGTTAACGCTCAGAAGTAGATTGACCCATCTTTGCACGGGCACGTTATTTACAGTGCAATCATGCATTGTGCTCCCGCCTACACTCGTTCCGTCGTGCGGGTGAGAGTGTGCTTGTGCCGAAGGATACACGCGAAGAGATACTGTGACATTGTTCTGAATTGCGCCTAAAGTTATCGCCATACTCGGTTCGCCACCTGTTGCCGTGCGACCCAGAAGAACCTTCGGTTCTCCATAGCGGTAATTCCAGTCCTTAATATAGAACCACATCGAGTATGTGTAGTTGTTGGTGCCTGCCGCAGGGAGCTGATCTGAACCGATCACTGTAGCCTTTGTACCAGATTGCATAGAGCTGAGACTTGTAGCCTTCGAGCTGAACATCCAGTAAAGGAGGTAGATAATCAATAGTATAGCCACGATGGTCAAAATTGTTCCGAGCACGGCCATTGATATACTATAGGCTAATAAAATAAACAAATATCCTTCATGCTATAAACATTAGACTACGGGGGGAGTAAGACCGCGGTAAGTATTGTATTGGAGAGAAATCTGTGTCAAAGAAAGAGGCTTGTCAAAGTACCGTACGTTGCACGCCGCACCCTGTACCCCTTTTGGTGCACCTACGGTCAGATTGTCGTAAGACATGTAGGCCATAGTGTCTGGTCCAGAGACTATTAACTTGCCATTCAAGAAGACATCTAACATCCCCCCATTCATGTTTAACACAATATTATTCCATTTCTGAAGAGGCAACCGTTTGTGTTTTAAAATGACCACCTCCCGCGCACCATCATTCGTAGTCGCGCTCTGATCTTGGGTTATGGTCACTTTCAATGTATCAGTCTTTCCATTGTAAGTGACGTTTGGCTTCCCTCCATAATTCAAAATACTGGTATCTTCTGAATATGATACGCTACCACTTGGTGGTTGTGGATTAATAAAGAACCATCCCGAAATAGCATAATTATAATTAAAAGCACCCTTCTCTTGGATGTCACTTTTACTTAGTCTTTCCTTGTGGAGTTTGTCAAACGTCCCTATCGCGGTTTCATTATTCAAATACACTGGATTTTTTAGAAGCAATTGTCCTTCGTGATTGAGTACCATCTCAAGAAGCCATGGCAGTAGAAATCTAAGTCCTATGATACCAATCTCAATGGCTAATAAAATCCATACGGGCTTTGCTGTTATTTTGTATTCGTATCTTATCCAGTTGATAAGTGATAATAGTAGACAGGGGAAATATAATATTACCTCCTTAATTAGTCTTAAAGGTGCGGGCAACGTGAAAGTCGACAGCTTCGACCCGACTTTGTAGAGTATAGCTATCCCAACAAGCGCGAATAGAACGTCAAGAATAGATGTGACTACCACATCTGCTGTACGATACTCTTTTACTACCCAGAGTATAACGAATAGGAGTCCACATATACCAGCTAGAATAGCGATTAGACCAGTAGACTTCCCAAGAAAGTTAAAGACACCAGGCACTTTTAATTTACCTGAACGCGGCGCTACGACATCTTGCATTAGATCGGATCGCTGTGCATAAAAAGCGCCAAGCATGAGGATGATAAATGGGACTATCAAGAGGCTCAGCTGTGAAAGACCATGATATTTCACAGGGACCTTAGCTTCTAGTTTGTTACCGTAAACCAACCACAATATGAAGTATACTATAAGGGCTAATGTAGTTAGAATGCCGATCTTATGAACCCTAATGAATGTCTTAATGCTGTTTAATGTCATCATGGTATATGCTTAGTATATATACCATGTAGAATATTTACTGAAATGATCTAGTTTACATGTCGAAAGTTTCAGTTGCTGTTTTTTGTCCGTGGCAGTCACGACATAGTGCACACAGGTTCGACACATGATTGCTACCTCCGTTTTGCAAACGAACGATATGATCAACCTCGAACCACGCTGGTAAAGTCTTTTGACAGTGTTTGCATTTCCATCCCTGCTGTGCAGCTACGAACTTTTTCTTAGTTTCACTGACACTTCGTTTGGTACTCTGTGTGCCACCCCCGGCAGTACCTCCCGAGTTCATCATTCGCGTTTGTTGTGGGGTCTGTTGCATAGGCTGGCCG
>Ga0233415_10000265_pt1 | contig 25491 bp, 32 predicted proteins | sample Na_anoxic_12_MG_FD_188631 | JGI IMG/M metagenome (GOLD analysis project Ga0233415, IMG submission 188631) | Seawater microbial communities from Saanich Inlet, British Columbia, Canada - Na_anoxic_12_MG | ecosystem: Environmental > Aquatic > Marine > Inlet | place: Canada: British Columbia... | reverse complement strand
ACAAGTGAGTGTGCCGGAGTTACGGTTAAAGCGTAATCTAAGAGCAATAGCAAAAAACAAATATAATGCCGGTGATTATAATTATTTGATGTTGATGTTACAACGAGAAATGCAAGATTACCTACCGGCTCCACTGATACAAATGCGTAGACAAATTGGCAACTGGGATCGTACAAAGCCGCAGGACAGGAAAGTTATTGTAGATCGACTCATGCTACAAATGCGTGAACGTGGATTTCAGAATGAAAGTTATGAAAGACTGAGAACACTCAATATCTCGTAAACGTGCTAAATAAAAGTAGGGACATTAATGTTCCAACCATTATTTAGGAGAAATAAAATGGCTGAAATTTCAACAACCGCAACAGTTAAGCAAGGCCAAGGTCTTGGTCCAACAACATACATCTATGCAGTAGCAACTGGTACAATCACAGTAGCAGCCGCTTGCACAGCAATCACAACAACATATGGTGGCACAATTGCCGCTGTTGAAGGTGTAGCAAACGGCAACCATATTGCTGTACAAGGCGGCCCGGGTGGCGCAGAAGCAGTCAGTGGCATCTCACTAGTTGCAACATTCGCTAACCCAAGTGCATAATAACTTAATTTAAGTTTATTCATTAAAACCCTGGTTTTTGTAACTAGGGTTTTTTTGTGGCTAAGTAATATTACCAGCTTGTAGTATTGGACTTTGGACATGCAATTAATTGAAATAGTAACAGTATTTGACTGCACTTGCACCGGTACAACAAGTCATCGAAAACTACAAGATACACCTATTATAAACAAAGTCGGTACATCTATTAGTACAATTGATGAGTGGAATTTCAGTAGAAATCAACAACGCAATTGGGAAACTATATTACAGTGTGTTGGACTAAAAACACAAGCAATTGACATTACAGATCCGGTTTGTACAAATTTAGGAAAAAATAAGTACTGGAAACTTTCGTTTTGTGTTGAACAACCTGATATATTCAATGATGGTGAAGACGAACTTGGTTTACTAAAAAACGACATGCACGGCGTTCCTATGATAGTAGGGCTTTCAGAATACTACAAAGAAGGATTTTTATTTCCTTACTTGATCACACATGGTTCTAAATCTAACATTAAATTCAAGGCAGTAACTTTAGAATAGTGTATATTTGATAAATATCTTTAACAAATATTATTAGAGGTTACCATGAATGATACGACACCCATTGAGAAAAAAAGTCTAGAAGCGCACGTAGACTTGTGTGCTGAGCGATATAAATTAATGTCTCATCAGATTATTTCAGTAAATAGTAAAGTTGATCAACTCGAGATGTTGATCAAGGAAGTGCACGATATGGTAGCAGCGATGGCCCAACGCCGCAATGACCAACTAATCAGCTGGGGAGCTGGTATAATTGCAACTCTCATTGGAGTAGTCGGATGGTTAGTGATAACATACGTCATCGGTACATAACTAAAGCTGTTAATAAATTAACAGATATTTTAAAAGAAAATTTATTAGAAAACAACAATGCTATTACCAGAAGTGGTGATAGTATTTCTGCATTCAAGTACTATCGAATTGTTAAAACAGAAAATCATTCATACAACATTTATAAAAAGAACCAATTGATCACAACAGTGAGCTCGAGTAGGATTGCACTTGCTTGGTGCATTTACGATAAAAATTGCAAATTAACAGATGCGCAGCAATTAATTAAACATGAAAACGAATTAGTTAGACGTCAAAGCGAAATGATGCACTATCGCTGTTTTATCAACAGTAGTAAAATTACCGAAACACAAAGAAATATCACAATTGACAGGTTGGATGATACTAAAGATCGTTATCACATATTACAGAAATACATTGATAAATATATAAACATTGCTAAATACTGTCAGCAAAAAGGATTTGATAATGAAACTATTTGACCTGGAATCGTCACAAACTAAACAGTCACAAAAAGTTATGGAAAGTTATTTTCACAACAAAGTTGACTTCACTACATTGGCTCCAGAAAAAGCCAAAGGCATGCTGAAAAAAGTTCGCAGTTTAATGAGCGAGCACCGTAATACCAGCAAGTTGCACACTAGTGAAAAAGATGCCGGGTACTTAAAACTACTGGTTATGGAACGTGGACTTAGTGCCAGATTGTCAATGGACGAAAACACTATGGCAGATCCAATGGTCAAGCAAAGCTTGGACAAAATCAAAAGTCAACAAACAATCAGTCCAGCAGAACAAAATGCACTTGCTAAAAAACTTAATACAAATCCTCAATCGCTAACAAAAGCACTAGCAGGCACAGCCGTTGCTGGCCCAGACAAGGCAGTAGCTGATCAGCTAGCGGGCATGCTTGCTACAACTGAAGCCAAAGATGACTACTCTGCTAAAAAGGCAGCCGCTGGCAAAGACATTGGTAAACCAGGTAAGAACTTTGCTAAAATTGCTAAAAATGCTGCTAAGAAGTATGGATCAAAAGCAGCAGGACAGCGTGTTGCTGGCGCCGTGCTAAACAAGCTACGCAACGAAGGAACCACAGTAACAATGGATGGTCGTTACTTAACTGAAGACGAAGTACAGCAAGCTCAAGTTGTTTTAGCTGCACAGGATATGGTCGACAGAATGCAAAGCATGCTAGAAGATGTGACTGCTATGCAATTTAAAGATTTGCCTGCGTTGAGCACTAGTATTGCAAGCACAGTTGGTACAAATGAAGCACAAGCATTTAACAACGAAGCCAGTGCAGCACTAGCTGCACTAGTTGATGCAGTACAAGCTGCTAAACTTGGCGTTGAGAGTGCGCAAGGCACACTTACTGGACAAGAACCAGTTGTTCCGGGCGCTGAAGAAGAAGTTGGCTTTGATGCAGATATGGATGTGGATGCCGAAGTTGATGATGTTGATGTAGACATAGACGTTGATGTTGAAGAACCAGAAATGGGCAGTCTAGGAAGAGCTCGTAGATAATATGCGATTTCGCGAGTTCAGAGAATCAGTTGGCCACCCATCGCCCCAGCAACTTATGGCACTTGCTGAATATTTGCTGGGACGAACTGATGACGCTGACAGTGAAAAAGCAGTGCCAATTGATGCTTTTTTAAGCATGGCACACAACATGGGTGTAGCCATAAACGATAAACAACTTCGCAACTTGGCAGGTCATGACCCGTTGAAAAATGTTATCGTTAACGTAACTGACGATGAAGTTATACTCAGCGGCGGTGCTAACATAGAAGTCGACGATACTATGACAGTTGATCAAGCAAGAGACACAGTTGCAGATATGGCTGATTCGGCTAACGATTTAACTTGACAAGCAATTAATAGTATGCTACATTAGTAGCATGACATTAATTAAACCCAAGTACGATTATACACCCATTTCCCGTAAACAGATAGATGGTAAACGCAAGTACATGACACCTGATGGCGGTGCTGTTGCAAGTGTTACGACTATTCTTGATGCTACAAGCGATAAGTCTGGTCTTATTGCCTGGCGAAAACGTGTAGGCGAGAAGAAAGCACAAGAAGTTGTAACTGAAGCTGCTGGCGTAGGTACACGTATGCACAAGTATCTTGAGGACTATGTTGAGTTTGGTGAATGGCCTACTCCGGGTAGTAATCCGTTTGCTAAAAAAGCACATGCAATGGCAACACAAGTACGTGACAATGCTCTGGTAGATGTTGATGAAATTTGGGGTAGCGAGGTTGCACTTTATGTTCCGCAGATGTACGCAGGCACAACCGACTTGGTAGGTGTATACAAAGGACAACCTTGTATAATGGACTTTAAACAGACCAACAAACCTAAGAAGCTAGAGTATGTACAAAACTATTTCCTGCAGCTGGTAGCTTATGCCGAAGCACACAACGAAATCTACGGTACCAACATTCGAGAAGGGCATATCTTTATGTGTAGTCGAGGAGATGATGGTATGATACTAGGCGGAGAAACATACCAACAGTTTGATGTATGGCCAGATGAATACGACGAGTGGCGCAACGAATGGTACAACAGGGTATATACATATTACGAGAAACATGCATAGTATAGGTAAATACACTTAGATTCCGGAGTTTAACACAATATGGCAATAGTTCAAGTATCACGCATTACAAACCGTAAAGGTCTTAGCGAAAATTTACCTCAATTAGCAGGCGCAGAGTTTGGCTGGGTAATTGATAGCCGCCAACTTTATATTGGCAATGGCACTGTTGCTGAAGGTGCTCCTGCAGTTGGCAACACTGAAATTCTCACACAGTACAGTGATATTTTAAACCTTGCGACTAGCTACGTGTACAAAGGTCAGCATGCAGGATACACAGTGCAAACTGGTGCCAGTGCGGATGATGCAGTAACACAAACTATACAAGCAAAACTGGACAACTATGCAAGTGTGCTTGACTTTGGTGCAACTGGAGACGGTGTAACTGATGATACCGCTGCTATTAATAGGGCGTTATATCAATTGTTTTGTAGAGAAACAAACACAACAGTGCGCCGCAGTTTGTTTTTTCCAGCAGGCACTTACAAAGTAACCTCTACAATTAATGTTCCGCCATTTGCACAATTGTACGGCGAAGGCAGCAACAGTTCAACAATTGAGATGAACGGTGGCAGCACTTATGTTATGCGCACAGCTGATAGTTTGCAACAAACTGGAGTTAATATTGGCAACAACAGTGCTACACCACCGAGTAACATTGAAATTTCAGGAATGACATTCAAGAGCGTTGATAGTGTTGATCTAGTTTTAGTTGATCGTGCAGAGCAAGTTTCATTTAATAATGTTAATTTTATTGGCCCATTGGTACAAGCAACATTAACTAATGCAAGTGCTAACATTGCTGCCGTGCGCTTCGACGGCACAGTTGCAAATACAACAAAACAAATCGAGTTTAACAATTGTAAGTTCACTGGGCTAACTTACGGGCTTAACACTGACGAAAATATCCAAGGTGTAACTGTGCAAAACTCGCAGTTTAACACATTGTACCAAGGAGTATTGCTTGGCGACGGTACCCCAGTAAATGGTGGCCCGCAAGGTGTACGAATTGTGCAAAACTTGTTTGATGATGTTGCTAAAGAAGGTATTATCATTGGTGCAGTATCTCAAAACGTTAGTGCGTACAATATTTTTCTTGATGTTGCTAACGATTTTTTAGGTGCAGGAAATCCAGCATCAACAGTTATTGATATCAATGGTGATAACAACGTTAGTGTCGGTGACATGTTTGATCGCAGTGATGCTGATGCACTAACACAAGCAAGAATTGATTTAAACAATAAAGCATGTTATGCTCTTGTTAATGGCGAAGAGATTGAATTTGGTACATATCATAAGCTTGCCGGAGTGAGTACAGAACTTACTGTACAAGGATCGCCAACTGTAATCTTTACTGTTACCACAGAAGATGCCGCTGCGTTTGATTGTATGTACCAATTCAAAGACCCGCTGACTAATGTTATACGTTTTGGCTCTCTTAGAGTTGTAGCACAAGACAGTGACGACAGCGCAGGCACACTAAGTTATGTTGACGAATACACCGAAGACAACCCAAGTGCGATTGTGCTTGACGTAATACAAAGTGGTAGTACAATTAGTGTACGCTACACATCAACTGCCTCTGGCACATTTAAATATTCACTCGAGCATCTTGGCACTTAAAATACATGTGGGAACACCGTCCTGAGCAGCAACTAATCGCATGGAATCTCCTCCGCGAACAATGCAAGCACGAAGAAAATCTCGACATAGTGATTTCTTTAATACATACTTGGTGGCAGAAATGCCCAACTAAATTACGATACTTACATTGGACATTGCCGCAAGAATGGCCAAATCCTTGGGACTTGCTTGCTGATGATATATACTGCGAACTTGCAAAATGTCTAGGCATCAGTTACACTATCCTAATGCTAGACAACAAGAATATCAATGACTTGTGCATACAAGAAACAACAGATGGTTCTTATATAGTGTCGGTCAACCAAGGGAAATATATATTGAATTGGGATGTATCTCGAGTGTTAAATATCAGTTCAGTAGAACAAACGAATATACACAGTAGCATGGATTCTGCCATGTTTGCACACAACATACGATAAGGAAAAATTTAATATGAGCATTCAAGTTTCAAAACGTGACGGTACTAAAGAATTTCTAGACATTGATAAACTGCACAAGGTTGTGTTTTATGCATGTGAAGATATCACTGGAGTTAGTCCTAGCGAGGTAGAACTTAAAAGCCAAATACAATTTTATAATGGTATTACTAGTAAAGAAATTCAAGAAACACTTATCAAGGCCGCAGCAGATCTCATCAATGAGCAGACTCCTAACTATCAATATGTTGGCGGCAGACTTGTAAACTATGCACTACGCAAAGAAGTGTATGGAGGATTTGATCCATGTCATGTAAAAGAATTGGTAATCAAAAATACACAAGCAGGGTTTTACGATTCAGAACTTATTACTAAGTATACCGATGACGATTGGGATAAAATCAACACGTTTATCAGGCACGAACGTGACGAAAACCTAACATATGTTGCTATGGAACAGTTGCGTGGCAAGTATCTATGTCAAAACAGAGTAACTGGAGAAATATTTGAAACTCCACAAATGTGTTATATTCTTATTGCAGCAAGTTTATTCCAAGACTACCCTACTGGCACACGACTAAGATGGATAAAGGAATATTACGATGCCATTAGTTTACACGACATTAGTTTGCCTACTCCTGTTATGGCTGGCGTACGAACTCCGCAAAGACAGTTCTCAAGCTGCGTTCTTATTGAGACTGACGATAGTCTTGATAGCATTAACGCTACTGCCGCTAGTGTGGTTAAATATGTAAGCCAGAAAGCAGGTATCGGCATTGGTGGAGGAAGTATCCGTGCTATCGGCTCTCCGATTCGTAAAGGAGATGCATATCACACAGGCATTATTCCTTTTTACAAGCATTTTCAAAGTGCAGTAAAGAGTTGTAGTCAAGGTGGTGTGCGTGGCGGAGCAGCAACTATCTATTATCCAATTTGGCATCTAGAAGCAGAAGAAATGTTGGTGCTGAAGAACAACAAAGGCACAGAAGAAAACCGTGTGCGCCACATGGACTATGGTGTACAGTTTAATAAATTGATGTACGAGCGATTAATCACTGGCGGCAATATTACGTTGTTCTCACCTGCTGATGTGCCAGGATTGTATGATGCTTTCTTTGCAGATCAAGCCAAGTTTCGCGACCTATATGAACGTGCCGAGCGCAATACAAGACTGCGCAAGAAAACTTTGCCAGCAAGCGAGTTGTTTGGTTCGTTTATGGAAGAGCGCAAGAACACTGGTCGCATTTATTTACAAAACGTTGATAATGCCAATGATCACGGTGCATTCCTTCCTGACCTTGCACCTATTAAACAAAGTAACTTGTGTGCAGAGATCGACTTGCCAACCAAGCCACTTAAAGATCTAAACGACCCAGAAGGTGAAATCAGCTTATGCACACTAAGTGCAATTAATTGGGGCAACATTCGTACACCAGCAGACTTTGAAAGAGTATGTCGTTTGGCAGTACGTGGACTTGATGCACTACTGAGCTATCAGAACTATCCAATCCTAGCAGCACAGTTATCTACAGAGAAGCGCCGTCCTTTAGGCGTTGGCATTATTAACTTTGCCTATTGGTTGGCTAAGAATGACTTGAACTATCAGCACATTGATGCAAACGGACTTGCACTTGTAGACGAGTGGGCAGAAGCGTGGTCGTACTACTTGATTAAAGCAAGTGCTGACCTAGCAGCAGAGCAAGGTGCACCTAGTGGCAATATGGAAACAAAGTATGGACACGGTATCACACCAAACCAAACATACAAGAAGGACTTAGATGAACTAGTACCACATGTTGAGCGCATGGACTGGACAGGACTGCGTGAGCAACTTAAAGCAACAGGCATCCGTAACAGCACACTAATGGCACTTATGCCAAGTGAAACAAGTGCGCAGATTGCAAACGCAACTAACGGGATTGAACCTCCACGCTCATTGATTAGTGTGAAGCAATCAAAGCACGGCGTTCTCAAGCAAGTTGTACCAGAGTTCAAGCGTTTGAAAAACAAATATGATTTGCTTTGGGATCAACAGTCACCTGAAGGTTACCTAAAGATTATGGCAGTACTACAGAAGTACATTGACCAGGGCATTAGCGTAAACACAAGTTATAATCCTGTGCACTTTGAAGACGAAAAGATCCCAATGAGCTTGATGTTGCAGCATCTATTAATGTTTTACAAATATGGTGGCAAGCAATTGTATTATTTTAACACCAATGACGGACAGGGCGAAGTTGATGTTGACAAAATGATAGGCGAACTTGCAATTGCAGAAGTTGACGACGAAGATTGCGAAAGCTGCACCATCTAATCTAATACTTGACATGCTATCTGTAGCATGTTATATTAATACACACACACGATGAATAGGTAAAAAATTATATGAGCGTTTTTAACACTGAGAACAAAGCAGACCATACAAAAGTATTAGCATTTCTAGATCCAACAGGCGGGCCTACGATTCAGCGTTATGACACGCTAAAGTACAAAAGTTTTGATGGACTTACGGACAAACAATTAGGATTCTTTTGGCGTCCTGAAGAAGTTGATGTAACCAAAGACAGCAAAGACTTTAAAGCTCTTAGTGAACACGAACGTCATATCTTTACATCAAACTTGAAGCGTCAGATCCTACTAGACAGTGTACAAGGTCGTGCTCCGGTAGAAGCATTTGCTCCTATTGTAAGTTTACCTGAGATTGAAAACTGGATTCAAACGTGGACATTCAGTGAAACTATCCACAGTCGCAGCTATACACATATTATTCGGAATGTATACAATAATCCTAGCAAAATCTTTGACGAGATGATGGACATCGAAGAGATTGCAGACTGTGCTGGGGATATCTCTAAGTACTATGATGGCCTTATTGAAACTACACGTTGGTACAAGTTGCTCGGCGAAGGTATGCATACAGTCAATGGTAAGAAGATTACAGTTGATCTTTATGAACTAAAGAAGCTACTGTGGCTTACATTGATGAGTGTTAACATCCTCGAAGGTGTGCGTTTCTACGTGAGCTTTGCATGTAGCTGGGCATTTGCAGAAATGAAGCAAATGGAAGGCAATGCAAAGATTATCAAGTTAATTGCACGGGATGAAAACTTGCATTTAGCAAGCACACAAATGTTGCTAAAGATTCTCAAAAAAGACGATCCTGATTATGTAAAAATTGCCGAAGAAACAGAAGAAGCATGTATTCAAATGTTTGTTGACGCTGTAGATCAGGAAAAAGCTTGGGCTGATTATCTATTTAAAGATGGATCAATGATTGGTCTTAACGCACAGTTACTAGGTGAATACATTGAATGGATTTGTGCACGTCGAATGACCAATGTAAATCTAAAAAGTCCATATCAAACACCACAAGCAAATCCATTGCCGTGGACACAAAAATGGATCAGCGGTGCTGAAGTACAAGTGGCGCCGCAAGAAACTGAAATTACAAGTTATGTAAGCGGCGGTACAAAACAAGACGTTGGTACAGACACCTTTAAGGGATTCTCGTTATGATCGAAATATATGGTAAAGCACAATGCCCGTTTTGTGATAGAGCAAAGGCACTGTGCGAACAACGACAACTTGAGTACAAGTACTATCAACTTGATATAGATTTTACTCGTGACGAGGTACTCGAAAAGTTTCCAGGAGCTCGCACCTTTCCGCAAATTAAAGTAAACGGAACAAAGATTGGCGGATGGGACAAGTTTCCTGAATACTTAGAAGAAACTAACTATACAGGCACAGGAGAACATTCGTTATAATGGCATTACGCAAACCACGAGCAACTAAAACTAAAATGAAAGCCGCTGCAAAAAAAGCAACTAAAATTGGAAAAACGAGAAAAAAATGATCATCGAAACACCGTATAAAACTGGAGACACAGTTTCTTTTAAGTTATCATCAGGTGAAGAATTAGTAGCACGGTTAGATGCCGAAAGTGCTACATCTTACACTTTAAAAAAGCCAATGTGCTTGATTGCGCAACAGCAAGGATTGGGACTAGCACCGTTTATGTTCGGCGTAAATCCCGAAGGAAAGTTTATATTGCAAGCACATGCTGTGAGTTGTGTTGCAAAAACAGAAGCAGATATTGCTAAACAATATTTGGCAACCACTTCGGGTATTGTACCAGCCTAAAAAGTCACCATAAATACTGTTGTAATAGTGAGGATGAATATGCCACAGGCAGTAAGAATAGGTGACGCAAACAGCATGGGAGGCATTGCAACAGGACCAGGTGCACCGAGTGTACTAATCAATGGTCAACCAGCGTGTCTTGAATTTACACCAGTTAGTCCGCATCCATGCTGCGGTCCTGGCCCTTGTGCTAAACATTGTGTTGCAAAAACCTCACTAGGCTCACCCAGTGTTTTAGCAGAATTTCAAACAATTAATTTTGTTGGCAATATCGATACGTGTTTTGATATTCGTACACAGGGTAGTCCAGATGTAATAATTGGCGCAATGTGATATGACAGTTACCTCAATGACATTAACAGCAGGTGCGAGTATGCTTGCTAACGGCAGTGATCCAACTATTGGTGCTAAGCCGATAGCTAGTAACGCCGGGGTAACGTTAAACTTAGTTGATAGTACAACAGGTTTAACTGGCAATCCAACTTTGTATAGTATGAATTACTACACTGTACAAATACAAAGCATTCAGAGCGTATTGTATGATGTAACAGCCAAGGTGGCAAACCTAGCCAATACATATATAAACGAATTTAGTAGTATGACCAATGGCCTCGGCGACAACGTGTTTTCAGCACCTTTTGATTTATACTCCGGCAATGCGTATACAGTAATGCACACCGACGATAGTGTTGATAGTGTGTTAACATTTGGTCGCACCGAAAGTGCTAGTGTACTAGGCGGTGCAATCAACGGCAGTGAAATCGAAGGCGATGCTAGAAAGTTTGCCACAGCATTAACTGGTTCAATTTCTTTTGTGCAAAACAGCAACCAATACATTAATGCTGCTAACAATAGTGCAAATGCTTTTACAGGTGGCACGTTTGCCGGAATGGACAATGTTGCAAGTGGTGCACTAAGCGGAGTCAATTTAGCTGGCCCAGCATTTGGTGCTGATTGTGCATTGCTTGGTACAGTTATTAACTTTGCAGCATTGCCAAACTTGGGAAGCCCAGGGCAGATGTTGAGAAACATGCTGGACGCAGGTACATTAGGACCTATGTACGCACAGTTATCTAAAGTAGTACTAAACCCAAGGCTTGCTGCAACACTAGGTGCAAGCCCAGTTCCAACAACAAACATATTGTTAGGCAGTCTTGGACTTGATTTAAACAATCTTGCTAGAGTTGGTGCAGGCTTACCACAGGGTATTCAAGAGCAAATCTATATAGCATTTGCAACATTGTCAATAGCTGATGTATCTCAAGTTAAAGCTATCCTACAATGCACCCAAGCATCTGTTGTCGCTGGTAGTGATTTGTTTGATCCTACAAAACTGTTTCCAACAAGTTTTCAGACATTAACAGCACCGGTACGCACAGGCAAACTTGGTACCAGGGCCATCTATGTAGATAGTGGCGGAAGTGTTAATCCTATGTTTAATGATTTAGGCGCTAGGTTGAGCGGAATGGTTCCAGACAACATAGCAGTTGCCAATGGTGCATTGTCGTTGAGCCTAGGACAGATTAAAGGCATTGAAGCATCAGGTATTGCTACATTTACTAATGCTGCTAGTAATCTTGAAACTATGAAAGATTTATCTGACATACAAAATTTAACAACTTATGTACCAGCAGGTGTTGCTGGGTATTGGCAAGACTACTACGGAGTGCAAAGCAATATACAACTTGCAACCGGCCCAAGTGCTAATTTTACAATTGCTGACTGTATTGGGTATGCTGCTGGTTATAATAGCGCAGCACCATTGCAACAAAATTACGACTTGTTAACCACAATGAACGCCAATGGCGACCTTGATGTATTTTACAAGGATGATGGTTCGAGCAGTGCTACTACCGGGGTGTTGGTTGTTCTTGAATACTTAATAGACGGTACATATGTTAGTGGACCAAATTGGGTTATACCAGCTGGGGTTTATGGCGCAGGAACGTACAGTTCATTTGCTGATGCATACACAGCCGTTATCACTGCCGCTGTGTCACTTATGCAAAGTGTTTATTCTGGTAATACAACAGCACAAACGGTACAAGAAAATTTCAAGCGTATACAAGAACAATTAGCACGAGAAAAGTTAATTCGTGCAAAAATGGATATGACAGTTTCGGCGTTGGTGCCAAGTGAAAACAATGCTATATCATTAAGTAGCAGTCTGCCAGTGTATGCATTAGATACATCCAGCGGCGGCGCAAGTGAGTACCTTGAAAGAATAATGAACATTGATTCACTTGGTGGACAAGCTGCAATTGCGGCAATGAGAGAATCACGCAACACCAACAACTTAGATGCAGCACATTTGCAACAAGACGGCGCTCTAGATCTAACACCGCCGTCCAATCCGGGCGCACTTAGTTCGTCGCAGTACACTGAAAGCGAAGCAAGTGCTATAATTGTAAAATAGTGGTTGACATTAATGCACATAAATGTTATATTGTATTGTGTTTTAAAAGGATCATCACTATGATTAAGTTAGCAATTTTTGTTGTATGTGGCATTATTGGGTATAGTTTATACACAGGTGCGTCAATAACAGATATAGTAGATACAAGTCAGCACGTAGTACATACTATTGCTACAAATGTTGCCGATGCAACAGATTGATCAATCTACAGTAGAAGTTGAGATTAGACGGCGCATAAGATTATCAGTTGCAGCGTATGCATACGAGTACAAGAGTGATTCGATTATGTCCGATGCGTTGTTTGACGAAATGTCTTATGCTGTTGATACCAGCGTGGCCACGGGCAATCGTAAAATGGACAACTTTTTTAAAAAACATTTTGATCCAGCAACTGGTATGTGGATAAGAAAACACCCAGATAAAGCAGGATTGGAAAACATATATCAACGATATTTTACAAAGACATAGTAAATACATTATCATTCACACAAAAGTATAAGTAATACGTTATGTTTATGGCTCTCTTAGTTCTCTTCGTTGCACTTAGTTTAAGTGCTATTGCTGCGTATTACAGCATTGTCGGCTTGGCTGCAATCTTTGCATCTGCTATTATTCCTATTGTTGTGATGGGAAGTGTGTTAGAGGTTGCAAAACTTACAGTTACAGTATGGTTACACCAGAATTGGCAACGTGCTAGCTATATAATGAAATTTTATATGGTACCTGCTGTTCTCGTTCTTATGTTTATTACAAGCATGGGCATTTTTGGTTTTTTAAGCAAAGCACACATTGAACAAACTAGTGCAGCGGAAGAACAGGCGGCACAACTTGTGCGTATGGACGAAGAAATAGTTCGTCAACGAGATATTATTGCCAGAGCAGAAGCACGTATTGTCAAAGGCGAAACTGATGCTAACAAACAAGATTCGGGCATTCAATCTAAGATTGATAGAGAACAAGAACGTATTAACAGCGCATACACTAGACGTCAACCTAGTATTGACGAACAACAAGCTATTATTACAGCACAGGAAAACACACTATTAAATCGTGTAGCAGTATACGAAGATGAAATTACTAGTTTGGATACAGAACTATCACGACTAAACAATGTAGTTAGTAACTTTAGAAATTCACTAGAAGGTGCTAGTGTTGCAAGTGTTGAACAACAAATACAACCTTACCTAGAGCAAATTACACAACTAGACGCAGACTTGGAGCGAATTAACACACAAGCAAATGAATACGAAGCAAGGGTCAGCAAAGTAGAAGCTGATAACAGTGCGGTTAATAGTTTAAAATTACAAATTTCTGCAATTGAAGAAAACATTGTTGTAACTACAAATAAATTACAAAGTACAGAACGTGCTAAAGTACAAGAAGGACAAGCAATCATTGGTGTAACCGGTGACGGGCTGTTCGGCGGTAATACACGTAGAGCATTAGCAACATGGGTAGACGCACAACAGTCACGAATTGCACAATTACAAACACAAGAAACAGATTTAAGAACACAAGCACAAACAGTAGCTAACGACGAACGTACTAGACTCACTGAACTAGTTACAGAGTTGCGTGGCACACAAACAGTTCGTATAGACACTCGCAAGCAAGCATTGCTAGACACTATCGACCGCATACGAGAAGATGCAGTTGCTGGATTAGAAACTCGACGCAGTAGTATTCAAGAAAAAATTGACAATGTATTGAATGTGGACATTCCCGACAACCGAGCAGCACGTAAAGCGGCGCAAAACACCATCACTGAACTGCGTAATAAAGAAGACCCTAAAATTGAAATTGCCAGAGCAGAGATTTCTAGAATACGTGCAGTAGCAGAAGAAGAAATTGCAAATAGTCAGGCTGTCATTGAACGGTTAAGAGCACAAATACAGGTAGGCGATGATGTTGATCTTGACACATTAGTTGATGAACAGCAAGAACGCATTAGAGCTGCAAACAGTGAAATTGATTCTATAATTGAAAACAAGTTTGCACTCGAATCTGAAGTTCGCAAACTAGAAGCAGAAGTAGGACCAATTAAATATATTGCACAATTAATTTACGGCGAAGACACTAATAGTAATGTGTTAGAATCCGCTGTTAGATGGGTTATTATCTTAATTGTGTTTGTATTTGACCCACTTGCAATTATGATGTTGTTAGCAGCGACAGAAACTTTTAGCTGGAGACAAAAAGAAAGATTAACTGTATTGCCAGTGGTTGATGAAATACCCAAGGACACCCCTATCAATGAAGAAATACAATCTCCCGAGATCGTGTCGAAAGATAGTATCAAAATTCAAAGAAACGATACAACGCAAAAAGTTGGAGAAGAAAACTCCCACAGCGGCAGTTCTGCAGCAGAAATTGACTCAACTGGAGGAGAGACTGGAGAATATAGAGAAGTCGGTAGTTCGCTTGATCAATCTCCTAAAAAAATAGCAGTTCACGTTGAGCGCATTGTTTTTCCTGAGTACAAGGAAGAAGAAGTTGAACTTAAATTTGAAGATGTGAGCGCAGACGAATTAGCAGAAGAAGAACGCAAAGATTATGAAGCAGCAAGAGCCCAATTGGTTGCTGATAATGTTCCGCCTACAATAGAATTTGAACTACCCACTCCACCTCCTCTGCCAGACGAGGCTATAGCAGGATATAAAGCAGCCGACTATGAGGATGAAAGAACTGATGACATTATAGTAGTTGAGGGCGATGACGATGAAAAACAGGCTAAACGTATCTGGAAACGACTTAATCCAGATTTAACACTTAAAGAGCAAGAACAAAAATTTTCTCAGAAACAAATAGACGTATTACCTTGGGCACAGTACTTAGAACTAAGTGACAATGAAATTGAAACAAACTACACCACAGTGGAATTTGGTACAGTGTTTCCTGACAGAGCAGTCAAAGGCGATATTTACATTAGGGTTGACTATCTCCCGACTAAAGTATTTAAATGGAACGGCACTACCTGGATTGAAATTGACAAAAACAATTCAGACACATACGCATACAATGATGAATATATTAAGCACTTGATTGAAAAACTTGGTTCTGGCGAATATGATCCAGAATTATTAAATGACGTAGAACGCAGTCAACTTGAACAGCAACTTAGAGACCAGGGAATTTAAATGACCGAGGATACCATGTTAGCATACGAAAAATGTAATTTTTGTAATAAGGATAAAAACAGTGTAACAAAGCTCATAGTTGGCGACAATGTTGCTATCTGCAATGAATGTGTGGATCTATGTGGAGACTTACTACAAGAGCTAGCAAGTAATACAGTACATGCAAATAATGTCAATGACATAGACCCTGTTGAGCTAAAAGAATTCCTTGACAAATACGTGATTGGTCAAGAAATGGCAAAAGTTGTGCTTTCGGTAGCAGTTGCTAATCATTACAAAAGAATTAATAATACATCAACAGAGATAGAATTAGACAAAGCCAATATACTATTGCTTGGGCCAACAGGCTGCGGTAAGACATTGTTAGCAAAAAGTGTAGCACGATTTTTAGATGTGCCATTTGCAATTGCGGATGCAACTTCTATTACCGAAGCTGGGTATGTTGGGGACGATGTTGAAACATTAATCGGTAAGTTGCTAAACTCAGCAGACGGGGATGTTGAAAAAGCACAAAGAGGTATTGTGTTTTTAGACGAAGTTGACAAGATATCACGTAAAAGTGAAAGTTCGTCGATCACTCGCGATGTTAGTGGCGAAGGTGTGCAGCAAGCATTGCTTAAACTAGTAGAAGGCACAATTTGTCGTGTACCAGCTGGCAATGTCGGTAGGAAAAACCCACAAGCGGAAATGATCGAAATAGACACTAAAAATATATTGTTTATTGCAGGCGGAGCGTTTGTTGGACTTGAAGATGTAGTAAAACGTAGAGCATCGTCTGACTCGGGTATCGGCTTCGGTGTTACAATCAAAGACAACACACCCGGTAGCCTAGGAGATATTGAGCCCGACGATCTGGTAAAATTTGGATTAATTCCGGAATTTGTAGGACGTTTTCCGACCAATGTAGCTCTTGAGCAATTAACCGAAGATCAGCTAGTATATGTACTCACAGAGATACGCAACAGTTTAGTAGCACAATACACATACTTGTTTGAAACTGATGGTGTTGCATTAACATTTAGTGTAGATGCATTGCGTGAGATTGCACAAAATGCACATAAACGCAAAACAGGTGCACGTAGTTTGCAAGCTGAATTGGAAAGAATTCTAATGCCGCATATGTACAGTCTTAAAGAGTATGCTAACAGTAAAATAACTCAAGTTGAAATTACACCCGAGTTGGTAAACAATCCACAAAAAATAGCAGCCTAACACTAGAAAACGGTTGACTTTGCTGCACGAGATGTTATACTTAATGTAATAGTTAAGGAGAGACATCAATGCAACACGCAAGACCTAAACTCGTAGCAGCCCTATTAGCAACCACTGCTCTTAGTGCATGTGGTGGTGGAGGTGGAGGTGGACAGCCTGCAACACAAGCAGGGGCAACTCCTAGTAATCCGGGAAGCTCTTCGCCTAGTCCAATTGCTTGGTTGTATGCTCTTCCAACATACCAAGGAACCATTGATCCACTAGCAGGCGGTGCTACTAGTGTGTATTCTGTATACGACTCCTACATCAGCGATTTAGATGGAGACGGGGCTAGCGACGATGTTGTGTTTGCTGGTAGACAGACAGCGACAAACGATTATAACAATTGGGTGAGCAGTCGAATAAACATAATGAGTTTTGAAAACGGCAGTTTGGTTGATAAAACATCTCAATGGTTTTCCGGTGATGATAATATAATCTTAGGGACCGAGCCTGACATTGAGTTTACAGACTTTTTTAAGACAGGCCGAAATGACATGTTTGTAAGCCACAGCACCGATAACAGTGTTGTTACTGGTCCAGCAAATGTATTTCGCAATGACGGTAGTAATTTTACTAAAATTTCAATTCCCACTGTAGGTATATGGTCACATGATAGTGATGTCGGCGACTTGAACAACGACACATACGATGATATTATCATGACAGATTATGGACCAAACACAACAATTGCTCTTAACAATACAATTGATGGATTTACTACATATATAGATCCATGGAATAACAGCGGACATCTTCGCAGTGGTGGTTCAGGTGTAACTATTGGTAATTTCTTAGGAGATGGCGGCAACAACGAAATCATTATAACTGATGCTTCTTGCCCATTGTCGTATCTTAACGTAGCTGGATGTAGCAGTGCTAATTTAACCAAGATGTACAGTGTAGATTTTACTAATCCGCAAGGTTGGGATGCGCGAGAGGGTGAAGCTGTTGTAGAATACACATTTGTTAAAGACTTGCCAGCAAGTTCAAATGTAACTGGAACTGATCACCAGGTGCGTGTAGTTAACTACGATTTCAACGAAGATAACATCGACGATGTTATGGTGTTTGCTCGTTCATCAGATGTGTTCCGAGAATTTAGTGACATACAGTTTTTACAAAACAACGGCACTGGGGACTTTAGCGATGTTACGAGTAGCATTCTAAGTGGATATGATAACGAAAGCCACAGTACATACCAACCCAAGTTCTTTGATATCAATGGCGATGGGAAAGAAGATATTCTAGTGTCAGGCGGAGACTTCGGCGGATCCAACGATAGCCATCAGTTTTTGATTAAAACATCAGACAACAAATATGTTGCTGCACATCAGAACACATTAACAAATTTTATCACTGATTCAACAAATACATATGGTGGTAGTGCTAACAGTAGTGGTAACACAGTTAATGTGTTTAAAGGCGACGATGGTAATGATTATCTTGTAACATACATACCATTTATGAACGGATCAGATAGACAAATGGCTGTGTTTATGAGCCAAATAGATGGGTCAACCATTGCAGCAGGCACAGCTAAAAGCATGTTGCAAGATGAGTGGAATTATCTAAGTGATGCCGATGCAACACAAGCACTAATAGCCAGTGGCACAACATATGCAGGCGGCAATATCATCGACATCAAATCGGCATTTAATCCATTGGGAGGATTGTCACTAAACGGATCGTCACTAAGTGGCAACATCACTGGACTAAACATTGGCGAAGTATCCGGCGTAGCAACTGACACTATTGGTCGAGGCTATACAGTTGATCTAAGTCAATCTACAGTAAACAGTAATACCACAATGTACAACACATTACAAAATAATGGCAGTGTATCGTTTGGAAACAGCGATACAACAATTAGATTCAATCTTGATTCTAATGAAATATCACTTGGGCATAGTATGTATAGTGTAGGTAACTTTGATTACAGTGTCTATGCAACAAATATGAAAAACAATCCTTGGTTAGATTTTAATGGGGTTTGGGGCGATGTTAAGAGTAGCACAGTTATCGACAACGTTGCAAGTTATGCTAAAGACAAGTTTGCATTCACAGGTAGCGTAATGCATGTGAGCACAGACATCACACCTGGATTGGTTACAAATGTTTCGACACAAACAGGAGTGTGGGCCGAAGCAAGCTATACTGACGGTGGGTTACAAGCGTTTGCAGGTATACACCCAGTTGCACTCAGCGGTAACGTTAGCACAAGTATTCCTACTAGTATTGACAGCAACGGAACAACACAGTACACACAGCAACAATTTGGTATGCCATCAGATATAAATGCATATGCTAGAATTGAATACACTACTGCATACATCAATGGCGACATAACACTAGGTGCAGCAATGAGCCAAACAGGCAATAACGTAGCTGAAGTATCATATAGCATTAAATGGTAAATTGATATATTGACATTGTTGGTTGTATCGTATATAAATGATATTGTAGGTTGCTAAACAGGACCTACAATTTTAAATCTTGCTTTTATAAAGGAGAAACACAATAACTAAAGATGAACTTAAAGTAATCATTGCAGGTAACGTAGTTACCGCAGATCAAACACAGGAGTTAATTCTAAATGGCGCAGAGATTGTTAAAGTGGGCATCGATCCTGGTAGTGTCTGCACTACACGGATTCAAACTGGGGTTGGCTATCCTCGGTTATCTGCTGTTATTGAATGTGCTGATGCCGCACACGGCCTTGGAGGTCACATCATCGCTGATAGAGGATGTACATGTCCTGGCGATGTGGCTAAGGCATTTGCTGGCGGTGCCGACTTAGAGGATGTTAACTTGAGTGGTGCTTACTTAGAGGACGCTTACTTCGAGGATGTTAACTGATGAATAAGATGGAGGAGAATATGTTTAGCGAAGGAGACCAAACCATGCCTATCAAAGCCTACTGCCACATCAACAGCGACAGGGAATAAACGACATGGAAGATTGCACATTTCTTTACTTCAAACCCACTGGCAAGTGGAAGTACGACGGACGCGGCAAATTCCCCGATCGGGAAGGTTATTACGAAATTACCCACGATCTGATTTTTGAGGAGAACAACGGGATGCCCGGAATTATTTCTGACGGAAAGGATCTCACGGTAATTGTGATCCCTGATGATGATTGCAAGAGCAGGGTCGCCTTCCCCCGCATGATTAAGGCGGTGGAGTGATGCCACAATGCAAGCGCGATGGGTGCAGGCTTGAAGCCCAAAAATATGGAAAGCAACTTTGCCCAGCGCATGAGGCAGAACGAAAATCCAGAGCCGCCGCGAGAGACGCCGCGCACTTCTCAAAGCCTCTGTGCATGTCGTGCAAGACCCAGTTCACAAACAACGTCGGCCCAGATGGAAACCCAGAATGCACATCATGCCGTAACGACAGGCATGAGCGCGAAGAAATTCAGGAAAGCGCCGACTTTATGACGTTTGAGCTTGATAGATGCGAGACCGTCGAAGAACTGAAAGAGTTCATAAAAGCCCACTTAATGGGAGCCTAATAAAAATGGAACAACGCAACGAGATCGCTCGGCTTACACAACTTGTTGAGACGCTGATGAATAAAAGAGATGCGCTCACTAAAGACCTGCAATGGATAAGAGGAGAAACAGAATGACTAAAGATGAACTTAAAGTAATCCTAGAAAAACATAAGCTGTGGCTCCAGAGTAATAAAGAAAGCGGAGTTCGTGCTAACTTGAGTGGTGCTGACTTGAGGGGTGCTGACTTGTTTGATGCTAACTTAGAGAGTGCTTGCTTAGAGGATGCTGACTTGAGTGGTGCTAACTTGAGGGGTGCTAACTTAGAGAATGCTAACTTGAGTGGTGCTTACTTAGAGAATGCTTGCTTGAGTTGCGCTAACTTGAAGGGTGCCGACTTAGAGGATGCTTACTTGATGGTTGCCAACTTGGGGAATGCTAACTTGTTTCGTGCTAACTTGAGATATGCTGACTTGCGTGGTGCTGACTTGCGTGGTGCTGACTTAGAGGATGCTTACTTAGAGGGTACTAACTTAGAGGATGCTTGCTTGATTTATGCTTACTTAGAGGATGTTAACTTGATGGGTGCTAACTTGAGTGGTGCTAACTTGAGGCATGCTAATCTTAAGGGTGCCGATCTTAGGGGTGCTGATCTTACTGGGACTAATCTTACTGGAGCTAAACTTGATGGTGCAATAATGCAGGATTCTGTTTGGAGGAAGAATACGACTGGAGGGGTAGGTGGTACGATAAAAATTACGAAATAGGAGAACATAAAGATGATTAAAAGTGAATGGAAGAGACTTATGAAAGAGCATGAAGACTTTAAGGAGAGCGTGATAAGAAGAACGGTTGGCGCAAATCCCCCACAAATGCCAATGATGTAAATATTGAAGATAAATAGTTATGTGATGCCGAAAGGGTCACATAACTTAATCTTGCTTTTTTAAAGGAGAAAACAAATGACAAGACTTACCTCACTAGACCTCACCCCATTTTATCGCAACGCAGTTGGATTTGATCAACTTTTTGATCGTATCACTAACAACATTGACAGAGCAACAGCCAATGGTGCTGTGCAAAATTATCCCCCATATGATATTCTTCGCACAGGAGAAGAAACTTATCGCATCAGACTGGCAGTAGCTGGTTTTCAAATGGCGGACATCAATGTTGAGCTGAAAGAAGGGGTACTAACAGTTACAGGAAAAACAGATTCTGACGATGAGTGTGAATTCCTGCACAAAGGCATTAGTACTAGACCTTTTGTACGCACATTCAACTTAGCAGACTACGTAGAAGTTAAAGCAGCAACATTGAAAGATGGAATTCTCAAGATTGACCTTGAGCGACTTGTTCCAGAAGTAATGAAGCCAAAAGTTATCGACATAACAGTTGAAACCTAACTCCTAAGATAAGTATATAAAAATAGTATGCAGAGTAGCTATTGCTCTGCATACACTATAAAAGAATAAGGATTGTTATGAGCCAAATCGAAACAAAAAATAAAGTGCAAACAAACATTTTTCTTAAAGAACCAACGTTGTTTAAGTTGATCTACATTAACGACAACCAAACTTCACATGAGTTTGTTATCCACACACTAGTTGATATTTTCAATTATACTGAAGCAACTGCGGAAAATTTAACACTCAACGTGCACGAAACGGGATCAGCTGTGGTAGCAGTTATGCCGTACGAAATGGCTGAACAAAAAGGAATTGAAGTTACTCTACTTGCCCGTGCTAATGGATATCCGTTGCAAGTTAAAATCGAGCCCGAAAGTTAATCTAACTGATATCAATTTCGATGCGTTTAGGATAGTACACAGTTTTGCACCAATTGGTGCCACCACGCCCTCTACAATTATTTACATATCTTATGTTATCAATGGTTGTATCAACATCACTGTGATAATGTCCAAAACACCATGTATGAACTTTATTTTCATGGTCTTCGTCAAGGCAACGAGATAACATGCTATTACCAGTGCAGTTTAATGCATGAGTACCTTCTAGCTCAACATCGTGTTCGATTAACCGCACATTGGGCACATAATGTGTAATTAATACTATTTTTCTAACATCGTGGTGTGTCTGTAGTTTACTAACTGTTTTGCATAAGAATCCAGCATCACTTAATGATAGTGCTTCGATTTGTTGCCCAGCATACATACTAACACCGTATCTTTCTTCTAACCAGCGTTTACTGTCTTGATAAGAAAGGTCGCAATCAAAATCAAAACCTGTCCAACCATTAACGCCTACAAATGCAACACCATCGACTACTACAGAATTATCTTGCAACCAAACAACATTACCAATGCCAGCAACTTCATGGCGTAGAGATTCGTAACTTTGTCCTAGGTTTTCTAACTCCCATCTATGTTCATCATTGCCGTCGACGAATATGACAAGTTTATAATGAGATGATAGCTCTTTGAGCACAGGTCTAATATCACTGCGCTCTCTACTAATATCACCGGCTACTACAGCATACAAGCTAGTGGCTTTGCCTTCCCAACTAAACGGTTCTTCCCACGTATCTACGTGAAGATCAGAAATTAAATCAAAGTGTATTTTCATTGCATAATTACTTACACAAGGAGACACCAATGCACATTATTTTCGGCGACGAAATTGCAACCAATATGAAAAGCAAATATACAATTTTACCACTTGACGATATGAAAATAGGCGATTCACCAGTTGTAACTGCATATTGCGTAATAGAAGACATTCCAGTTACTGAAATTGCAGAATTAGAACGTGTGACAAATTTACACACCAAACTAGTTGAAAATTACAAAAAGCCTGACTTTAATTTTTGTGAACAAGCACTCGAACACCTTAAAGGTAAATGGGGCAAACAGTTGGATAGTTTTTATGATGTAATGTTAGACAGAATTGTTAAATACAAAGACACAGATGTATCTGACTGGGACCCTGTGGTTTACAAGTAGGAAATTACAATGTGGGAAATGATTCAAAACATGACGGGAGACCGTACATGGATTTATACTAGTATAGTGGGCAGTATACTCGGAGCTGCATTTTTAACATATTTAAGCACAACAAGAATAGGACTATGGGTGTATGCTGCGTTTGATCGTATGCTCGATTATTTGGTAGAACAATGGGGATGGACTTGGTTACAACAACCCGAAGATGCATGGCGCAAAAAGTATCCGAACGTAACTAAAAAGTTAGACGAACTAGAAACACGTATTAAAAAATTAGAAAAGAAAAAGTAGCATGACGGACAGCGAAATTGCAATTAAATTACACGATATTGCTCGTACTGTAGAATCGATGGGTACAGCAAACTTGAATGCAAAACAAATGCGTGAAATTGCAGATAGATTTGTAGAACTTACAAAAAAATAAATTGAATAAAACACATATTTCGGTTGACAAGTGTTAGCCCCTGTGCTATACTGTATATAAGTTAACACTAAGAGGAAACGATAATATGAATGACTTGTTTGAAATCGTACAAGACTTAGAAGACATCGCTGAATTTGGTAGCGACCCTGCAGCCTTATATACAGTCGAAGACGTCATTGTCAAGTGGAAGGCCCGCTTGCTGGAAGCAGAAGAAGCAGCAAGTGAACGTGAATACGAAATGTTTGACGGAATGGAGGCTTAAGCCATGGAAGTTATTATGATCTCATTGTGCATTGCAATCTGCGGTGTTATTATCGGTTATATTGTTGGGTATAATCATGGAGGCAAAGATATGGATCGTGCATATAAAGACGCCTACAACATCAAAGATTATCGATAAAAAACATTATCGCTCCTGTAGCTCAGTTGGTTAGAGCGCCCCGCTCATAACGGGTCGGTCGTAGGTTCGAGTCCTACCGGGAGCACCAACGCTCGCATGATGGAATGGTAGACATAACAGACTTAAAATCTGTGGCCGTAGGGCGTCCCGGTTCGAGTCCGGGTGCGAGTACCATTAAAGGAAGAAGAAGTGTGGACGTTAGTTTTTATATATTTTTATGAGACAACACCTTACGTTGAACTTATAAGTACCCATACTAGTATGGTAGAGTGTTTCCAATCAAGAGAAGCACTAAGTGAGTTTCATGGCAAAGGTGGCGGCTACTTCAATCCTGAACAGCAAGCTCTTTGTATCAATATGAACGAATCATAAATAAATTGAAGAAAACACTTGACATCCTATAAATTATATAGTATATTAAGTATATAACAAAGAAAGATTAAACATGCTCAAGACTATATCAATATGTATATTATATTGGCCACCGAATAACCGGGGTACGTCTTGAATGTGACTTTTTGATAAAGTTAATTTAGATAAGCCCTGTAGTAGAAATATTACAGGGCTTTTTTTTCGGTGAAGTGTTACGGTAGCACGTCAGTCTCCAAAACTGAAAGCCGGGGTTCGACTCCCCGCACCGATGCCAAATAACTCGATGTAGCACAGTCTGGCAGTGCGTTCGCTTTGGGAGCGAAAGGTCGTAGGTTCGAATCCTACCATCGAGACCAAGTTAAGAAGTGTGGCCGAGAGGCTTAAGGCGCTAGTCTTGAAAACTAGAGTACGGCAACGTACCGTGGGTTCGAATCCCACCGCTTCCGCCAATATTGGAAAGTAGCTCAATTGGTAGAGCCCCTGATTTTGATTCAGGTGGTTGCAGGTTCGAGTCCTGCCTTTCCAGCCAATATGTGAGCGTGGCGGAATGGTTGACAACAGCACAAAAGGTGCTATACTAATATAAATTGGATAAAGAGGCACAAAATGGCTAGAGATATTTGGGTAATCAGTGATACACATTTTAACGACGAACCTCTTCTAGGATTTTTTGATGCCTCTGGTTCGTTGATAAGGTATTTTGATTCAGTAAAGCAGATGAACGAAGCAATGTTGGACAACTGGGCCGATACTGTCAAAGTCGACGACATTGTATACCACCTGGGAGATGTAGTGTGTGG
>Ga0233415_10000264_pt1 | contig 25512 bp, 43 predicted proteins | sample Na_anoxic_12_MG_FD_188631 | JGI IMG/M metagenome (GOLD analysis project Ga0233415, IMG submission 188631) | Seawater microbial communities from Saanich Inlet, British Columbia, Canada - Na_anoxic_12_MG | ecosystem: Environmental > Aquatic > Marine > Inlet | place: Canada: British Columbia... | reverse complement strand
CAGAGAAATGATGAAGTCAATTCGTCGTGGAGAATGGAAAGCAGATGAAGTTCGTGACTGGGCCATGGTCAAAGAACGAGAACTTGAAAAGGCATATGCAAATTGCAAGTTGCCAGAAGTTCCAGACTTTAAGCCCATCGAAGAAATGCTATTCAACTGCATCGAGGATCATTACGGGTCTCTCGAAAATTGCGTTGAACAAGTAGGATGGTCTGAAGATGCTTTGAAGGAAATCGATGGGGTTCTTGACAAACATCGTCGAAAACTCTATTCTTAATTCGGGCAGGCCGGGAAGCAGGAAACTGTGACCCGGCTTTTTTATGTGCCATCATTCAAGTGACCAAGATAATTCTTCTTCTGTAACTCTTCAGAAGAGCGTTCGACAATTCTCTGTATGACATCAGTTGTCGATACGCCATCAGAATATGGCAAGCTCTTGTATTTTCCTTGTGTGATCGCTGGCCCGTAGAATTTCAACAACTGGGCCATGTTGTTGTCATCTCCATGGACAATCAGATCAATCTGATGTTCGTTCATGAAACTCTGATCAATGACGGCTGGAGGCTTGTCCACAATCTCATCTACGTAACGACAAGCCTCAATGACTTCTCTTCTCTCATCGTATGTCATGATGGTGCGCCGCTTTCTCCACTCGCACTCTTCATCGCTACACACGCCAACAATTAGATGATCTCCCTCTGCTTTGGCTTGACGAAGAAATCCAACATGCCCTGAATGAAATAAATCACCAACAATACAAGTGTAAACTCTCATCAGCAATCCATATTAAAGTAACCAAAGTTGTTGGACATCACTAAATTCAAAAGACTTATCTTACACCAATGAGAAGGGTCTAAAGAAAGCTTTCCGTCATCAAGATTGGTCATCAAAATATGATGCTCCATCCAAGCGGCCTCATCCAGATATACATCCCATTTATTCCACGCTCTGCCTGTGTTTTCATAGCCATCCAAGGGTTTAGCGTTTTCACTTTTTGCCAAAGCTCCAGTTGTCTCGAACATAGCATTTACAACAGGTTGTACCAGAATTACATCCGGCAACATCTTAGATACCTTTCTTGTGATGTACTGCATTCTGACCATTGTAACGTAAACAACTTGCAGTTTCTCTGTAAGATTTCTACCTACAGCACCATTGAAATCCAAGCAGTTACATGTCTTGGCGATTTTCTTCATTTGCTCAATATCAAATTTTTCCATTTCATTCACCTTCACTTTCACTTTTATTAAAGTAACATAAACATGCTTTCTCTCATTTTACAATTTTTTCTTTTCATACCCTTATAATCCTCTTTACTTAATAATCTAGCAGTGTGGATGGTTTTTCCCTCACTGTTTGTTTTAACAATATTTTCAGGCCAATCTTCTCCATAATTACAATTAAGCACAAATACCGGATCACGAGGCACAGGAACAGTGAAATCCTCAAATTCCAAAATCCTATAAGGAAGGTATGATGTTGGCATAAAATTTCCTGCTACTGTACAAAAAAAACCATTCTCCGCAACCCATGGCCAAATATCAATTTTCACATTTCTTAAAAACCTAACAAAATGAACTACAGATGTTTCTTCCTCCGGTAAACAATCACTAAACCCAACAACTCCACAAGGAGCAAAAGACATTGAAAAATCTCTGAAAAACAAATGTTGAAAAAACTTATACATGTCATTTTGGTTGACCAAAATATCTATATCATCGTCCCAAGGAATAAATCCTCCATGTCTCATACATCCTAACAGTGTTCCTCCAACAACACAATATTCAATTCCCATCTCTGAAAATCTTTGATCCAAAAGCAAAAGATCCTCTTTTGCTTTTGAAGCATCCATAATATTTGGTGGCTTTGAAATATTGATCATACTGTATTTACTATGATACTACATGAAAGCATCATTCATCATAGGATTCCATACGAAACGTATGGATAATCTCGCACAAACTCTAAGATTCTTGAGGAAAAATCACAGCGATGTGATTAAAAAGTGTGAATTGATCATGGTTTGTCAAGATATGTGTTACAAAAGCTGGCCAGTTGTGGCAAAAGGCGAATGGGCTAAGGACTCTCTCCACAACCTTGAACTCCCTTGTATGCAACTCCCCTACGTTACAAATTTTGGAGTCAACAAGGCCACATCTGACAAGATCATCATTCTGGAAAGCGACCGTATTTTACCAGCAGGTTATTTTGAATCAGTAATTGACCAACTTGAGGAAGGAATCCAAATAACCACAAAGAACATGCTCAAACTCGCCAAAGAAACATCAGATGAAGAAATTGTTTCCGGCATATTCGAAAGCAAAGAAGAACACAGATCAGACACTAATGAGATTGGCCTTCGAAATATGTGGTCTGGGAACACAGCCTTCATGAAATCAGATTTCGATAAATCCGGTCGTATGGACGAAGCATACACAGGTTACGGATGGGCCGACAGCGACATGACATACACCATGGAAAATATCGGCGTTAAGTCAATATACAGAGATGAGTTAGAATATCATCTATGGCATCCATCAGCCACTTATGGAGACGGAGACCAGAAACAAATGTTTATCGACAACGGAATGCGTTTCTGCAAGAAGTGGGGAAAGAGTCAACCCGACTGGTTCAGAAATGAGATCAGGCAGCACAGAGCAGGAAGGATGATACTATGAACCCAACAGTCTACTACCACACGTTCACCGGCAAAGATGAATTTCCGACCTACTCAAATCTACGAGTGCCTACATTATTGTCCATCGCCACATTAAGAGCAGTCAATCCAGACATCGCAATCGTTGTGCTTGATGGATCAGAAAACATGTGCAATCATCCGTGGGGAAAATACAAAGAATCTCTCAACTTCCAAGTCTGGGGAACTGAATTCCATCTAGCCAAACGATGGAGTCACATCAGAGGATGGCAACACCTTTCTCGCTTGTTCGATATAAATCGTCACACCCGAAGAAGTGACATCATCTACTGTGACTCTGATGTCTTCTGGGTAAAAGATCCATTGCCATTATCCCGCAATGAAGAAGGCTTCTGCTTTGATGGATTCAACACTGGATTCTTTTATTACAAACAAACCGAACTCATGAAACAGTTCTTCGAAATATTCGAAGCCTACACCATCTCTGCAATGGCCAACAAAGATATCAGAGAAATACTAAAAACTCATGTAGGGTATGAAGCTTGGCACGATGTGTGGGATGAAATGATAATGACTTTCATGGCGCACACCCACAAAGACTTAATCAATATAATCCCTCTCGATGAGCATTGCACTGCAAGACGAAAAACTACTGACGCAAAGATGTTCCATGCCAACGGAACAATGGTCAGCAATCGATTCCCTCAACGGGAAGGCGAGCGTGAACACAGCCGGGGACTTCTATGCTTGGTCATTAAAGAGTTCTACGAAAACATCTGTAAGGTTCTCGATCCAGCCGATATATTCACCCAAGAACAAATAGATTACTATGTACCTCATCAGTTCAGTTTGTTTGACGACTGGGAAGATATGAAAACAGGGGATGGACACTACCACATTAAGCGGCGCATCCATCCCCCGAATTTGATTATTTGAACAATTTATCAAAATTTTGCTTATGGTTTTGGTGCTGTCCTTATTCTCCTTTGAAAAAGCAGGACATTAACTAATGTATTGTAGTCCAAGAAAGGAAATAAATCAATGCTTATTGTGCCAGATGAACTACAAAGAAACACCGCTGGGGTCGCCAAAGAGGGATATGAGAACAGCGGCCAGCGACTTATGCACCTCGCTCGTGATCGAGCAGGGCTGAAAGACTTCTCAAATACAGACATTCTTGATGTAGGATGTGGGGTAAGATTCACAGTTACTATTCTCAATCGAGAAATGGATGTCAAATCCTACACTGGAGTTGAAGTTCACAAGCCAATTGTGGATTTTCTTAGCAAAGATGTAGATGATCCAAGATTCAATTTCGCCCACTGGGACATCCATAACGGCCTCTATAATGAAAACGGCCCACCAATGACATTATCTGGTGGGATGCCTGTAGACGGCCAATACAGCCTCATATGGCTATTCTCTGTGTTTACTCACATGAATCCCACAGATTCCTTAGTAATGTTCAAACTTCTAAGAGAACGTGTGGTAGATGGCGGAAAGCTCGTATTCACATGTTTCATCAATGAAGAGCTAGAAACATTTGATGATGAGCATGATGATCTCGTTCATGCTCATTATGGAGAATCTTACATGCACAACATGATTGAGACTGCTGGATGGTCAATTGATAAGTGGTGGTGGGGCGAAATCAGAGAAAACAACCCATATGGCCGGATGTATGTCTGCTCTCCTGCATAAAATTTTCCAATCGAGGACTAAATAAGAAAAGCAGACAAAAGCCTTTTTGGGAGAAATGAAATGCAGAACTTCTACGAACTAGAAAACCTGATTGAAAAGAAACGCCTTGAAGAAGGTATGGACGACAAAGTTGTAGGATCGGGTGGCCGAACATCAGCAGACTATGTTCCAGCTATTGGTAAAAATATACGGACATCGGGTTCTGACGGATTTAATGGAAGAGGTGCTGTTCCTGATACTCCCGAAGGAGCAAAAATAGACAGAGAAATAGACAGCCAAAGATGGGATCAAGCTGTAGTAGACAATCCTGATCTTGATGTTTTCAACCAAACTACCACTATGGGAAGAGCAGAAAAAGCAGCCGCCGCTGCTCAAGACAAAATTGAAGTTCCCGGAACGGCTGGAAAAAATAAAGATTCAGTCCATTATGTCAGAGGTCGTAGTGGAAGGGTCCAAGCAAAAGTAGGAGCCGAGGGAAATGATAGAGATCAAAAATTCGCAATGAAACTATCACAGTCAAAACATCCTTCTGCTCCAGATGCTATTAAATTGGGAAAACTTTTATTCCATAGAATGTTTCAGGGAAAAACTAAAAGTGTCAGTGATGTCATTAAATTAGCACAAAAGAGAATTGGACTCGACCCACAACAAACATTATCAGGATTAAATCTTTTGAACAAAGTCGCAGGCGAACGATTAAACGCTGATCTCGATGCAGGCACAATTACACTAGAAGATCCATTCCAAAAAACAGGAAGCAGTCGAGAAGAACTGGATTATGATCCAGAAGATGTTAATAAAGCAAACGATGGTGGCCAATTTTCTCCTGAAGCACCAAGAGTAACTGCTGGCGGACCTCAATCACTTGCATCGGGTTCTGACGGATATAATGGAAGAAGTGCTGTTCCTGATACTCCCGAAGGAAGAAAATTGGACAGAGAAGTTAAAAATCAATCGTTTGCTCAAGCTGTAGCAGACAATCCTGATCTTGCATCACAAGCTCCCGATGAACTAACAAGCGTGATTGGCAGAGCTAACGATTCTCTCATGAAAGTCATGAATGGAGAAGAGATCGACAAACATATTTTAGATGACATTACAAGCATGGAAAACAAGCTTAAGTCAAAAGCAACTGAAGACCCAGATACAAAAAGAAAAATGGCTGAACTTGAAGGAATCAAAGATGAACTTGTAGCAAGGTCTCCGCAACGTGAATGGCTCGACCTTTATGAATCAATGTGTAACAACGGAATCTAAGACTGGTTGATGTTTTTACTGGCGGATGCGATTGGCGCATCAAAAAAGCCCCTCTGAAGAGTTTTGCAACTATCAGAGGGGCACTTTTTTGCGCTGTTAGTCTTCGTCATCGTCTCCGATGCCGACGTTCCAGTAGGCTTCCCCAAGGAAAGCCTCCCATGACTTCACAGGCTTTAACGTATCGTAGCGAACAATTCTCATGTGAGGCTTCTTCGCTGGCTTTCTGAGCTTCATTCCGGCCTGCTCAGGAGTTCTGTTGGCCTTGAAGCTGTTACATGCAACACATGCCAGTACACAGTTCTCCCACGAAGACTTTCCGCCAAAACTCTTTGGCTCAACGTGGTCGATGGTCAACTCATCACTCTTGAACTTCTTGCAACAGTATTGACACAACATGCCGTCTCTCTTGAAGAGGTTTCTTCTTGAGAAGTGGACCTTCGGCTGTGGCAACTTGTTGTACTTGGAAAGTAGGATTACTTCCGGGACTCGGAATACTACGTTTGACCCTTGAAGAGCTTCGTCATCAATACGAAGCTTGAGCTTTGACCAATCATCCCATGTGAATGTTTGGTAGCTCTCGTGATCGATGATTCTGGCCTTTGGGTCGCCGTTTTTGTACGTGCTAAAGAGCATTATGATAGCTCTTTGCAGTGGCACTGTTCCCACTGGAGTCCAACTCTTGTTCAAAACTAAGCATCTATTTTGTGTGAGAACGCTCATCAATCACCTCTCTTTTCATTTATCTACGTAAAGCCCATTATGGCACCCTCCCCTGTCACAGAAGGAACATCATTTGCGGACAACCATTGCCCGACTGTGTTCTCAGTTGTATCTATCAAAATCCTTCGACTTTCCAATTTACTTTCTCCGGTAGTCCTCTTTCTTTCATCCGAATTCCTCTTTCTGCCATACCTGCGATGAATCTCTCCATTTGCTCGTTGGTCAAATCATTCAAGTCATCAGGCCAGCGAATATTAGGAATTCCGGGAGTAGGACCATTTCTCCTAATGTATTCAGGACGCCTAAATGGTCCTGAAGGTTCGGGTTTTTTCAATAATTCTTGAGCAAATCCAAAAAATCTGCACCCATATACCACTAGAACAGAGAAAAATATTGCCCATTCCATATCAGAATCCTTCCTGAATCCAATTAACTTCTGAAACTGGCTCTTCGAGCAATTCTGGAAATGAATCAAGCACAAAAGTTAATCCGTTATTGTTTTCAAGCAATGCTTCCACGCTAAGCCGAAACGTAGCAACAGTAGACTCTCTGTCTGCTGCCACTTCTTCTCGCATGGAAGTAACACAATCAATCATTGATTGTAGTTGAATGTTTTTCCATTCTAACAAATCATCTAAGTCTGTGTCCATACATTCTTTCTAAGATATATCCATATCTGTATAGGTCGTGGTATTCTCTTGAAGTGTTACCTTCTTAAATCTGAATACCACTGTATCATCATCTTTGAATTCTTTCAATTTGATTTCCGAACCACTGTTTTTCTTGTAGATTATTTCCATGACTTGAGTTGACAATGTGCCACCCCCGCCTAGTAAAACATCCGCATCGTTCATTAGTTCTAATATATCAGCGTGAGTCATTGTAAGGTCAAAGACTTCTGACGCTCTGCTATTTTCTCTCTTTGTTGCTGCCATAATTGTCCTCCTACCCTATTTAGAGCAGGATACAAAAAAAGCTCGACTACCGAAGCAGCCGAGCTTGCTATTAACAAATCAGCCTACTTCTTTTCTGCTTTTACTGGCTTAAAGTAGTGAAAAGTTGGAAACTTAAATTCCATTTCTCTTGTTCCGAGATATGGCTCTCCATCTCCAATGATAATCACTGCTGGAGCGGCCCCTGCATCTGCCGCTGTCTTCTTAGAGTAGCTAAATGTAACACCAGTGTCTTCCACCGGAAGCTTCTCTAGCTCTTCTTGAGTAATCATCTTGACCTTATGGTCCAAAGCCCATTCTACTCCAGCAGACTTCGCCCACTTCTGCATTCTTCTTACAGGCACAATCAGATTGAATGTTTCACCAGCACCTCGAACCAGCATTCCAATCATTCTTCCGTCTTTTGTATAGACGCCGCCACCTGAGCTTCCCGGAAATGCCGCTACAGTTGTCTGATCATAAACCTTCTTGTTGATCAGCCTTCCATGCTGTGACATAATTCCAGTTGTCATACTGTTTGATCCCAATTGACCAAGCAATGAACCAACGTGTAAAAGTGGCGTTGAAATCACTGGGATATTGTCTTCAAGATAAAACTCAACTGTCACTGAAACAAAATTCTTCTTTCTCAGTCTCAAAAGAGCCAAATCTTCTTCAGCACTATATCGAATCACTTCAGCAAACAATTCCATCTTACCGACATTTCTACCATCCTCCGTGAGCGACTTTACAATTTTTGCATCGTCAAACTCAACAACGGTCTTTGGAGTTCCTGTCTTTGGATCAATAATGGTTCTTGTCTTGCGAAGGTTGTCAACAACGTGAGCAGCAGTCCAGACAAAGTTTACAGTTTCCCCATTAGGAAACTTTCTTGTCATGATTTCTCCACTGCCTTCTCCGCTTCCTCTGCTATTTTGTGACACAATGGTCACAGAGATGTTCTGTAAGTGCTGGGGGACATTCTTTTCTTCTTTTGGTTCATCTGCCAACACAGTGCTGGCCAAGAACAACATGGCTACAAAAAAACTTGAAATTCGCATACTTGAGTCTCCTTACTTGTGTAAATAATTTTTTCCTCTGCATAAAGAGAGTATACAAAAGAAAAAAATTCCCCGGTCGTCCGTGACCGGGGAAGCCCTCCGTGGCAATCCATCATTCCCTGATGGCTCTCTTCCTTGAAAGCTCCTAGCACTCTTTGCTTAGAGCCATCCGTTGGTCACTCATTGTTTTCTTCTTCATCTTCTTCAAAATCAAGGTCTTCAGATGCCGTTGACTTGGCAAAAATGTTGTCTGAAATCCTTTGAAGAAAACTTGAAATTCTGTGATAAATTGTCTTGAAGACACGCTTGATGAAATCATCAAGAAAGCTCCAGAGCATAGAAATCGGCCAGAATGACATCCATCGCATAATGCGACTTTTGTTATCTCTGGCAGTAGGTGCCTCTGCTAAGGTTCTACCTTCACGATATCCTCTCCTGCGTTCAAGTCTTTCTTTCCATTCTTTACGGAACTCGACAGGAACAGCAGTTCCGGTTGGGAGATTCTTGTCACGAAGAAATTCGTCACGAAGTTCTTCATATTCTTCCAACCTGTCTTTTGCATAAATCCACCACTTTATAGTTCCCCAGACTCCCCCTAACAGGAAGTATGCCGCAACTACAATCGCCAACCTCAGTGGATTTCCAAAAGCGAAACCAATCAGGTCCACATCTCCACACCACTGCAATGCTGCCCCAAAAATAAGCAAAGAAGCAGTTGCTCCGAATCCATTTTCATATTCAACGAACATGAAAAGCAGAATTATTTCTGCTGCAATCAAGGCCCAAAACCAAAATGTCCCAATCATAAATAGCTCAAACATCTCTTCCTCTCCTATACGGGGTGACTTAAACGAACAGCAGAAAGTAAACATTAACTATCTTTAAGTCTTTTCAGAAAAAAGAGATTTAAGTTTTTTGGTAATGTAATCAGGAACATCTCCGATTGGAGATTTTGTGTCACAAACTTCACAAACTATATGAACGCCTTCGTCAACCATTCTTAAGTCATCCATGGCTATCTTCAAATAAGATTGGCAACCACAGCAGTTAACGTGCTTTTCCCATTTTCGTTCTAGCATTACCTTCATGATCGTGCATCCTACAGTAAGGCTTTGAAGGAGACACGACTTGATGACGTGTGCCAAAGCCGTATGAAATCTCCATGTCCAACCAAGCACCATCTAAATGCTCCTCAAGAAATTCTCTCATTGGAGCAGCAGACTCGCTGGTCAAAAGTTCTTTAAGAAGGTCGTCTTGATCCTTCCATGAAAACTCTTTCATTCGATGACCTATTCTATAAGTTTCTTGAGATTTATGCAACATCCATATTGTGAAATTTCTGAATTGTTTATTTGACTCCCAGTATTCCGGGTCATGTTCTTTAACTGCCATACATACAGAAACAGCATATATGGAAAACCCTAAACATCCAGACACACCATCTGTCCAACCTTCTTTATGACGACCATTTTCAACATCCTCTATTCCTGTCATCCCGCCCAAGACATAAGCAACCCATTCATCATAAATGTAGAGAGGTGTATCGTCCCATTCTTTTTGTCCTGCCAAATAAAGTTTGTATCTGTATGATCTTAAATTTTCAGGCACAAACTTATTCACCTGACTCTTGCGAATATTTGGCTCTTCCAAAATGACTCCACGTCCTTGAAGACAATAGAATCCATTAACCTTCTTGCCATACAATCTGGAGTACGTGTTTCTTAGGTAAGAGTGTATTCCATGAGCGGTCTCATGAGCATTTGTCGCTCTTCCGCCAGAGTCTCCATATGGCTTGCCTTTGCTGTGGCTTAATACATCACCATAAATTGAATCTTCAGATTCTCTGAAGGTAGGCACCGATACAAAATTTGGAACAATTTCTTTATCGGGAACAGGCTCATCTGGAATAGGCGATGATTGTCCGAAAACTGGAGTTTTGGGTATTGAACTTTGAGTTGTTCCTTCTTTATTAAGAAGGAGAAGTGATATGTTTATACAGAACATAAACACTATTGCTGCGGCTAGTGCTTTTCTCATACCCTATATAGGATTATCAGTAACCACTATAGCACCAAGGTTGTAAAAGCTCTCATACTCCCAGTGTAGCCCGTGTCGTTCCAGAACGGAACGTGTTAGAGAGTGCATGGTGACGCTATTGCCGGTAATAATCTTTACTGGCAACTCTTCTAATAATACGAAGTTCTCAACTAGAATATCAACTTCGTGATGTCTTCTTCTATGAAGATCCAATGTCTCCATCTGTCACCACCAATTCAAGGTCTCCATATGCCGAAGATTGTAAGTTTACCGCATAACCAGCTTTCTTAATGAAATTCATCAACCCTTCCACATAATGTGCCTTGTCTACAGGAATTGCCAGAACTAACCGTACTGGCAATTCAGGATGAACCTCATCAAGTTCTTCTAAAAGAACTCTAGCTTCATTGATTATCATCTTCTCTCCATTCATCGGTTTCTAAGACGACCTCAAATTGTTTCGCAATGTCATTCAGTAGATCGCAGATATGTAGATACAGACCTTTATCTCCTGTGTAGATTTGAAATACCTTATAGTATTTGGATTGAGTGTGTTCTGATTCTGGACGAAACTTTTTAGCTGCATTAGATATTTCGTAAACATAGTTTATGCCTAGTTCCGAAAAATCTCTATCTGCAATCTTCTTAAAAGACCAGCCGCCTCCGTCATCGGGAACAGAAAATCTCTGCACTCGATTGAAAATCAACTGTCTGCTTGCAAATCCCATGTCATTTTTTATGTTTGTAAGATTCATTAGAATCCCTCATGTTTCCAATCAACTTTTTCTCTTACTTCTTCTTCTTGTTCTTGCAAATATCGCATCAATGCCAATTCGTGAAGTATTCTTCCCTCTTCAGTTCTGAGGTTAATGAGTTCTCTTCTAGCAAGAGTAAGAATAGCTTGTCCTTCTCTTGCACGTCTTTGACGCATCCTTCTTAATTGCCTTCTTGCATTTCTTTGGATTTTTTTCTCCCTCATGTCTTCTAGTAGCCAAAAATAAATGCCAGCAAGCACATAACAAGCAAATATCATCAACCACATCTTTAACATCAAAACCCCTCTTGCATCCAATTAACCTTTTCTCTCGAAAGGTCTAAGCGTTCATCGTCGTCCTCGTCCCAATATTCGTCCCAGTCCTCGATCCTACGGTCCAATATGTGCGGCGTCCTGCCGACGAATGATCCAGCCAGTCTGGTTCGTCGTGTCTGATTGTCATCCCTCTGTGATTGACGTTGACGCCTAGCGATCTCGGCCATACGTCCCCGTTGCTGTCTGGCAACGACCTGTTGCGCCGCCTGCTCAGCAAAACGTCTCCTCCAAACCTCGGTGTCAGCAAATCTTTGTAAATGCTGACCCGCTTCTTCCGCAATATTAGAGAGCGGATCATATTCATACACAACAGAGCCACTGGTTCTGTTGGATATCCTCCAACCATTCTGAGGAAAACTAGACTGTCCGTGACTCTTAGCAAGAGACTCAGACGTGAAATCTTTAACCAACTCATAACTGCCCCAATTTTCTACTTCAAGGGAATATTTCTCCATATTTTAGTTATCCGATCCAACACTTAACTACTTAAAAGAAAAGGACTCCATTAACATAATGGAGTCCTTTTATTGTAGCTTTATGTTAAACATGAATCAACAACATTTACCTGAAGAGCATTCAGGTGTGTCGTCAATGCACAATTCTACGTCATCAACTACAGCAAGTGGATCATCTACTTCTACATCAGTGGCAGCAGAAGCAGCTTCTACAACAGGAGCAGGATCAGGAGCAGGAGCAGGAATTTTTTGACCCACAATTTTCTTCTTAAAGTCATCAATGCTTGATTGTCGTGGCATCAACTGCAAATCTCTTACAACAATTTGCTTTCCATGAGCAATTGTTGGCTTAGGAAGTGTCAAATAAACAACGCTTCCTTGTTGAGCTTCTTGTTGAACCATCAACCATCCATCAACCGTTCTTTTAGAAGATGTAAATGGATCATTTAACTCTACATCAAATTGATCTACTGGCATACTGAATGCCGAATTATCATGTAGTGTGCTGTGGAAGGTCAGCGTTCTGTCATCTTCTAGTAATATTCTTCCTCTTAATTTCATTTGTCTGTTCATGCGACTTCCTTTCTTATATTGTCGGCACTTCTAATTTCTTTGGTCGTCCAGACCTCCCCTGCCCCCTCTCATCCACATTCATGTAAAACACGAAGGAATTCTTGTCAGGGCCAGAACGGGCCTTATCTACACCTCTAAACACCAATCGCAACTTTGTCTGTTGGTTGCTCTCATATGCAAGAACTTCCTTTAGACGACCAAGTATAGAAGCTATGAAGGGCCAAGAACCTGTTATCCTAATCCCATCTTCTCCATAACTTTGATTACCGCCGCCCTCTTTCTTTACTATAGGCGTAATGTTGATCGGCATATCTGGCCTGAGATTTTGCCACATTTGTAAAATCTCAGGCTTCTTTGCAGACCACACCTTTTGCTGTTGTTGCTGTGGCATCGGCTGATCAAATTCATTTATGACTTGATCAACAAATTCCTGATGCTCAAAGAATGTTTTGAATGATTCCATAGTAGAGTATTTACTAATCAAGAGTCCAAATTTTGGAACACAGATTAAGAAATACCATGAGGCACAGAATTGCCATCCTCATCTACGGTCACAAAGACAATCTTATCCAAAGTAAGAATTATCTGTTTGGTAGTGAAATTCCTTATTTCTGCACGAACAACAAGAGAAGTTCTGCCAAATTTCACTACATCTGCACCAATTTCAATGATATCTCCTTGCCTTGCAGGAGACTTAAAATCAGCTTCGCCAATGATTTTGGTCACAATGTTAGTAGTCTTAAGCTGGCAAATGGCAAAAATCGCACACTCCTCATCCAGCCACTCCATTATGCGGCCTCCGAAGAGAGTGTTCTGACTATTGAGATCAGCAGGTTTGACTATTTTTCGAGTTTTGTATTCCATGGTGACAATATGATAGGAAGGCGCACAAAAAAAGCCAGATCAATCCAAAAATTGGATCATCTGGCTTTTTCCGAAAACGACTGTCACTCGCCTTCGTAAGTGGCCTCATAGAATGCTTTAGCCACTCTGTATGTATCAACGTGATCAGACTGCTTTTGAATCACTTGATCGCCGTCCACGCCGTAGTGTAGATAGAGCTTCACATCATCGCCCGGTTTGAGACCAGACTCATCTGCGCTCACTCCTGCTTCCGCAAGAATTGTGGAGGAAGCAACTCTCTCATCTCCCCACCAAGGGTTGATGATAGAAAATCCGCCACATGGTCCTAAGTTGTGTTTGGCCGATGTAACTGGATAGGAATTTTCCACCACATCTTCTTTTGGCACAAATGTCGTCCAACCATCTTCATCAATTTCGGTTGGTGTGTATTTGTCGTGCAGCTTCTTGCCAGCCTGTTGCCACACATCGTTATTTACGCCCCAGCAGATAAAAGCGTCACGCTTAAGCGTCTCAGTTCCTTCCAAAGTGGAAAGAAGCATCTTCTCAAAGACGCTGTGAGTCTGCTCACCTTTGTCCAAGATCGTATTGATTGGACGAGCTTTGATGGGCTTGACCTTCCGGGCCTGCCCATAATCGAATCCTTGTGCATTTAGCAAAGGATGAAATTCCAACACTTCCTCAAGGCTCAAGTCCTTGAGAAGTAACACATTCCCTGTAGCAATTCTCGCAACATCAACTGGCATAACTTCGGTCCTTGCAGATGCCACCGTAAAACAATACAAATTCTTCACTCATGATCGTCATCCTTATTATGGACGCCCCAGTCATTCTTTATGGCGTGAACGTATAGTGCCAACAAAGCTATTCCTGCAACTATCGCTAGTGCTTTAAGAACCATTACTTCCTCCTTGTGTAGTAACCCATCGAGGGAGTGGGACGGACTCTAACCTCGATGGGGACGCTCAACTATCTATCCGGTATTCGATAGCGATCAGACACAACCGGAAATCGTGTCGATCTACGAGCGTGCTTTTTTATCCTTCGCCACCAATATCCAAACGGAATGAACTATCTGGATTATGATGGGCTTCAAGTTCTTCATCTGCCTTCTCGCCAAAACACATCTTTGACGACGTTACAATTTGTTCTAATTTTTCAATGCCAGCGATGTTGTGACAAGCCATGCAACCCATAACCCATCCAAGCCAACGATGTAATTTAGTGTCAGGCCACGCTTCTTGCTCTGCCTTATGTACGAGCTTCTCAAGCATTCTCAATAAACGATCTGGGTGAACAACCTTTTCCACCTCAAGATCAATGCCGAATGTGTCCTGCCACTCCTTTATTTGCTCTTCTAGCCTTTCAGCTATCTGTATCGCCAACTGAGTTGGATTCGCCATGAATACCCTCCTTCAAAATTCCCACGTGGTGATCTCTTCTATGGCTGGTTTCATCAAATTCTACCTCATGATGCAAGTTCCTGCCATGCCAAACCACTCTTCCTCGCTTTATTAGAGTAATTGAGCAATTATCTATAGAATGATCCCAAATTGGAACGTGAAGCTGACCTCTGGCGATAGCAACCAATGCTATCGCTGGCAATCCGTGAGTTACCACCAAGCTTTTTTGAGGCAGCATGTCAAATGCCTCGTGCATCCGATGCAGAAACACTTCGTTGAACTCATCGCCGAAATTCATTCCCTCATCAGGAAATTCATTCCACTTCATCCCATCTATTTTGCCTTTTCGAGACTCCACAAAACACTCTTTACCAGAATGATTGAGGTACTCACAAAACAATGGATTCACCCGGAACTTTTTGCCTTCTATTTGCTCGGCAATGTTAGACGCTGTTTCAAGACAACGGAGATAAGGACTCGTGAAGAACTTATAACCATCAAGGTCCATCTCTGAATGAAAAAACTTGCCGACATTTTCAGCTTGCCTTTTTCCAAAGTCGGTTAACCCAGCATCCAGATTTTCTGTTTCACGCATGTTGTGCTTGCTGCGTCCATGCCGAATGATTATTAGTTCTTCCTTGAACATTAAGCCAACTTCCCTTCCACGTAATCAATGATGTTTCCAATGGTTTCCCATTTTTCCACAACATCGTCTTCAACGGTGACTCCATCGAATTCGTCTTCGACTTCCATCACCAGTTCTGTGACATCAAGAGAATCAAGATTAAGGGATTTTAACTCTGTGTCACGGCCAGCATTTTCTGGCAATGTTACGATCTCATTGATCGCATCTTTGATTCTCTCTTCCGTAGTTCTTTCAGACATCATGTCTCCTTTACAAATTTTACCCTGTGAATGGCCCGTCCATCTGATCCAATCAAAGACTCTCCCATGCCGCCAACTTGAGAGGCAGAGTAACGGATTGGTAATTCGTCACTCTATTTTTCAGTACGCCGAGCAGGACTCGAACCTGCGACTTTTTGTTTAGAAGACAAATGCTCTTATCCAACTGAGCTACCGGCGCAAATAGACCTGTATTTCTACCTTAAACTTGCGCTAAATGCAAGACGAATGTATAATTACAACCATGTACCATGAAACTTATAAGAAAGGTTATTCGGTTTTACCTCAATTAAGCCGCATCACGGTTGATAAGGTCTTTGAGGTCACACTCAAGGACCAAATGCAATTTTTGGAAGCAAAAAGAGAGGCCGTCAAACTCCAGACAGCTTTCGCTGAACATGATATGGATGATGACATCTATGAAACCATCTGCCGTTTCATTGTTGAGCAATACCCGATCCGGCTCAATGAGCCCTTCACCTTTTCCAACATTGCCATGCAAATCCAAGAGGATATTGCCATCCATAGGCTCAGCGATGACAGGGATTGGCTTGCCGCCGCTCACATTTGCTTTCCCTCCGGGTGGAATCCAATGGATAAGATCGGGAGACCCCTCTCTGAGATCCACGCACCGATCCCCGGAATGAATCTGAGTCGCAGCCGGAAGCTTGTTGAAACGATGGTCAATCACGGGCCTTTCGAGCGATTCGTCTGGAGCGTCGTCTTTGACGACAGAATCAACTTCCACCCACGCACGCCGAAGAAGAAGTTCGATCCTAGCAATCCCTGTGTCTTCATCAAGGTTGAGAGACAGTTGGTAGTCGGGTTTCCCGAACATAGCGCATCCCTTTTCGTCATGAGGCAACATCTAATCCGTGATAATATTGACAAGCCGGAACTTGTCAAAAGTCTTTTGAGTATGACAGAGGATCAACGAATTTACAAGGGGATCAACGACGAATTCGACGTTTTGATTTCTTGGCTTTCGAATTCTTAGGTTCTTCAACCTCTGGATTAAACTCATATTCAGCTTTGGGACGCTTTAATTTCAACTTATTGAGTTTCTTAATTCCAGCTTCTTTTATTTTTCTTCTCACACCAGAAACGCATTTTTTTGCCTCCAAAATAGTTTCTGCCGTTCCTGCATCTACCAACTCTTGTGCAGTCTTGATGTGCTTATGGTCATAGAACGGCCCTTCAATAGAGGACACGCTTCCTTCTTTGTTGTAATGCTGAATCTCATCTTGAGGAGCATGGAAGCAAATAAAGCACATCTTCTTATAACACTGCCCATCAATGTAAGGCGTGTTGCGATTTCCGACAGCTATGAAATCCATGTACTGGCCACAGATAGGACAATCGTATTTATCTTTGCTCATGACACCATTTCAAATAAGCTCGCCAATGAAGGAAACAAAAAGTGATATTCATGGCTGTTGTAGCAAGGCTTCCACTCATCACTCCAAAAGTTGCACCAAAGACAGTCGCTAACATTCCGACCAAAAAAGCAGAACGCTTTTGATTGCCGAGCAACCAGATATGCCAAAATACCAGAGCAAACAATATCCAGTCAACGCCATAATAATTCGTCATCTTGCTCTTTCTGCCGCTTCTCTAATTTCTCTAAGATCATTCATTATGATGTTATTGGTTCTCACGCTCATTGCAGAAGAAAAAATGATAGCGAAAGACATGGAATTGATCATTATTGTGAACAAGTTATATTCGCTGATTCCGGTTTTGATTCCATGAATAGAAAATACCAAAAACAAAAACAACCAATTGTTTTTAAGGAACGAGAAAATACCGGTCTTCAATTGCCGCAATTTTCTTAATACGTTTCTCATGCCTTCCGCCCTCAAACCCTGTCGTCAACCATTCATGAATCAATGTTTCCAACTCAACTGTGTTTTCTCCAATACAAAGAATGTTAGCATTATTGTGCAATCGAGACAACCTTGCTTCTTCTACTGTAACAACTCGGGCTGCTCTAATTCCATCAAGTTTGTTTGCTGCAATTGACATCCCAATTCCAGTTCCACAAATCAAAATTCCATAATTTGCATATCCACTTGCGACTTTTCCCGCAGCTATCTGAGCATAATCTGGATAATCAACTGAGCCATCTTCATGTTGAGGCCCACAATCGATAACAGTTTTGCCTGATTCTCTGAGGTAGACAATGATTCTATGGCGAAGATCAACTCCTCTGTGATCGCTGGCAATGGCTATATCTGACACTTCAATTTTTGTGCTTGAAAATAAGCCCTTAAAGAAATTTAGCATTTTTGTCCTTATCTGAAAGGAAGTATTCTTCAGATTTAGGCCACTCGATGTTCAGAGTGGGATCACGCCAATTTACTTCCTTCTCAACTTTTGGGTTGTAGGCTTGATCTTGTGAGTAAAGCAAAATGGTATTGTCGCACTTGGAATAAAATCCGTGGGCACATCCAGAAGGAACGTAAAGCTGTTTGCTGTTTCCTTCAGTCAACCAGACTCCGAACCAATTGCCATATGTGGGAGATTCTTCACGAACATCTGCTACCACATCCCACAACGCCCCTTTGATGCAGGTACAAAGTTTAGCGAATGGCACCACGTGCATTCCCCGTACAACATTTGCATTAGAAGACGAAACATTGATCTGCCAAGCATATTTCATTAGCCCATGCTCATCATTGGCAGATTGCACTTGTTGAAAGTATCCTCTGTCGTCCTCAAATCGCTTAACTTTTAGGACGTAAGCTCCTTCGACCTGTTCAATCTTTTCCATGCTCTAAGAAGAGTAGGCGGCTTTGAAATTTTCATACGCACGATTATAAGCTTCATTTTCCAGCAAATCATAGCTTCTGGCGTGCTCATGCTCATACATCTTTTCCAGATCACTGTCGTCAATACAATACAGTTTTCTCCAATCTGGGAGAGATTTTTGAGAATCTGGGCACTTATGCTGTATTTGCTTTTTTCTTTCCTTAACAGAATCAAATGGTGCCCAACCAAACCAACATAAAAACAGATTCTCATCTTGCTCATCAGTTATTCCATTCGTATGCCTGCCCTTGGTATATTTCCCATCAGGACGACAATGTAATAATCTTGATCTCGAAGGTTTGTCAATCGAAGTCGTTGACTCTCTTTCTCTGACATCTTCTTCAAAGTAACCAAAGGTTTTTTGCATCACCAACAACTCGTCTGTAAACTCACTTCTTTCAGATGGCCGATCAACCATGATAACACCAGTTGTGCAAATAGCCTCTTTGCCCTGAGCCTCAAGACCTTTGCAGTACCCTCTTATGTCAGCGTGTAGTAGAAACTCTGTGATATTCAGAGTTATCTTCCACCCTTTGACAGACCGTTCAATCTCCATCACCTCTTCGCCGATGTCCGGCTCTACAAACCATTTATTTCGACTGGGAACAATATCCCAATCTGGGGCAAGCTCTCTAACAATATCCAAAGAGTTATCTGTGGATGCGTAGTCTATGACTGTCCCGTGATCAAATAATGGAACATGATGTTTGAGCCAGCATGGTAGAAGAAACTCTTCATTGAAGATGTGAGTAATTAAGTGCATGTAACCTCGGGGACATAACGTATGTAATGATGCTTCTTGCCTGTAATATTTTCAATCCTTTCCACTATCTCATCGAAGAAGTTCCACGCCAGAATTACGATGTAAAGCTCTTCTTCTTCAAGCATAGCATTTGGACTCATGATGTAAATATCTCTACCGGGTGTCAGATAATCCCATTTCATTTCGTTGTCATCAACTATGTAGTCAAGATTCAATTCGAAGTAATTGAGCATGGTGTTCCCCTTAGCTGAAGCTCCATATCCAATTACCGTCTTCCCGTCTTTTTGAAGACCACTAACAAGAGATTGCATTTCAGATTTAGTCTTCTCTACCTTCTCTCCAAATTTTTCATAAGTGTTCTTAAGCATCAGTCTTTGTTTGGCTTCTAGCACCATTAGCATCACAGCCTCTCTGCAATGCTCTTCTCCCGGTTGCAAAAAGAATCTAACACTTCCTCCATGAATAGGAGTTCTTATCACATCCTTTATCACAAGACCTCTCCGACCCACAGCTTGCATCATGGAATGCACTAAAAAGTAAGACAGATGTTCGTGGTAAATTGTATCGAACTCACATTGATTGATCATCTTCTCACAATAAGGAAATTCTAGGACAATGAATCCGTCTCTATGCACCAAAACTTTAAGGCAATCATCTAAAAACCCACCTATGTCATCAACATGAGCAAATACATTTGTGGCTGTAATGATATGAAATTTCTCTTTGATCTCATTGACTACCACGCCATCGCCCCAGTACCCAACCTTAACAGGAATATCTTTCTCTTCCGTCAATGACCTTAAGTTCTCAGCAGGATCGACCCCTTGGACCTTACATCCCTGTTCTCGGAAGTATCCCAGCAAAGTTCCATCATTACAAGCGATGTCTAAAACACGAGGCTCTGTAACTGTCGGCTTCAGCTTTTGCCATTTCATAAATCTGTCTACTGCGTCAAAAGCCAACTCTGAGCAATGCTTCCTGAACGTGTGGGTTGTTCCGCTCACATACAGATAGTTCTTGAACATCTCTGGAGGGTCAACAACAACACTTAATTGACTATGAAAACAAGTCTCACACAAGTTCACCTTCAAAGGAAAGAAAGATTGTTCTCCTTCTCCTTTGTGGTAGCTATTGGCAAGAGGCTGATCACCAAGATCAAGATACTCAAAAAGATTCTCTCCAAGACAACATCTGCAACTTGTTACTTCCTTAAACATATTTATGCTCCTCTCTGACTCCAGTTCCTTCCCAGTTCCTTTGCAGTGACTTCACAATACTGTCAACTGATTCTCTGAACTCAAAGCCGTAAGTTTCCTTAAACTTGTTTGTGTTGATGCTGAAATTGTAAGTTTCAGAAATTCCTTTGTCTACGATCTCAACATCGCCTCCCAGCACCCTGTTGATAGAGTTTGATATCTCTTCGACCGATGCGTTAAAGCTGGCTAAATTGTAAATTCCACGATGGTCATCTCCTAAAATGATTGCTTCCATAGCTCTGCACAAATCTTCCATCCCAAGAATCGGCCTGTATATGTGTTTGTTAAAGATGGATATTTGATTGTCTTCCTTGGCACACAAGAACATCTTATTGAGCATGATATCAACTCTAAGATTTGGCGACCATCCATTTACTGTTCCAAACCTTAGTCCATAGTATTCAACATCGCTCAGTCGAGCGTAATAATCTAGCTCTTGCTTCTGAAGATCATAATAGGTCTTTGGATCATACCGCTCCCAATCTTCCGGTGCGGCAATATCATGTGTGTTCCCATAAATACTGGAGCTACTGGCGTAAATGAACTTTGGAGGACTCTCACAAGCTTCAAGTCTTTCCAGTATCGTAATGAAGTTTGCCACGTTGTTGTTAAAGGACGATCTTCTATCATTCCTACACATGGGCACGCTAGAATGGCCTGCCAGAAGTATTACGGCATGATAGTCAGATAATTGTTCTGATGTGATATCACGCATGTCCATTTTCTTATTATCTGAGTTAAAACTCCCAAACCATTCCAAGTCAACTGTGTCCACGTCAAAGAAGCTAGTTGAAAAGAAATTAAGGTGCTGAAACAACTGAGTTCCGATATACCCACATCCGCCTATAATTAAGATTCTCATGTCACCGCCTATTAAGGTTTTCTTTCTTTAATTAGAGTAGATACTTGTATGGAAAATTACAGCATTCGTATAATTGAATCTAAGAGTGTCATATACTTTGACAGTACCAATTTCAAACATTGATTTTATTGGAAGATTTGAAAACATAGAAGAAGATTGGAAAACGCTGCAAAACAAATTTCAATTTGAAGAACTACCTGATAAATCAACCCAATCTCACGTTACAAATCAAAAACTTAAACTAAACAAAAAGCAAGCAGACAAACTTATGCCACTTTATGAAAAGGATTTTGAAATCTTTAATTATGATCCAGCAGATTTAATAGAATGAAACCACTCCTTGGGAGGGACTGCATCATGCTCTGCTACCCAAGCTCCCTGACTAGGCTTCGTATTACATGATTCTTGGGTCAGCGGCTCAATGTCTTCCAAATGAACCTTTATGTAAGGCACATTGATTTTCACATGTCCATAACCATCAAAATGCCTCACAATCTCCTTTAACGGAGCATAGACCCTTGCTGTAAATGGAGAAGTACATTCTGATCCGGGCGTCAACAACATGATGTCATCGCTCCTCCTCATCTCCGCATCTCCATAGTCCATATCAAACCACCACGACTTCAACAATTTTTTGTTAATCAACTGAATTCCGTCTGTCACTGACCTCTGGGCCACTACAAAATTTGGACTAACTCGTTCGGTCGCCGGATTGCCTGCATACCATCGCATCGCCTCTGGCCAATGAGAAAAATAGAAAGATGCCATTCCCTCTTCCCTGTTGAGCAACTCAATCGCTTCATCCACAATTTCTGCGTCTTGCGGAATGTAGATGTGGTCATCATTGCTTAGAAACCAAACTAGATTATCGGGATGGTCAAGAACTTCTTGGACTGCTACTTGCCAATCCTTTTGATACATGACCCGATCTGGGTAAAAACTGAAATCATTAAACAATTCATGGACATACTGACAAAGCTCTTCTTCTTTATGCTCATATTCTGAGTCTAATTTACAGTAAATTACAGCTTTGCTCCATCTGTCAACTAAAGATAACCTGTGAAGCATGTACTTAAAGACCTCAAATCTATCGTCTGGGGTCACTCTAGCTCTTTTGTTTGTAATAAAGACATTGATAAATAAAATCATTATGCTCTAATGTAGTGTATGAGACCTAAAACAATTATATTAGATATTGACGGAACACTCGTGAAACATCACGGAACATCTCAAACCACCAGACATGATGCAGAAGTCCTTCCCGGAGTGATAGACAAACTTAATGAATGGGACGCCAAGGGATACAACATCATATTGATGACTGGACGCAGAGAAAGCACCCGTGAACTAACAGAATCCCAATTGTTAGAGGCTGGAATCTTCTACGACCAACTCATTATGGGGATTGGCGGTGGCCAGAGAGTCCTCGTCAATGACTTAAAGCCAGCAGACTCGAACTTTGGAGACACTGCTGTTGCAGTTCAATTAGAAAGAAACAAAGGAATCGGAGAGGTGCAGGCATGAACGAGTTTTCTGGAGGATTCTATCGAAGCTGGAGAAAAAAGAGATTTGACAGCATCCTAAATCATTATGGAAAAGAATTCTTCCAAGACAAAACCGTTCTGGAACTTGCAGCAGCAAATGGCGACTTAGGAAACATGTTTCATGAGGTTGGATCAAAAGTCACTTGCTTTGAAGGAAGACAAGGCAATGTAGATGTACTTAAAGAAAAATACCCACATCTTGATGCACATGTTGTAAACTTAGATGAGCCAACAAGACTGACAGAAAACAAATTTGATGTAGTTCTTCACATAGGACTTCTTTATCATCTGCTTAACATGGAAAGCAGTCTGGTAGAAGCAATGAAGTGCTGCGATCACCTCATACTTGAGACAGAAGTAATGGATAGCGATGTAGATGGATATTTTGTGACCACAGAGGATCACACCAGAATGACATCTAGCCTTGATGGAGTCTCCACGAGACCCACTAACGCAATGCTCAAAAGAATCATAGAAGACAATGGATTCTCCATCGAATATCCTGAAAATCCAAAAACCATAAATACCCACCCATACATATATGATTGGAATCCAAACAATCATGGGCTTCTTTATGGAGCACGAATACTTTGGTTCTTAAGGAGAAATGATGATTGAGATGGCCTTCGGTCCTATGAGCCCAGAAATCATAGAATCTGTTTATCGATACTCTTCAGATCAGGATATCACTTTAATGCTCATCGCCTCTCGTAATCAAATAGATTACGAACGAGGGTATGTGATGGACACAGACGAATTCGGTGAGACACTAGGGGAGATGGAACACAAATATCCTTTGGCCGATGTCATGCCATGTAGGGATCATTGTGGCTATGGATTTGCCCCAAAAGAATACGACACACTGGATTCAATCAAAGAAACCATTTGCACAGACATAGACAATGGATTCCAACTCATACACATCGATCTATGTCATTCAGAAGCAAGCTACGAAAAACAGCTTAAAGAAACTTGTGATCTAATTCAATTCGCCAGAGATGAAAAAGATGACATAATGATAGAAGTTGGAACTGACGAAAACACCGGAGATTGTGAATTTGATTTATCCAAAGTCAAAAAGGAACTTTGTCTATTCCAAGAGTATGAACCCACTTTCTATGTTGCGCAAACAGGAAGTCTGGTGGTAGAAAACTACAACGAAGACAATTTCAAGCCCGAAGAATTAAAAGTCCTATCAGACTTGGCTAAGTTCTATGGAACAAGACTCAAAGAACACAATGCCGATTACCTGTCGGAAGATCAACTCGCCAAAAGAATTGGGATTGTTGGAGGAGTAAACATCGCTCCTCAACTCGGAGTTGTTCAAACAACGACAGTCTTAAATCTATGCAACATCTATGGAGTTGATACTGGAAGATTTAAGAAGCTTGTTCAAAGTAACGGTAATTGGAAAAAATGGATGAGCCGTGTGCCAGTTCTTGCAGACAAACTACTTCTAGCTGGCCATTACCACTTCGCATCCGACGAATACAAAGAAATCATAGATCAACTCCCAGATGAAACGGAAGAGTTGATCATCGAAAACGTCATGAAAGTGATAGAACACTACGAAAGGAATCTATATGAAGTCTCTTCTTGTCGGGTCTGTTTTTAAGAACACAGAGCCAGATCAAATTGAATGGTTAAAACTACAACTACAATTTTTGGAATCCACCACAGAGGATTTTGATCATGTGAGTTTCATAAACTGTGAAGAGCCAGAACCGTTCTCTGGTCTTACAAAAGTAATAGGAACTGGAGATGGAACTATTCAGACTGGCCGACAGCACACTGCTGGACTTAACGGTCTGGCCAACCACTTCAGAACTGTCAAAGATGAATACGAAAACTTTCTGATAATCGATAGTGACGCATTCCCAATCAAACTAGACTGGCTCAATATTCTTAGAACAAGCATGGACAAGAACAACAAGAGCATAGCAATCGCTCTTAGGCCAGAGAACCTTGAGACCAGACTTCACTCTTCCATTGTCTTTATGAAATCTGAAGTGATCCCTGAATTGAAATTCAATCACGGATACGAAGACTCAAGTGTGATTGGCAGAGACCTTCTACACATGGAAGAACTTGATGTTGGGATTGCTGATTTCCAAGAAGAAAAAAGGGATCAAGTATTCCCTCTCATTAGAACAAACAAGATCAACGTACATCCAATATCATGTGGCGTGTACTTTGATATGTTCTATCATCATGCTTTCGGAAGCCCAACATCTTCAACTCAATTCAGAATTGACATCAGAGGGTACAACCACTACTCAGACAATGATTTTCCTGATCTTCATGAAAGAATCAGGTCTGATCCGTTTACTTTTGTGCGGCGGCTGGCTGGGTGGTGTCCTCAACAATATCCGGGTAAGCCTGACCAGTGTAAAGGAGAAACTGGTGCTTAGCCTGAAGCGTGGCAAGATATGCGCCAGTATGTGAGGTCACGACACAATCAACAAATCCGACATCTCTTCCTAGTTGAATATTTTCAACTGGGGTGCAATTGAAAACAATTGAATCATTGATGTCAGGTATCGTGTCCCAATTGCTACGAGTGATTGTTCTTACCTTAAACCCAAGATGAGCCGCAGCATATCTTACTGCCGCCGCATACCCTCCAT
>Ga0233415_10000263_pt1 | contig 25616 bp, 27 predicted proteins | sample Na_anoxic_12_MG_FD_188631 | JGI IMG/M metagenome (GOLD analysis project Ga0233415, IMG submission 188631) | Seawater microbial communities from Saanich Inlet, British Columbia, Canada - Na_anoxic_12_MG | ecosystem: Environmental > Aquatic > Marine > Inlet | place: Canada: British Columbia... | reverse complement strand
TGATTCTATTATGGGTACTGAAGCACCTGTTAAGGAACCAGGAATTAAACAACCAACTACTAAACCAGGTGAAGGTGATAAATGGAGAACCATTAAGAAACCTAAAGTAAAACCTAAAATAAAGGCTATTAATGATAGAAAAGGTAGTTCTAAACCACCTAGACGTTCATTTAGAAGAAAAGGTATGTTTAGATAATGAAATTAGTCTACATAAATAAAATTGGTCAAAACTGGAAAGGGAATTACATTTATGAGTTCCTTTTTTCAGATGTAGTAGAAGATATTGATGGTGAGGGATGGGATTCGTACCCATCTTCTGGAAATCCAGAACCACCAGAAGGTAGATTTGTTAAAGAGACAGGATTATTGAACACCACATTAAAATTGGATTTGGTTCAAGAATCAGATTCATTCGCAATGTGGGACGCTGTGGATGGTATTGTGGCTATGTCTTGGGAAAATATGGAAGGGTATGATGAATATCCTGAAAAAAGATTATTTTTCTCTTTTGGGGAAGATATTGAATCAGTAAATGACAAACTATATGAAAAAGATATGGTTTTAAATTATAATAAAGAATTAATAAACACATAAAAATGAAAAAGAAAGTAAAAATTTACGAAAACGAAATCAAAAGAGCCACTAGACGTAAGTTAATGGAAAACTATTTAGATGAACAACATGAGATGAGAGACACTTATAGTAGAAAAGATTATAGATCTTCTCCTAAAGAACAAGGTGTTAGGAATGTATTTGGAAAATATGGAGAAGAAATTCCACCATCGGTTCTTAGATATATGAGAAAAAATCCAGCAGCTATTATTAAAAGATTATATAAGTTATATGGTAACGAAATATTTGACGCAGTTAGAGGTTCTGGTGAAGAATTTATGGCAGTTGACGCACAAAGTGGTAAATATGGTCCTTATGATAGAGATAATGACGGTATCGCAAGTAGTGTTGATCAAGATGATGACGGTGATGGTGTATTGGACTTAAACATCGATGTAATGGATGAAGCAACTGATAAAGAAGTGGAAAACGAAAGAGAAATGTTAGCATTAAAAAAACAACAAGCTCAATTAGGTGAATCTACAAGAAGTTTACTCAAAAAATTTCTAAACTCTAGAAAGTAAAATGAAAAAGAGGGACATCGTAAAAGGTTTAATAAATGAAAAGTTCGCCTCTAAAGCGCAACAAAGATATTTTTACGCTAAATGTGATGACGCATCTAATAAAGAAGAAAGGGACTGGTGTGATAGAGCTAAGGAATTTTCTGATGATACCCCTAACTTTAAAAATTTACCAGAAAAAGTTAAAAAAGAATCCACTAACCCCAAAATGAAAAAAGGGGAATTAATGGAGTACATTAATTTTAAAAAAAGTGGTGGAGTTAAAAAAATATCAAAAAAAGATATCATAAAAGAAAACAGAAACAGAGGTCCTCAGATTGTAGAAGAAATGGATAACCATGAACGAAGAGATGTGGTTAGATATTTAGAATATATTAGAGAAAGTGGTCTCCTTAATATGTTTGGTGCACACCCATTACTTAATTGGAATAAAAAAGATATGGAAAGGTGGTTATATGGTCAAAGACAAGACATTGAATCTATTGAATATCAGATTGAAGAACTTAAAGATGATTATGAAGATGATAATGAATCAGAAATAGAATCATTAGAAGAACAATTAAGAATAATAAACTACTTATTAAATAATAAACAAAAAATTAGAGACATATTAATTAGAACCGCTATGGTAAGGATAGAAAATGGGAATGGTGATATGGAAACTAGGAACGTACAAAGGGTATTTGAGAAGTTAGCTAAAGAATCTTGGTTGATGTGGACAACTGCAATTCATGGACATTAAAAAAAAATATGATGAGAAAAAATATTATAAACAAAGTCACTAAAAGAATTCTAAAAGAGAAACTTAGGACTAATAGACTTACAGAAGCAATCGAATATGACCCTGAACACCCTGAGAGAATGAATCCAGATATTGAAGGAAAATTAAGAAGTGGTGAACACATTTTCGGTAAAAGTAAATCCGTACCATCTGGATCAGAAAATCAAAACTATTCGGAAAAATTAGCCAGTAAGAGATTTAAAGAAATTATTAATAAAGTAAAAAGATATCATGGGGTTCAAAACATTAACCCTAATATGATGTCAGAGATGTTCTCAATAATGCAAGAAGTTGGTCAAATAGAAACTAACCATAAAGATGCGTTAGAAAAATTGGCTGTGGATATAGTATCCGAAGAATTTGATATTCCTGATCAAATGTTAGATGCAACCCTATCCCCTCCAGGTACTGATTTAAAGTTTAATGATGATGAAGAGGAAGAAGAAGATGACTCCGATTCTAGTTTTGACATCCCTAAAAAACCAAAAAGTGCTGAAAGAATGGAACAGTTAGAGATGGAGGTAGATAAAAGAAGAATTATAAACGCATTAATGCAAGGAGCTTCCAAAAAAGGTCATTACATTTTTCATATGGTAGCTGACGAATTAGATAAATTAAACCCAAGACTTATGGTTTTATATGGTAAACTTATGTCATTAGCCGATTTCCAATATTGGATTATACCTGAAAGTGCAATGGGTGGTGGTGTTGGAGGTACTGAAGAAATTGAATGGAGAAAAGCGGAAAAAGCAGAAGATAAGGATGAAGAAGAAGAAATGGAAAAAGTGGATGTGGAAGAAGGTGATGAAATCCCCGTTGTTGTTGCTAAAGCTTGGATATTCCCACTTTTAGTACATGAACTTATTAAAGGTACTTTAGAATTATCAGCAATTAATTGGGCTGATGGACACTTAGATTTTGAAGAACAAACTGAGGTTATTGAAAAAGCTGACACAGTAGAAGGTGAGATATGGGGAATGAGATTAGGTCCTGGTATGTGGGAAAAATTCTTAGATTGTATTGACCCAGATGATTATGATATTAAGCAATGGTTATTTCATGAATTAAGTAAGTTACCAGCTAAACAATTTCATTCATTTATGAAAGAAATATTAGTAGGTAGTGAAAAATGTAAAGAAGTTATTAAAACATTAAAAGATTTACACAATCAAGAACCAAGTGAAGATTTAGACGATATGATAGATGATACAGGTTACAATGATATGGGTGATGTGTTAGACAATTTAGGTATTGAGGTGGAGGATGATGTTGAACCAGAAACTGAAGATGTAGACTATTCTGAAATGTCAAAATCTGAAATTCAAAACTTAATAAATAAAGCCCTAGATAAGGGAGATTTTGAAACACTTGAAATATTACATAGATATGTGTAATTATCACAACCAATAAAACATAATAAAATCCCACCTTAAGTGGGATTTTTTATTTATGGTAAGTATTTATATATAAGATGGTAAAAAACATTAAAAAAATATTGTTAGAATATATTGATTTAGATAAATACAAAAAATTTAAAAACAGTGTTTTTCAGTATTTAGATTACGAATTGGGTGAATCGGAACTTGAAAAGGATAATGTTAGTTATGGTGAAAAATTAGAGATGTTACAACATATGATACCGTCAGATTTTAATATCGATGATGGTGACGTATATGGTATCTTATTTAACTACTTAATGAGTAAAGGTGAGGACCCATTAATATATGTCACTTTTGACGATTTGACTTCAAGGTTATATGGGGAGGATATTGTTGATTTATTAGAAAAGTCTGGGTGGTTCGATAAATATATTAAAAACGAATTCGCTTTCCCACAAAATTTTCATGATATAGAAAAAAAAGGGGATAGGGTTTATTTAGTAGTTGATCGTTGGGACGAGTTTACGATGTTGTTTAGACAAGATGATCAAAGTACGGTTGAGAGGGTGCTGAGTGAAGATTGGGCTGAATTATATGGTTATTTTGACGCTGACTGGGAAAGTGATGTTGTTGATAACCTTAATGAAGAAACTATAACCCATATAAAAGGTCACATTAAAGAAGGTGATTTTATCGGTCAAGAAATGAGTGAGTTTTCTATGGATGACGAACATGGATATATATTAACAGAAGATATGGTAAATGACACTGAAACCATATTAAGATTAATAGATGAAGAAGATATTTTTAATGATTTACGTAGTGAATTAACAAGTCAATACAGATGGGCGTATGAACAGTCTGCTGAAGATGAAATATTTGGTAACTTGAAAGATGAAATAGAAGGATTTTTAGGTTCTAAAGGTAAGTGGGAGGAGGTTAAAGACAAAGAGGGTAATATTAAAGGTCAGGTAATACGTTTTGACATTACCGATATATTTTATAAATATATGATTTCAGCTATTGGGGCACAAGCTGAAATGCCGGGAGAATATCATGGTGATTATGTAACTATGTTATCAGAAGTTTTAGATTATGAAGATGAAGAATTAAGTTGTCCAGATATGGGTTATTTTTATCCAGACTCAACAAAAACTGAGGAATATTTTAATTATAACGTACAAGGAAATATTTAAAATGAAAATAAGGTTAACAGAGGTACAATATCGTAAACTAATTAAAGAAACTACTTTAAATTTTAATAAAGACATTACACCATTGGTTGAGGTGTTTATTGAAGGTATTAAAGGTGTCACACCAATAAGGGTGATGAACTCATTTTTTAATACTTATAAACTTACTTTAAACGATATAAAAAATAATAAGTTATTATATAAAACAATGTATAATATTGATTGGGGGGGTATTGATGAAGATGTTGTTGTGGATAGATATAAATATAGTGAGATAGTTGAGTTTTTCTTACAATCAGAATATGGTAGAATTATGAATATGGTTAACCCATACCAAAGGTTTAATAGTTTATTTTCATTAAATAATAAGTTCGTTGGTTGGAGTAATGCAACGTCTTATTGGAGTACAAGGGTAATCTCCCAGATGATGAATGAAAGTGAGTTGGTTATTGATAATATCCTAAATACCTATTCGGGTGTGGAAGCCATAAAAAGGTTATCAGTATTTAATAATAGAACAAAATATAGATTTCACACCGAAATACTTGATGTTGTAAATAAAATTACCAAAGAAAATGAATTAACATTAGTTAATAAATCAAATGGGTATAGTTTTAATAGAAAAGATGATAGTATGATTAGGGACTTAATAAATTATATGAAAGATATAAGTGACATAAAAAAAACAAAGAGAGGTTTTTTAGATTATATAGGGTCACATTATTCTGGTGGACAATATTCACATTTTTGGGCAGCTGCTAATCATTCTGGTATCATAGAAAAGGTTGGTGGTGGATCTAATGTAACATATAAACTAGGACCAAATTACGATGATTGGGAAAAGGGTAAGGTAGTAGCGTTTTAAATGAATTATTATGGATAGAAATGAAAAATTAAAAATATTCGCTAAATGTTTAAGTGACCCTATATATGCCATAGAAACATTCCTAAAAACTTATGATTTAACTCAAGAAGGGTACGTACCCTTTAAATTATTTCATAAACAAAGAGACATAATTAAATCTTATGAAGAAAATAACCGTAACATAGTTACTAAACCAAGACAAGCTGGTGTATCTACAACAACTGCGGCGTATATTGCAATTAAAATTGCGTTTTGTGATCCAAATAACCCTTGGAAAGTTCTGGTGTTGGCGAATAAACAAACATTAGCTCAAGAATTTCTTAAAAAAATTAAAGACTTTACTGATCAGATACCATCGTGGGTGTGGGGAGTAGAAGAAGATGAATCTTATTTAGATATTGAAGCTAAGGGACATATAAAAACTAAGTCTACTAAGTGTGAGGTTAAGGCTTTAGCAACCTCAAAAGATGCGTTGAGGGGGTACACACCAACATTTTTGATAATGGATGAAGCTGCGTTTATTGATAATGGTGCTGAGGTGTTTGGTGCCGCATTAACCTCCTTGGGTACTGGTGGTAAAGTGACATTAATATCTACACCTAATGGTCAAGACGCGTTATATTATAGAACTTATGATGGTGCCAAAAAAGGTGACAATAACTTTAAAATTATTGAAATGAGGTGGCATGAAGATATAAGATATAATAGAAATTTAAGGTGGTTAAGAGGTGAGGAAGAAATAATTGTTTGTGAGAGTATTGGTAGAGAAAATTTAAGATGGGAATATAGTGGTAAAACATATGAAACTAACGCCAACAACATCAACGACTATGATGTAATGGTTAAAGAGGGTTGGAAAGCTTCTTCCCCTTGGTATGAAGAAATGTGTAGGGATATGAATGGGGATAAAAAACAAATTGCACAAGAATTAGATGTGTCATTTGTTAGTTCTGGTGGTAATGTTATAGACGATGAGTATATTGAATACCAGAATGAAAATTATGTTAAAGACCCAAAATATATGGCAGAAATGGAAAAGTCTATGTGGATATGGAAAGAACCAGAAGAGGGTCATAAATATATTATGGGGGTAGATGTATCTAGAGGTGATGGGAAAGATAGTTCTACTATAGTGATATTAGATTTTGATGGATTAGAACAAGTGGCCGAGTTCCAGTATAAATTACCACCCGATTTATTGGCGGAAATAGTTTATAAATATGGTAATCTTTATAAGGCTTATACAGTTGTAGATATAACTGGAGGTATGGGCGTTTCTACTGTAATGAAATTATTAGAAATGGGGTACACACATCTTCACTATGATGACCCTAAAAATAGAAAATTAAGTGAAAAGTACGCTAAAAGTGTTTATAAACAGGGTGAGAAGGTTCCTGGGTTTAATGTTGGTAGTAGTAGACTACAAATGGTAAGTGATTTAGAAGAACATATTAGAGAAAGTAAAACAATTATTAGGTCAGTTAGATTGATTTCTGAATTAAAGACTTTTGTATATAGAAATGGTAGACCAGATCATATGGATGGGTACCATGATGATATAATAATGGCGCTAGCGATGCCACTTTTTGTTGTACAAACAACATTTAAAAAATTAGAGACAATAGAAAAACAAACAAAGGCAATGTTAGAGGGGTGGGTTAACACTAATTCACCAAGTGAGGTTGATAAGGTTAATAAAAAATATACTAACCCTTTTTACAGTAATACCCCAACTTATCACCCAACACAACCAAATAATGACAATAATGATAATGGTGAATATAATTGGTTATTTGGTATTAAGTAACATTTAAACTTTTTTGATATTTATTATTATAAAATAAACATTATAATTATAAAATGGCTAGAAAAACAATATTTCAACAGTTAAATGACTTATTTGGTCCAGAAATAAAGAGACCACAAAATAAGTCTAGATATTCTTTAGGGGATAAAGAGTTATTAAAAACTAAATCTAAGGAAGAGTACGAACACGAAAAATTAAAACAACAACAAGATAAGTATTTATCGGGTATGTGGCAAACAGTTGATAACGAGATTTATCAACACTCCATATATTATGAGACTACAAGGTTAGCTTCTTACGCAGATTTTGAAGGTATGGAATTTTTCCCAGAAATTGCAGCAGCTTTAGATATAATGATGGAGGAATGTACAACATTAAATCCTGATAATAAAGTAATGAATATATTTTCAGAAAGTAAGAGAGTTAGGAAAATATTAGAAGATTTATTTTTTAATAGATTAGATATCCACACTACATTACCTATGTGGACAAGAAACACATGTAAGTACGGAGATAATTTTTTATTTTTAAATATAGATAGTGAAGAGGGTATTACTGGTGTTAAACAGTTACCGAATATTGAGATATCTAGAAAGGATAATGAGGGGTTCGGTGAAAATGCATCAAACTCTGAGGAAGACAAATTCAACCCAGTTAAGTTTGTGTGGGGACAAAGAGATATAGAATTTAATACGTGGCAAGTTGCCCATTTTAGGTTATTAGGTGACGATAGGAGATTACCTTATGGTACATCTATGTTAGAAAAGGCTAGACGTATCTGGAAACAATTGTTACTTTCTGAAGACGCTATGTTAATATATAGGGTTACTAGGGCACCCGAAAGAAGAATATTTAAAATCTTTGTTGGTAACATTGATGAGGCGGATGTCCCATCATATGTACAGAAAATTGCAAACAACTTTAAGAAGAGTCCGGTTATTGATGAGAATACGGGTCAGATAGATACTAGGTATAATCAAATGGCACAAGATCAAGATTATTTTATACCTGTTAGAGACCCAAACGCACCAAGTCCAATAGATACATTACCAGGTGCAACTAACCTTTCAGAAATTGCCGATATACAATATCTACAGAAAAAATTATTTACCGCATTGAGGGTACCTAAACCTTTTTTAGGTTTTGAGGAGGCGACTGGTGAAGGGAAGAACTTAGCACTACAAGACATTAGATTCGCAAGGACAATTAATAGAATACAACAAGCAATGTTACAGGAATTAAATAAAATTGCTATAATACATTTATATATTTTAGGTTTAGAAGATGAGTTAGATAATTTTACTTTATCACTTAACAACCCATCAACACAAGCTGAAATGTTAAAAATAGAACAAACCCAATTAAAGGTTACTTTATATAAAGATGCAGTGGCAGATGCTGGTAACGGATTTGGCGCAATGTCTATGACTAGAGGTAAGAAAGAGATATTAGGTATGTCAGATGAAGATATTAGAAACGATTTAGAGCAACAAAGATTAGAAAAAGCTGCTTCAGCAGAAATGGAACAAACTGCTAATATTATTAAGAAAACAGGGTTGTTTGACAGAGTCGATAAATTATATGGTGATTTTGATACTTTAGTTTCTGGTGGCGATGCTGAAGGAGAAGAAGGTGCTGGTGATGAGATGGGTGGTGATGATGGAGGTGGATTCGGTGGAGATGCTGGAGGTGGATTTGGAGCTGACTTAGAAAGTGCAGCATCCACAGAAGCTGGTGGTGAAGCAGCTGCAGCTGAAACAGCAACTGCGGTAGAGTCTGCCAATAAAAAGGAGAACCTATTAATGGAAGAGGATAGAAGAAAATATGTAGAAAAAACTAAAAAATATCAAGGTATGTTTATGAAAAGACTTACAGAAAGTTTAGAAAAAAAGGGACGTAACTACAATTTAGATTCAGTAGAAAAAGGTACCAATAAGGTAAATAAGAATATCGAAGATATGACAAAAGAAATAGATAAAATTATTAAAGAGTAATTTTTTAAAAAATTTAGATATTTATAAATAAAAAGCATGGAAAATTTCGGAAATATAAAAGATACATTTAAAGATATTGTAATAGAGTCTGTATTAAAAAAAGAAAAAGGTGGTAAAAAACTATTTTCTAAATTTATTAAATTAATTAAAGAAAATAATACTTTATCTGATCAATACCTAATATATAAAAATTTACAAACTAAGAAGTTCGATGACACTTCGGAAGCTAAAGACTATATTAAAGAAAACATTTCATTATTAAAATCATTAGATAAGAAGAAATTGGAGAAGGGTAATGAAAAACTATTTAAACTTTTAAATGGTAAGAACATTGTTAAAGAAAATAATGAATTTTATTCTCATATTAAATTTTTAGTAGAGACAACAAAAACCGCTACAACTATAGATAAAATTAATGAATCTATAAACCACATTAAAGGATTAATGTTAGAAAAAGAGGTAGAAGTTACAAATGAGAGAATAGATTCTGAATTACCACCAAGTGTTTTAACTAAGATATCTGTTAACAAATTTAATGATAAATACTCTAACATTAGTGAATCTGAAAAGGGAATCATTAAAACCATATTAAATGGTAATGATGAAGATAAGGAAGAAACCTATAACACTTTAAAAAGAGAGTGTATTGATATTATTGATAACAGGGTAACCGAGTCTACTGATGTAACCCTAAAAGATCAATTACTTAGGGTTAAAGACAAATTATTAAATATGAACTTCGACAACGAAAACTTTATTAACGATATAAATAAAGTTTATGACCTTAAAGAATCTGTATCTTTAAGTGTTGAGTAGGAATATATGTTACCACTTTTATTAAATTGACTTTGTTATATATTATCACTATATTTACCATATATTAATAATAAAAAAATAAAAACATATGGATGAAACTTGGAAAGGAAGTAAAGTTAAATTTATTACCAAACTACAAAACTAAGGTTGGTACAGTTAACAATAAAGAATCAAAAAGTATATACATAAATCTCAGCGCTTGGGGTGAGATAAATGATATAAACCAAAACACTAATTACGATTCTGTAGTAAGTGGTATGAGAAAAAAAATAAAACAAAATATAAATAGTAACGTAGATAAGGAATTATTTCACAACGATAAATATATTGTGGATTTAGATATGAGAACCTCTGGATTTGTAAACACAAAAAGAAGTTTTATGTCTTGTGAAATAACGTTATATCAGAAAAAGGGGTTACCTATCAACCAACCCAACTTGTTAGAATCTTCAAAGAGTATAATTCATGACATAGTTAATAGTTGTTTAGACAATAATAATTATTTTACTTTTTATAAAACGAAAAAATAGAGTTTTTATAGTAATGGTATATTTATAATTAAAGTATATCATTATTATGGAAATAATTAAGAAAAACGAAATCAATAAAAAAGGTATCCTAATCGAATATGACGCAGGATACATTTCCCCTAAAGATAATAAAAACTTTGTTAATGAAGCTAGTGAGTTAACACCAGGACGACAATTTATTGAAGATCCCTTAATAGTGTACGCTGTAATGCAGAAATATGGGACAGAGAATAAAAACGAAAGAATATATCCTGAAGATCTCTTAAGAAGGGAAGCTGAAAATTACCTTAAACTTATTAAAGAAAAACGTGCAATGGGTGAAGCTGATCACCCAGAGAGTTCCATTGTTGCTGTAAGTAGAATATCTCATAATGTTGTAGACTTATGGTGGGAAGGTAATGTGTTAATGGGTAAACTTGAAATTATTATGTCACCGGGGTTTGTTAACCTAGGGATTATTTCCTGTGAAGGTGATAGAGTTGCTAATTATATTAGAAAAGGATTAAAAATAGGTGTTTCATCAAGAGGTGTCGGATCATTAGAAAAAGAAAATGGTAAGAACATTGTACAAGATGATTATGAATTAATATGTTGGGACATTGTAACGTCACCATCCACTCCAGGTTCTTGGATTTATAATGAAGAACCATCTCAAGAACAACAGATGTCAGAGTCTAATAAGAAAAATGAAGATATTATCTTAACAAATTCATTAAATAACTTCTTACTAGATTAAAAAAAATCAACTTTAAATAAGTTTTTTATCTTTTACTGCATATTTATTAAAAAATGCACTATGGTGTATTTAAATAATAAAATAAATTTTTAAAAAAAATTAAAATGGCTGTAAAAAGAAAATCAATCATCGAAGAGGCTTTGTTAGACGCTAAGTCTTTAGAGGATGCCTTAAAAGCCAACACGAAAGAAATGCTTTCGGCGCATATGTCGAAGGAAATTGAGAGTATCGTAGAGTCGTCTTTGAGAGAACAAGATGAAGAAACTATTGAATTAGACGATATTGAATTAGAAGGATCCGCAGATGATGAGGAAGATGTTGAGTTGAATCTTGACGATGAATTAACAGATGATTCTGAAGAAGAAGAATCTGAAGAGTTAGAAATGGACGTTATGGATTTCCCAGATGATGGTGAAGAAATGGCTGACGTAGAATTAGACCTTGATACTGATCTAGATTTAGACGGTGGTGAAGGTGAAGAACTAGAATTAGATCTTGAACCTATGGGAATGGAATTAGGTATGGGTGACGATGTATTAGATATGACAATGGCTTCAGACAGTGAAGTTGTTACAGTATTTAAGAAATTGGGTCCAGACGATGAAGTTGAAGTGGTTAAAGATGCTGATGGAATTCATTTGACAGATAATGAAACTGGTGCAGAATATTACATTAAGGAATCTTTGGACGAAATGATGGACGAAGATGATGGAGTGTGTGAAGGTTGCGGAGTGGACGAAGATGAAATTGTTTACGAAATCGAAATGAATGATGATGAATCGGTAATAACTGATGAAGATGATGAAGATCCTTTGGAGGAAGATCATACATTGGCTAGAACTAAAGGTCGTCAAAGAAAAGGTGGGCATAGAAATAGACAAACGTCTGAATCTAGAAACACACGTAAATCTGTTGTTCGTAGAAAACCAAAAACTGATACAGTTTCTGAAACAAAAATAATGAAAGAATACAAAGAGTTAAAAAGTAAAAATAATGAATACAAAAAAGCTCTTAATGTATTTAAAGACAAACTCAATGAAGTAGCGTTATTTAATACTAACTTAGCTTACGTAAATAGATTGTTTACTGAACATTCGACAACTAAAAAAGAAAAAATGGAAATTCTTAAAAGGTTTGACAATACTGATTCAGTAAAAGAGTCTAAATCTATTTATAAGGTTATTAAGTCTGAATTAGATAGAAAAGCTCCAATTAGCGAGTCTGTTGTAAATAAAGTTAATAAAACTGTTAAATCTTCGAAGTCTGATTTAAATGAATCTACAGCTTATGTAGACCCTCAAATTGTGGCAATAAAAGATTTAATGAAAAGAATATCATAATAATAATATAAATTAAAACTCAAAAAAAAATGGGACATTTATTAAACTCAGGTGAAGTCGGAAATATAGGACTTGAACACTTGAAACAAATAAGATCTAAAACTATTTCGAAGTGGAACAAAATTGGTTTCCTAGAAGGTTTAAAAGGTCACGTAAAAGAGAACATTGCTCAGTTATATGAAAACCAAGCATCTTCTCTATTAAACGAATCTACGAGTTCAAACTCATCAGGTTCATTTGAGACTGTAGTCTTTCCAATCGTAAGACGCGTATTCTCAAAATTATTGGCAAATGATATCGTATCGGTACAAGCGATGAACATGCCAATTGGAAAATTATTCTTCTTTGTACCAAAAACATCAGGTAGAGATCATTTTGCATTAAACGGAACGGACAATAGTGTAAACGGTTCATTACCAGAATGTGTTATATCAGCTTGTGGTGACACAACACTTACTACATTTCAAGAAAAGAATCTTTACGATATCTTTTATAATGATGGATTATTTGATGCGTCTAAAGGACAATCTACTTTAAATGTAACTACTGCTGGTATTAACCCAGTAATTTTAAACGCTAGTGGAGTAACTGTTGATGAGTCATTTGCTACTCAACCAGTTGCGGCTGATGGGTCAGTAAGGAGTCTTACAATGTGTATTACAGGATTTACCGATGCAGGTGCTGGTAGATTAACAGGACCAGATGGTAATGAAATGGATACTGAGACTTTCTTAGCATCTTTAACACTTACAAATGGTGGAACTGCAATAGTAGATTCTAATGCTGATACAATTATTGCGGCTAATGCGTCTATACCTTTTAGGTTAGTGGCTCAAAAATACGGACGAGGTATTGTTGATTACGGTGCTAACATTTGTGAACCAGATGGTTGTCTATTAGTAGAAGCTGATCTTACACACCCAGCGTGTGTTAGTTGTAGTGCTAGTACTTTTGATGGTTACATCGGAGCAGCTAGTGGAGCAATTACTGGAATGACTGCAGCTTGGATGACATATGCATCTTTAGAATACGCAACTGAAATGGGAGAAGTATCTTTCGAACTTGATGAGGTTGTTGTTTCTGTAACAGAGAGAAAGTTAAGAGCAACTTGGTCTCCAGAATTAGCACAAGATGTTAGTGCATTCCACAACATTGATGCTGAAGCTGAATTAACAGCTTTATTGTCTGAACAAGTAGCGGCTGAAATTGACAGAGAGATCTTGAGAGATTTAAGAGTCGGTGGAGCTTGGGCAACTAGATGGGATTATAATGGATGGAAACGAACTGCTAGCGGTGGTTTCAACGCTTACACTCAGAAAGAGTGGAATCAAACGTTGATTACTAAAGTTAATCAGATTTCGGCTCAAATTCACAAAGCAACTTTAAGAGGTGGTGCTAACTTTGTAGTAGTATCTTCTGAAGTTTCAGCGATTTTTGATGATTTGGAATACTTCCACGTATCAAACGCTAATCCAGAGCAAGATCAATACAATATGGGTATTGAGAAAATTGGTTCATTAGGTGGACGTTACACTGTGTATCGTGATCCTTACGCTCCAGCTAACTCAATCATCATTGGACATAAAGGTAAGTCTTTATTGGACACAGGGTACATTTACGCACCTTACGTACCATTACAACTTACTCCAACGTTGCAAAATCCGTTCAACTTCGCACCAACGAAGGGTATTATGACGAGATACGCAAAAAAAATGGTTAATAATCGCTTCTATGGGTCGATTACTGTTGATGGTGTTGTTACATTTGATGTTAATGAATTAAGATAGTATTATCTTATATCATATATATTAAAAGGGTGGGATTTATTTCTACCCTTTTTTTATGCCTTTTTATTTAACAATATATTATACGGTAACTTTTTATAATCATTACCGTATAATAAATTATGGGTAGGATAAAATTAACAGAAGAGGATATTAAAGAAATAATTAGGTTATATTCTGAAGAAGATAAAAGTACATTAGTTATCGGTGCGTTATACGATACTAGTAAAGTAACAATCAATAGATTACTTAAAAAACATGGTGTTGTTCTACATAAACCTGGTCGTAGATGGAAGGGTGGTAAAAATGAAGCTTCAAAAAGATATTCCAATAAAAATAGGAAAATATTATCAAAGTACCATAAAAAATGGGTATCGGAAAATAAAGAACATAGAAAAAAATATATGGATTCGTATAGGGAAAAGAACGCGGATAGGATAAGAGAGAAAAAGAGAATCTATGAGAAAAATAAAAAAGATACTGACCCACACTATAGATTATCTTGTTACACCAGAACCGCAGTATATACCTGTTTAAAAGAAAATAACATATCCAAATATAGAAGTACTTTTGACCTACTACCATTTACATTAGAGTCATTAATCACCCATTTGGAGAAACAGTTCACCGAAGGTATGTGTTGGGATAATTATGGTGAGTGGCATTTAGATCACATTCTTCCTATGAACTCATTTGATTTTGATGAGGAAAATAGTTTTTCTGATTGTTGGTCGTTGGGGAATCTTCAACCACTATGGGGTTTCGAGAACCTCTCTAAAGGTTCTAAAGTATTATAATATTTATTGGGATTTATTTCTCACCCTTTTTTGTTTTATAACATATTTATTATTACATTAGCAACCATATGAGAATTAAAAAGAAACATGTTTTATTAGAATCTAATTTATTAGATACGTTAAATGAGTTTAACCCAAAAGAAAAAAGACTTCTATGGGTACTAAATAAAGAATATGGTCCACACGACTATAAAACTTTTAATATATGGAACGCTGCGGTGTGGTTAATAGAGTTATTCGAAATACCTTATGATTTAGCCTACGAATTATCGTCAACATATTACTATAACGGTGATAAATTATTTGGTGATCATAAATCATTAAGAAAAAATCAAAATAGTGGTCAAATATTTTTTAGACACGCTTATGACTTTTTAAAAGGGTTTAAAAAAGAGTTAACTAATAAATCCCCATCTGAAAGGGAGGATATTGTAGGTGACATTAATATAGAATTTAGTGAAGACGACTTTGGTGAGTATAAATCGTCAACGTCCCTAAATAGAGAAGTAACAATGTGGGATAATAATTATGGGTATACTTTATATATTCCACTTCCTCGTGGTTCAATTGGTGAGTGGCCGAATGAAATTCAATTTCGTACCACTGAAACTGATGATAGATTACTTATGGTGGACGTTAAATTTAAAGAAATAAAAACACCTCAAGAGGGTAAATACGATTATGAAGGTGACCCCGATAAATTTAATGTAAATGTTAATGTAAGGGTTGGTGATAATCCCGGAAACAGAGATGGATATGGGTATATCCTTACTGATTGGATGTCTTTTGAAGTTCCCCTTCCAAAACCACTATCTATAAAAAATGTAAATGATACTTTAATGGGTATTTATGAAGACGTAATAAAGAAACTCAAAAGTACAAAGTTTAAATTACCATCTGACGCCAAACCATTAAAAATTAATAAAGTTAATGTAGATTATCCACCTGATTCACAACACTAAATTTTAGTTTTGTGGTATATGTCTTAACCAATTCATTAGAAGTTAACTTAATATCAATATAATATTCATTAGGGATTAACCAAGAGGTATCCAAAACAAAATAATTTTTAAGAAACGATCTATTAACATCTTCCCAATCGATAACATTAACTTGTGTTGTACCTTCTCTAATCCACATTCTATATTGTAAACCATCTATAACACTTGACTGATTAATTGTATAAGGAAGTCTAGCGTTTACAAACACTTTTCTTTTATCACCCCTTTTAATTTTTTCATCTCTTTTAATACCACTTAAAGATACCATATACTCTATGGGTAAAGATTCACTATCACCGAAATTATAGTATTCATCATCTGACTTAACTTCAAAATCCAACGTCACATCTGATCGACTAATACCGTTTATATTAATATCACTCCATGTGTCAGTAAATAAAACACAATCATCTTCCGTAACTGGTACAAATACATCAGCGTAATAAATACCTGTGGTGGTTTGTATGGTTTGTGCGGAGGTAATAGCTGAAAATACATTTCCATCTTCGTCTTTTATTGTTACGCTAGGGTTATTATCTAAATTAGTGGGTTCTCCACCTATATTAGTGTAAAAGTATAACCTATTAACCTTACCCTTATAAAAGTTCTTCCTGTCATCTCTAATTGGGTCGTTATAAACTGTTTCTAAGAATGGTTCATAATATGTTTGGGTATGTCTAGTAAAAAACCCAACATACTGTGATGGACTTTTAATTATTAACTCTAAATCTCTTTCAAACGCTATACCATATCCATAATTTGTTGTACCACCAGTTATTAAACTATTAACTTCATTAGTAATGTCCATTGAAATGTTTTCATTACCTTTATCAAAGTGTTGTGTAGTAACTGTAATTCCTGATGGTGAACCAGAATAAACACCTCCATCATCCCATGGGATAATAGTAGATGAGTTCAACCAATTACTAGCTGATTGTACAAAAGTAATATTATCTTCCGACTCAAAACTTAATACCTGTTGGTAGTCGTAACCACAACCTTCATCCCATTCTTTATTGACTCTAAATAAAACCAAATCAAATGATGATGTTCTTTGTTTACCATCTAATAATTTTTGAGCTTGTAAATCTTTATCAAAGAATGAACTATTTGTCATTCTTAATGTATGTACCACTTTAGATAAGTCACCTAATTCACCAGCAGCGTATCTAGTTTGTAAATCTACAATATCAAAATAAAGTAAGTGTCTAGTGTAGTCAGTTACTGATTCTTTACCACCATAATATATTTCAGCGATAGGGTTTCTACCCGTATTAATCTGAGTATTTCTTATAATAGTATTATTTTTATCGATATATGTTCTAATTAGCATTTTTTCTTTTTATATAAATATATTAATTACTATTAATGTTCTCATTTAATATAGTTTCTAACTTAAATCCCGTAACATCTGTGGTTACTGTTCCCGCATCTGGAGGTAAACCATTATATGGGTGAACATGACTTTTTACATATCTTTGAACTAATTCTAAAAATTCCACTAAAGTATCACCATAAACTAACGGGTGGGCGTCATTATTAATTTTTTCTTGTTCATCATCAGTAATTAAATTTTCTGGGTCAGCCAGTTCAAAAGTATTGGCACCATCAGAGATACTTAAAAGATTAATTTTTGATGCAACTATATTAATAACGCTAGATGTTGGGTCGTCCTTTTTAGAAACTTTATTTACTTTAATTGTCTTTTTAACTTCAATAGGTTTTGCAGTAAACTGTGCAATGTTTCCCTCCCCTTTATATATTTTAATTACGTCTGAAGAATCTGATTTTATTCGCCATTTATCACCTTTATTTGCGTCTATAAATGTCTTTGCAGCGTCTAATGCTTGTTGTCGTGAACCAGAACCATTATAATCTGTGTCATTTTCAAAACCAATCTTTAGTTCACCAGATTTAATATCACGAACCTCAATAAATAATTCTGTTCTATCTACATCGGATTGTGTATATCTTTCTGAGGGTAATTTATTAGATAATACCGAATCAGTACTTAAAATGGTTTTCAGAATAACATAAATTACAATTTCGGCAGATGGTGTAATATAATTAATAACTTCCTTATCTACAAGCTCCCTTTTTAATTTCTCCCCACCATATTTTAATTGGATGTATCCAATATCTTTAGAATTAAATTTATTATTGGCACCTTCAATAAATTTACCAGCCCTTAACCATATTTGTCTATCTTTTTGTATTATATCCGTATTATATCTACCCTGTAATGTGACATCTTCATCATTACCATATGCACCATCTTCAACTTTAGGGTCTTTTAATTTAACATACCCATCAGGTAAAATAGACAATGAGTCCGTATAATTCTCACCATCTAGTTTTGTCGGTTGGGTTATCAACGGACCAATCCAAAATCTTTTAGTTTTAAATGATGCCGTGGGACTGGTGTTATTATTTTCATATTGGAAAACGAATACAGATTCTCCAGGTTTTGGTAGTATGGATAAATATTTAGGTAATAGTGGGACACATTTTATTAATGATTTTTCTGTTTCCCCATCATCTATACCAGCAATTTTTACTTGAATTCTTCCAGATTTAGTAGAGTCAATCACACTAATAACCTGACCAATTCTTATTATAGGGACGGTTTGGGTGTCTCTACTGTCTTTACTATAGTCATTAATTCCCATTACACTTCTCCTTTATATCTTTTTATTAATATTTTATTACCGTAATAATATTCTTTTTCTAGTTCTTCTAAATTTTTAGATAATGTAACCATTTTATCTACAACGGTTTTTTGTTGGTGTTTTATAGCCTCTAATTCCATCTTAATTGAAGCGTTACTACTGTTATCCCAATCTATTGTATTTTTTATCGTATTTTCCATATTATCTAAGTATACCCAGAACCTGAAGTTGTTGTGTTGTTGCACCTATAACTGGTGATCCGGGACCAGTTGGTGCTGCCTGTAATTTGATACCCGGTGGAATCTCAATAACAATCTGACAATTTTTTAATAACGCGTCAACTATCTCTTCGATTCTAATAACTTCCATCTGAAGTTCAATGTTTTTTGCCCCGCTGGGTAATGGTCCTATGTCGATACCTATTTCTTTTTTCCTTTCAATTATTCTCCCAGCTATATCTATTGAGCTTAAACCACCTCTAAATCTAGCCCCAGATAATATCAACCCCACTGGAATTGGTTTAAGTTTTTTAGGCATTTTAAACCCATTTTTAAATAAGGATGCTATTAGCCCTATTGTACCCATAACAGCAGCGGTACCAGCCTTCTTTTTTAAATCTTCCCCGTTGGGTAGATTAGGTGTTAATTCGTTTTTTAACTTCTGCGCTTCTTTATTCGCAAACTGTTGTAAATCATCATTTCCCATAGTTATTTTTTTTTAATCACAAAATCTCCCTTTACTTCCTGATTGTAGATTTAGGGTAGGGGATGAATTTATATTAATATTATTTGCAAGACCACCCAACTTATCTACAGCACCTTGACCCTTACCAAGTAATTCATTACCCTTTTCTAATGCCTTATTAACACCTGGGGGTAATAAACTATTAATACTTTTAACATCATTAAGGTTCCTTTCTTTAAGTTTTTTAGTAATATAACATTTAATTAAATTTTTCACTGCTTTTATAACTAAGGGTAAAAGAAATTCGTAAATTAATTTCCTAATTAATTCTGCAATTATTTCTCTAATAACACATTCAAACTCCTTTAATATTTTTTTAACACTAATACCCTTTACTGGTGAACCATTAACTAAAAAATATAACATATTCATTAAAAGTAAATTCTTGGGGGATAAAACTAATTTAGCTACCACAATTTGTAATGACACTATGAAATTAGCTAAAAACTCTGCAGATGCGTTACCTTTTTCTAAATTTTTAACACCTTCCGTTGACTCATTCATTAAGGTGTCTATTGCGCTAGTATACGATTTTATTTTTTTTGTTATGTTGTTTGGTGGTGATTTTATATCTGAATTAATTGCGTTAAGTGTTTCAAATGAAATACTACTAGTTTGTTTACCACAACATTTTTTATATTGTTTTACACCTAATTTTTTCTCCCTTACAATTTCTTTAATGGTAGTAAGTTTTTCTGGTGAAAATTCATAAAAAGAATCATCAAATTCGATATCTTCATTATCGGCACCATTATCAATGTAATCTTTTATCGATTCCTCAAACTCCACCGACTTATTTAAACATTCGTCTGGTAGCGATATTTTATTAGTTAAAGTACCATATATTAAATCTACTATGTTAGGTATCACCTTATCCGCGTCAAAAAGTGGGTTTTGGCTATTAAAATAATCGTTTATGAAAGTAATTAATGTCTTATCATGATAACTATTCATTATCCTAACATTAATTACTCTAGGTCTGTGTTCAATATCTTGGTAATCTACAGTACCACTAGAGTCTGTAAAAGCATCATTACCCATAGGGGTGGCACCATTTTCATAATATCTAAATTCCGCAATATCCATATTATTAAGAGAATCTTTCCACACTAGTGGGTCACCATTTAATTGTATCACTTCCCATAAAAAAGCGTTCATATCATTACAAACCGACCCAGTTGGGTCACAAGTACCGTCATAAAATAATTTACCCACTTCACTATTAGGGTTGGCAGCAAATAAACAAGTTAAGTCTAATTTATTTAATTCTACATTATAACCAAGTCCTGGGATTCCAGTACCTGGAATAGGGTCACCATTAGAATCAAAAGATTGTGAGGGAGGGGATTGATATAACCAATCGGGAATTTTAGGGTTAATTTTACAAGCATAACAACTTTTTAATGATAATTTAAGATTCAGCGTTAGGTCTTTAGCTAAAGGCTCTAGTTTTTCTACTAACCAATTAATCAATTGCATACGCATTTCATCGAAATTGATTCCACTAATAATGGCTAATAAGTCATTTAAAAAATCTATAACCGCTTGACTAGGGTTTAAATCTGGTACACCTGGTAAAATGTTTGGTATCGATAGGTTGGGTAAATTACCGCATATAGTTTGTTTTAGAGAAATTAATTCGAAAATCTGCCTTTTTAATCCACCTATTACGTCCGGTTCACATATAGCATTTTTTACTTTTTCACCCATAATTAAACATCATATTCAGTGTTATTTTTATCGCTTTTTTCTTTAAATAACTCCCTTAACACATCCTTATCTTTTTCTGATATAGAGTCGTTGGTAACTACTTTTTGTTCACTACTTTTATCGGCAACTATTTGACTTTGTAATTTAGCTAAAGCTAATTTTTTATCTATAGCAGTTTCTAATATTTTAAGTGTTTCATTATTAACTTTACCTATCTGATATTCATCATTCACATCATCAATTTCGGCCCTTGTCTTTCTTTCATTTAGTTCTTTTCTAGCACTATTCATTATATTTACACAATCATTATAAATTTCTTGCATAAATTCTTGTAGACTATCTTTGTCTAAATTAATTTTAGTTTTTTTAGGTCGACCCATAAGATATCATTTAACTATAAATATCTAAAAAATAAAATTTTAGATTAATCCATTATCTATTTTATCATTTTTTAATAAAACATATATTTTTTTAAACCTTCTCATAGATACTCTTATGTCTTTTGTTGTTAAATCAGACATTTCTCTAATGTACGATAAAATTAAATTTTTATTATACTTATTACCACTTTCTACTTGTTCAAAAATAGTTTCCCAATTATCTAACACCGTAATTAATGCATTCCCTACTTTCATTTCATTTTCAGACAACTTACTATTTTCTTTATTGTCTATTTCTATTTTTATACTTTCTGATATTTCTTCTATAAATTTATCTAACGGTGTTTTATCGTTATCCTCTATATTGTTATATATAAAGTCATCCATAGTCTCTACAGTTTTATAAACATCATCATACCTTATATCTGTCCTTACTTTTTTATCGTCTTTAATCAATTGACCCAAAAGGTAATGTTTACATATTGTACCAAAATAAGAGTAGGCTTTTTTGTTTTTATCAGGTTTAAAATTGTGCATTTTAGTTACTAAAAACGATAACGTATCGGCATGCATATCCTCAAAGGTATAATCCTTTCTATAAAGTTTATATCTTCTAATGATAGAGTCTATCATTTTATTTATTGGGTGCCTGAGATATTCGTTGTAAATCTTATTTCTTTCACTATATGACTCAGTAGTTAAAAAATCAACCACCGCCTTCTCCTGATCCGGTCCAAAATATAAATTCGATGTCCTCTTACGACCCCTTTTTTTAGGTTCTTCTGACATATTTAAGGTTTATACTTCGTACGATATCTCCCTATCTTCTGTGAAAAAATATTCTTTTTTAGCTTTATTAACCCAAAATTTACTTTCTAATACGTCTATATTATTTTTATATTCTACAAATAAAGACCCTTCTCTATTATTAGTGTGTTTATAACCCAGTTTAGGTATTACCATAATAGAGATATCATTGTAAGACATTCTTAGTAGGAACTCATATGTGAAAGTTAATTTCATATTGGTTTTTAACCCACCCCATTCTAAGAATAAGTCTTTTTTAACTATCATACCATCAAAGTTAAAGTTCTGAACCCTCTGTAGTGTGTTATTGTCTAAAAACCCACTAACTTCAGTAAATTCTTTAGCCCAAACACTTTCATTTGTAAATGAAATAAATTGTCCCTTTTCATCAGTTTCATACACTATCGGTAAGAATACACCCACCTCTGGGTAAGCATCGATATATTCAATACCATTCTTAATCCATATAGGAGATATTTCATCATCGTATTCTACAAATGTGAAATACTCTGTCTCACATTGTTCGACACCATAATTAATTTGTGATTGGAAATTATAGTCACCAGTCTCATTATGAATGACTTTAGTAGTTTCTTTTAATTCTTCAAAATCGTAACTATCTAAAAACTTAGTTAATTCTTCATCATTTGATCGTACTATTAAAACTTGTTCTGGTTTTGTTCTTTGGTTTTTAATACTTTGAATACATCCATTGAAATATTTTTCTTCTAGTTTATGGATGGGTATAATTACTGTTATATTATTTGACATAGTTTATTTTTTTGTTTATATTATTTTTCAGTTACTACTGTTTCTTGTTCCTGTAATTTTGTTACCATTGACTGTAGTTCTACTACCCTCCTACTAAAGAGTCTTTCATATACCTCAGTAAGAACTTCTTCAGAAGTCTCAACAGTGTATTTATCTTGATATTCTTTCATACCAGTTAAAATGTTTTCAGGTAAAGCGTCTTCCAAATATAAACCAACCATAGTTGCAACAACATCAGGAATAGAGTTTAGATTGGCTGTCCATACACCATTATCATTTAAATTTAAGTTACCATTTTCATCTACAGTACCCATCCATTCTGGTACCATTCTAGGTATTTTACCAATTACTGGTGTATTACATTTCATAGATTCTATTGGGAATGTTCCAAACCCAGATAACTCATCTAACCAAACACTTACAAAAGACTCACCTAATTGTTTAGCGAAATCTTTTCTTGGTAATCCAGACATATCTCTAAAAGTTACAAATCTATAGTGTGGATATTTCTGATAAAATATTTTTACTATTTTTAACAATTCTCTTTTATCTCTAGATGACATAGCTATTGTAGGTACCTTTGGTTTATCACTGTCTGTGAAATACTCCGGTATCCCTACAGGAATCTCATCGACATTGATACCTCTAAATACTGATCTAGCGTAATCACTAAGGTTTTTATTAGTTGTTATAACATCTCTAATGTTAAATTGTTCCCATCCTTCACCTATCTCTAACATTTCAAAGATATATTCGTAAGCTTGTAAAAATACTACCCTTTTACAAGGAAAATCTTTAGTTTGTTTCATCACACTGGCGAAAGCTTCTGGTATTATTACAAAATCTTGTGGTCCAACTTGTAACTCTTGAGATTCTATAGATATGTGGGGGATTGTAGCGTACTCTTCTCCTAACCATTCTGCGATACCCATACCTTCTTCATCTTCTCTTAATTTATAATCGTTTTTATCATGAAGGATTTGTGCGTTATAACCTAAGTCTCTAAGTTTTTTAGCGTGTTCATAAATTGTAGCAACACCTGCGGTTGGGTTACCTTTAGTATCTAATGTGAAAAAATAAATACCGAAGTCTTTGTCGTTAATTTTTCCAATAGAATTTTTAATGTTTTCTAATTGTTCACTCATTTCTTTTTTATTTTATTTTATTATTATAATTCTTTTAATATACCTTTCATTAATAAGGTGTTATACGCCAACTTAAAGGGTACTGTGGTAGAATTTAACCCTATCATACCCATTTTATTATCAATTTGTTCGTTATACATTAATAAAGCCCCTATCATTTCTCTATACATTTCATATTTAGTAACATCTATCTGCATACCGATATTCTCCATCAATGGGATGACATCATCCTCCCCCATTTGATCTTCATTTGGCTCATCCTCTTCAATTTTACAAATATCTGACAATCTATCAACATCAAAATACAATTCTTTTCCACAAATTTCTAATAACAAGCTCTCCATATTTTTTAATTAAATTTTATGATAAAATTATTATAAGTAAACCTTAAACATCTTCAAAATCTACTGTTTCCGTATTTAACATCTTCTCCAATATTTTTTTATCGTCTAACAACTCTTTTAAGTCGATTACTGTGTAATCAGAGTCACAATCTTTATTATATTGATTAATCACCTTAATTGATACTTTACCCGATGGTTTACTATCTAATGTTGTAGGGTTGGCGGTAATTAATATATCTACATGGTCCCATTTTTTTTCAAAATCTCTAACAAAAATTATGTTATTAACTTTAGACGATAATTTTGATAAAAAGAACAATGTAGCTGGTTTACTATTATTTAATTCTTTACTAACTATAATAGGGGTATGTCCCATATCTTCAATTATATTGTGTAATTGGTTTAGATGTTCCACACTATTTAATTTAGTCTCACCAGCGTGTCCAAAAATCTCTAATGAAGACTCTACGTACATAAATTCATTAAGTTCCTTTGTACCACCTGAAAACTCAAAATACTGTAATAAATCTAAAGTTTTTATATCTCTTTCTGGTAATTCTTCTGTTTCTTCTTCCGATTCATCTATTTCCACTGGATGGTATTTGTCATAAACTGACTCAAACTTTGTTATGAAATCTCTTATAACACCATCTATTGTAATACCTACTTTCATACCTTTTCTATTTTATAAATCTTAAATATTTCTTTCTTAGGTAATTTTTTAACTTTAGAAAAATATTCTATAGCCAATTCCAATGAATTTTGTTTAGTGGTGTTTATTACTTCACCAGACATATTTTTTAATACATATTTATACATGAACTTTACCATTATTATTGTGATTTATAATACTTTCAAACACATCTTCAATAACTTTTATGATTGGGTTT
>Ga0233415_10000262_pt1 | contig 25664 bp, 25 predicted proteins | sample Na_anoxic_12_MG_FD_188631 | JGI IMG/M metagenome (GOLD analysis project Ga0233415, IMG submission 188631) | Seawater microbial communities from Saanich Inlet, British Columbia, Canada - Na_anoxic_12_MG | ecosystem: Environmental > Aquatic > Marine > Inlet | place: Canada: British Columbia... | reverse complement strand
TAATAGTTCTACAAACTTACTCCAACTAGCGTCAGAAATAGATTTTGCTAAACAATGGTTTTTTACCATGTTCTTTACTTGTAAGTCTTCTAAACAAATTACTTGGTTTTCGTTAATTAGTCTAGTAGACAACTTATGTAAAAAATCTAATCTCTGATTTCTAATCTTTTGATGTATCTTATATACTACTTTTTGCTGTTTGAATCTGTTTTTACCATTCTTAACTCTATGGCTAAGTATTCTCTGTGCCTTCTTAAGTTCAAGTTCTAACTTCCTTAAGTATTTAGGATTACTAACAAACTCACCATCAGAAGTAATACAAAACTCTTTCAATCCTAAATCTATTCCTACCTGAGTATCTAATTTAGGCAGTTTTTCAATCTCTACTTCACACAGAACAGAAATATAATATCTGTTTAGAATGTTCTTAGATACTGTAACTGACTTAATTTTGCCTTCGACTTCTCTTGACTTCTTAAATCTAACAAATCCTAACTTAGGTAATCTGATATAATTCTCTTCTACTCTAATAGAATTATTGACACTGATGGTCCTGTAAGAATTCTTAGGATTATGCTTAGACTTAAACTTAAGATTAGTAGGTTGTCCTGCCTTGAGTTTTCTAAAGAAGTTATCGTAGGCAGTCTTCAAATCTATTCTAGATTGTTGGAGAGCAATACTATCAACTTCTTTTAGCCAATCATATTCTATCTTATACTCTTTCTCTGTCTTGTTCTTTGACTTATCTTTAGATTTGTATTTGGTTTGCTTCTCGTCTAGCATCTTATTATAGAGAAACCTTGTGCAACCTAAAGTTTTGTTTATCAAAACTTTTTTTCTTTGTTAGGTTCTATTCTAAATTTAAATGCTTTTAATGTCATTTTAGTTTCTGCTCTTCAATATACTTTTTGATACTAGCGGCTGAGACTGTCCCAGCGGAACCGTAATAACAGCCACGACTAAACAAACCTGAACCCCAGAAATACTTCTTCTTAAGATTAGGGAACTGCTTGAATACTTCAACAGTTAAGATAGACTTAAGAGTTGATGCTATTGCTAATGGAGCGATTTTAGGTTCTGCCGTTACAAAGATATGTATATGGTCTGGCATGAGTTCCATAGATATCAGTTCCCATCCATACAATATACAGAGTTCTTCTAACTTTGCCTTAACAAACTCTTCTACCTTACCTGCTATTACATTATGTCTATACTTCGTTACAAAGATGATATGATAGTTAAGGTTGTAAACACTGTGTTTAGTCTTCTTGTTTTTCACTATCGTCCTTTGGCATAGGGAACGAGTTATCGATAGACTCTCTGACTAAATCTGAAAGGCTCACATCGGTATCTCTCTCAATTGAGACATAATGAGTCATCTTTTTAAGATATTTGACTACGTTATCATCTAGTTTAATACTTATTGCTGTCATTTTACTCTCCTAATGTATAATATTTTTAACTTACTATATTACTATTATCGGGATAATACCGAAATACCTTTAATTATTTTGAGAAATTATGAAAATATATTTACTTTTTAAAGAACTTGCCTATATGTATATCATCTGTCGATGATATTTAATGTCTGATTCATCCCCTACCACAAGGGTAAGGGGTTTTCTCAGACGGAATTATAAATTTCTTTAAAATTTTCTATTATCACATGATCTCCAATTTTAAAACCAAACCATTCTTCAAAATCTCCTCTATCCTCATGATTAATCTTAATAAATAAATCTTTATCAAAACAAAGAACAAAACCTGTTTTATCAGAAGTATGAAATAGTTCTAACTCATACTTTTGATTTGGCAAATTTTTAATCATTTCCAACAAACCACTTTTATTCTCTTTATTAAAGTCATATGTGCTTATTTCAACATTAGAATGTTTTTCATTTCTTATCATTTTATTCAAATACTTTCAATAATTTACTAATCAGCTTATCTTGTTTTTCTGAAAAAATCCATCTAACATCTTTTTGCTCATCATACCATTCTCTAGCTGAATTTGTACCTAATTCTTCTGACATAGCTTGCCAATCTGCCACCATCTCTGCTATACTTATATCATCCATTAAACTAGCATCCACACATTTATCACTTTTATCTCTATCTTCAGAAGAAATATTAGCTTCTGATTTATCACTCAAATGATATTCTGGGTGATGCTTATTATTTTTTATATGATGCATCGTAGCATCATTCATTTCTTTTGTTGACTTCGCATCAGGATCATCTTTTTTATCCCAAGTTAATTCTATATAAGGACTAAGTTCAGGTTCTTTAAACTTGCTGTCATCATGCTTTTCCACTTGCTCCAAAAGCTCTTTATATTCTTTGTATTTATTTACTATTTTTTTAGAAGCATCTTGAACTCTTTTAATATGCTCTTTAGTCCTTTTATTAAAAAAATCTTTTTTCTCTTTCTGAGTTTCTGCTAATTTCTTATATTTTGCTGTTTTTATAATTTTCATTTTTTTGAATTTTTTCAATTAAATTTTCAATCCTATTTCTACCCATTCCTCTACCTCTGCCCCTCCCATAACCAGGCCCATCATCAGGACATTCATTCATATTTATATTCCCTCCCCTACCTAATCCTCTACCGCAAGGAGGCAATCCTCTACCTCTGCCACAATCTCTTTTTAATGATCTCATTATTTATTCCTTAAGTTAATTTAATATTATTAATCAAGAGGACACTTTTCTCCTCTTTCCTTTCTTTTCCCTTTATCGCTTATTAATTTTTGCACAGATCTTTTATTAGGACCTGTACCATCTCTCTTTCTTTTTTCATCTTTTTCATCATTAAAAGGACATTCTTCTCCTTTTTGTTGTCTCATCCCTTTATCTTTTACCGATCTTTGAGCAGATCCTTCAAAAGGACCAGTCCCATCTCTTTTCCCTCTTTCTTTTAAACCACTTATTTTTTTATATTTTGCTGTTTTTAATATTTTCATTCTTCCACCTTTAATTAAAATATATTATTAATATCCATCATCTTCTCCATCACAATGAATATCTAATGAATGAAGAGGTTCTTCATTTCTCTTTTTCTTTTCTTTTTTTGATGATGCAGTAGTCCCCACAAAATCATCATAACGTTGCTGAGAACTAACTTCATCTACTACTACTTGTTCCCCTTTTGATAATTGCTGTGCCCATTGTAATGCTTCTTCTTTAGAAGCAAGATTATTTTTAAGGACTTGCCCCCCTCCATGCTCTGTGTTCGGCCATATATTGTGAATAACTTTCCAACCTCCCATTTCATTAGGAGTAACTACTAGATAAAACTGACTGGGATCAGGATATTGTTTTTCATAATTCTGACTTTTTATAATTTTCATTTTTACTCCCTTATGCAGTAGTTTCTATAAAATCATAAGCATTAATTGCTCCTTTTAAAGTAGGCTTGCACTGATATGCTCTATGAGTATTACAAACATACCATGTTTTACCATTTACTTCTGCTTTCCATACAGCAGGAGTTTCTTCTCCATTAGGGCCATGATGCCATACTGCTCCTCTACTCATTACTTCTTTTCTTTCTTCATCTGTAAGAGTTTTTCTATTCTTTTTTAAAGTCTCCATTTCAGGACCTTTAGTTTCAGCATATTTAATTGTTTCTATAATTCTCATATTAATTTTTCTCTAAGGTAGTTATAATAAAATAATTTTCTTGCTTCTCTTGATAATGCCATTCCCTATAACAATTAGCACAAAAAATCCTTTAATTATCTTATTTTTTCATCAAAATTTAATCAATTTTTAATGCTTTTATCCACTTTTTCACTCATTTTGTAAGACCTTTACCTACTCAAAAGAGATCTACTTGGATACGGATCTTCATATTCTCTATCTGCCCAACTAAACGGCTCATTACGTAATTCCCTCCACATAAATCCTTCACCAACGCGGCCATCATTATTATACGCTTGAAGCCCCTGTGTATACCTTCTTTGCTTCTGTTTCCCTTTGGTCCTTTCATCTATTCCATGGCCAAAAGGGAACACTCTTTCAAGAAGCGGTAGTTCGAGACGAGTCCAAGGCCCAGCTATACCTGTTGCTGTTTTTATCTCAAATTTAGCAACTCTATTCTTGCCCATACAGGCTAATGCCAGTAATTTAGATATATATAACAATCTACTAATATTCCTAGTAATCCAATCAATAGAAATTTTATAATCAGGAATAGAATAGATTTGTTGTCTATTAAATGTTTTAACATCTCTTGTGAGAGCCATTGAGATAGCGGTATGATATTTAGTTTTTTCTATACCATCAAAACAAAGAAGATACTGAGCAAAATCTTTTAAGGAGAAAATAAATAAATTAATTATATTATCATCTACTATTTCTGGTGCAGGTGACACTCCTTGCAAAGTATCAACAACTTCATTCCATAATGATAAAAGCATCTCTTTTTGTTTTTGTGCATAATTGTTTAATAGGCGAATAGTTCGTATAACGCCTTGGACCTTAGTATCTCCATTGTCATCTATGATCTGGCATTTTTTATTATCTATTAGACGAATTCCATAATAGTTTAATTCTTTTCCCAGTAGTATCCAGGTATCCATTCGGATTAATCCATATCTGTTCTATTTTTATATCTACCCAATGCCTGCTCATCATCTACGAAACTTGCATCAACTGGAGAGTCAAGAGAATCTATTAAATGCTGTAGTGTCTCTCCTGGCTTCTCTCCGATAGAATTCCCCCTACTATCTAATTCCATTGCAGCGTCAGCAACAGTTTTTGGGAGTTTCTTTTCTCCGACAGGCTCTATTGCCTTTACTTTCTTTTTTTTAGTGGCTTTTCCCTTTTTTTTAGTTATTTTCTTTACATTTTTTTTCTTTATAGTCTTTTTCTTAGATTTTTTAATTTTCTTTCTCTGTCCCTCTTTTTGTGCTTCATCAGAAGAGTCTGTCTCATCTACAAAATCAATATCTTTTACTTCTTCTTTTATCTGTATTGGAGTGCTATCCTTAGGAACTGGCTTAGCATCTTCTAATTTTTTACTTTTAAAATTCCATACAGTAGGTTGTACGTCTTTATCTGCCCCAGTTTTTGGAACGACATATTCTTCTTCCTTAGTTTCTTTAGCTTCTTTTTCTATTTCTATTTTAATAGATTTTACTTTCTTAGTTGTCTTTTTAGTTGTCTTTTTAGTTGTCTTTTTAGTTGTCTTTTTAGTTGATGGAACTTCTTTTTCATCAGAAATAATTTTTACAAAACCATTACCTTTAGCAGCTTGTATAGCAGCTTTCTGTGCGGTATCCTTACTAATTGGCAAAGAAGCTTTAATTCTCAGAACGATATCTCCCAACACTAATACTCTATTTGTTAAATTAACAATAATTACATCATGTTTTGTTTTTTTCATTTCTAAGCTATACTTATCTCCTTGGGAAACAAGTATCCCTTTCTCTATAGCTGTCTTTACATCAGGTGCATACAAATCATTTCCACTAATAGAAAGTGTCATTCCTGACCATATTGCTTTATTTAAAGTTCCCAACACACAACTTCCTACCAAATTTTCTGAAACTTTGAAAATCATCTATTTCTCCTTATTCTTAAATAACCTAAACCTTTACTACATATATATCGGAAAAAAACATAATTTCCATAAAAGGACCCCTAATAAACTAATATTTGTGACTAATAATGACAGAAACTACAAACGAAATTTGCCTCCTAATGGCAATATATCGTGATCTTATTATTTGTGACTAATAAATTAATATTTGTGACTAATAATGACAGAAACTACAAATAAATTTATAATTTCAATCCTTCGATTGTGGTGCGTTTCTTAATCCTATTAAAAACATTACCTTTTTGCATATTATGGGGGCCTACATCAACATTATCAAGTCGAACTGAATCGTCTGTAACTCCTATAGGTAGCTTATCATTATCTGTATTGAATTCATCCTGTGCTACAAATCTATCTCCTAATCCTTCATGAGAATCTCCTCCGTCATCCATTAGCACTGCTTCTCCTGGTATCCTTCCATGCACTTTTTCATAATCAGAAGTGTCTTCATTATCAGGATTATTACTAACCCCTTTTGGATATCCAGGCCTTTTATTTCCTCCAAATTCAGGTTTAGCATTTACTAAACTGCGAGGGTCTTTCTTGTGATTAGATGATGGAGGACGAAGACCTTGAGTATATTCGTCCATTAAAGGAACCCCACGATTCCATGATTTTTTATACCAATTCATATTATACATTTTAAAAAGGAATCACATCAGAATATTTATTAATATCATTTAATGACAATAGTTCATTAAATCCATCATTAGGGATGGCCTGAGACCCCGCACTTAATATCTGCTTAAGTGTATTGTATGCTAATTCTTGATCTTGTTTTGGATCTCCCGTTGCATTAACCCATAAATCTACAGGAATAACTGCTCTATATCTTTCAGCCTCTAATTGTGCTATTTTCCTGTACCAGTTAGACATATTATTCTACATCTCCTTCTGGATAATTAGCTTTTGCTTCTTCACAACTTTTAAATTCATCTATCTTCATCCCATTTGCCTCATATACTCCTGCAACTCCTAGTTCTTCTTTAATTACTGGATCTGTGCTACCATATTCTAAAGAACGTCTAATAGGCTGAACCATCTGTGCCATTAATCTCACTTTGCCCGAATTAATATCTGTTATTTGCTGTTTTTCATCTTCACTAAGTTGTCTTTGTGATTTAGCTGCTTGAGCATAAATATGAAATAACATAGCATCTGCATCTTTAATTGATGCCATTACCATTTTATCAATACTCTCACCTTTAAATCTATCTGGATTATTAGGTAATTGACTAGCAGAAGCAGGAACATTATTTTTAGTTTTAGTAGGTTGTCCATCTCCTTCTAATTGAACTCCTACATATTTATCCCAAAAAACAGTATCTTTCTTATCTTCTGCCTTTTTAAAAGCTTCTGTCTTTTTATCATCATATTCCTGAGTTTTTGCATTAATGTCCATAACCTGCTTTTTATCTTTAGATTTAAAATCTACTTCTTTATCGTCCATATGTGCTTCAGTGATAGCAACCTCTGATTCTCCTTGTCTTTCTGCCTCTAATTGCTGATTAAATGGAATAGTATTATCTTTATTTTTAACTGGCATGCTCAAATTTAGATTTTTATCTACTACTCCTTGCTGCTCAATAGACAAATTCATGTCTTTCCTGTTTTCGTCCAAAGTTTTATCTGCTATAGTATAAACTTTTGTACTTGCTTTCTTGCTTAAATTAAATTTTACCATTATATAAGTCCTCTATATAGATTTAAAAGTTACCTTCATATTAAGTTTTAAGAGCTAAAATCCTTTTTTTATATATTTGTCTGAGAAATCTCCACCCTTATAGAAGAAAATTAATCAAACTTTAAGTCAGCCGGAGGCTGACGAATATAGTCAAAAACTAATATTTTTAGAAGTTTTAACTTGAAAAGTGATAATATATTAATATAATAAGTAATTAGTTCTTTTAAAAGTTCAGAGTAAGTGGTTTTACAAAGAAAACAGTCAAACTGTTTAACTCTTGTAAGTAAAACTCGAAAGTTAATATAGTTCTCTTGTTTTTCAAAAGTAGTATAAATACCGAAAACCAAGGTTACTACGAGAGAACCTAAAGAAACTAAAAACTTTTGTATCCTGAAAGGGACTACGGTCGGGACGACCGAAAGTAACGCCTTTGGAGAGAATATAAAACTAAATTGTTTAGTATTTTTAATCATTTTAGTAATCTCGCTGAATTAGGAATCTACTACCCTTGTAGTAGTAGAGGTTCATCTTCTGTATCTTTTCCCATATCTATTTATATCCCTATACAATCTTGATCTACTCTCCATAGATTTAGCCACTTGCTGTCCTGCTCCCACTCCATATACTCCGCCTTGCATATTTCTCCATGCAATCTGATTACCACTAGGATTGCCAAGATTAGCTAATTTAGCACGAGGCAACTGACTAGTTTGTTTTTCTATGGCAATATAAGTAGCTCCTGCAAGGCAATCGCAATTATGAGAATTTAAACTTTCCGAGACATATGAATTATTATTACTTACTGATATATTAATCACTTTCTCAATGTTCGCATCTTCAATAATATCCTCTATTTTATAGATATTAACAATTAATTTGCTTTTTTTAAAATAATATTTAGGACTATGATATTTTGACTGTCTTTTAATCTTATTAATTTCCAATATTTTTGATAATCTATTAAAAGAGATCGCATCAGTTATCATAATATTATATAGGTCCGCATTATATTTCGACTTTCTATCTTTGAATAATACTACTTTCCCTTTTCTTTTAGAAGATGAGATACTAGAAACAATCTTAAATCTTAATAAAAGCTGTTGCACTTGATTCGCTAATAATCTGGAAGCTGTGGTATAAATCAACCTTTTTTCACAAACGCATCCATCCCCATCAAAAAGTCCTTTAATCAACTCTTTTTGAAATTTTAATGGAGATTGCATTATCAACAATGGAATTCTTTTATTAATTGATATTCTTCCTTCAAATAAATCTTTAAAAAGAGATTTTATAATTTGGCTATTAACATTAATTTGACAACCCTTGTTGTTTTTTCGTTGATAAGGAGCAGTAGATGAAATATTAAATGTATTTTTAATACATTTATTTAATTTTTTATGTATTTTTACCTCATCAATATGAAATGCAAAACTAATCCCATGATGACCTAAAGACCCCTCCGACAAATATAAACCACAAATATATCCAAAATCAGGGGTTGAACTAATTTTATTATAATGCCATTTACCATTAGCATTCTTGCTCCTTATAAGACCATCTTTCAAATATTTCACATTACAATATTTACTATTATCAGTATGTGCATATTTTAATAAATTTATAACAAATTTTTTCTTTTTGTCGCAGAAACTTCTAACTAATTTATCCTCTATAGTTAATTCATCGCATCTTTTCCATATTATTTTATTATTTTTACTATAAACTTCTACTATATGATTTCTGGTAGAAATCACTGGCAATCCATAATAAGGCTGTAATTTAATTAAACCACTATTTGGAAGATGATCACTAAACCCGTTAATTTCTTGATAAGAACCATCATGAGTTAAAATATTATCCCCTATTATTACATCTTTAATAAATTCTGCTCCTTTATTAGTATATACCACCGTCTCAGGAATAACACACACATCGTCACTTTTGACTCCATCTCCATCTTTTTTAGGAAGAATTTTAAATCCTGTCGGTGTAAATTTTCTCTGAAGTTCTATCATCTCATTATATAAAAGATGATGATATGGAATAAATATTCTACCAGAATTAACTAAATTTTCTAACTCTTTGTAGATTTTAAATTTATAGGCCCCTGTAAATTTAGTTTCTTTATTAGGTATCCCCGCTTTGCGCATTTTTAAAATACTTTCCTGAGAAGCAAAAGCATCATAAGTAATTAATCCAATATGAAATTTTCGTTTTAGATCTATCACATATTGCATAACCTCATTCGGATTGATTGGTCCGCTAACAGGCTCCCAATGCTTAATATGATCTACGACTATTCTAAAATCAGCTTTTTTAGTCTGTGGATTCAGAAAATTTTCTCTATGTAACACAACTAGAGCATAATTATGACTTGATGTAGCAGGATCTAAATGAACAAAATATGTTTTCCCCATCGCCCCCATTTCCACATTCCTCAAATTATGCCCTATGAAACACGGTTTAATTTGCTCTTCTGTGAAAAAGCTCTCAAGACCCGTCCCACTAAACTCAGCCCCAAACTCCATATTAAATTCAGTTTCTGACATAGTATTATTATCTGCCCTAAGAGATTCTCTTGTATGATGAGGATTAATATTCCATGTAGCAACTCTCATAGCCAATCTACTTGGAACATCTTTTGCAGTATTAAACAACTCATAGAATTTACCTTCTTGCGCTCTGGGAGAAGAAATGCTGATTACTTTACCATCATAAATTCTTTTTATTATCTCCTTCTGCCCATGCTCATTATGAACAAATTTCCCCTTCTCATCTCTAGCATATGTCTTTCTAACATATGTTTGAACTGTAGGAGTAAGAGCCGCATAAATACGATCTCCCGATGAAGATCCTCCTGTGGTTTTATAAGAAGCCACCTCATCAAGAATAAGAACAATACATCCCATCCCAAGCAGAGAGTCTGAGTTACTATGCCCAACTATAATCCCAATAGACCCTTTTTTCTGAGGTAAACCTTTTTCTTTAAACTTTTTATTTTCTATCTTATCCTTAGGGGTCAATAAATAAATAGACCCTGCTCCAATTCCATCTTTCCCATATTTATCTCTAAAATAATCGCTATGAAACAATTTTTCTCTTATTTCTGAAAAAGCAATATTTGCCTGAGCTTTAGAATTAGCTACTGTTAATATATTAATAGTATTAGCTGAAGATAATTCATACATTGCATATGGATCTCCGCCTTTACACTCTAATAATTTCATTGCTTCATATAAAGCTATAACACTAACCACAAAGTCCTTACCACTGTTGTGAATAATAAAACTATTAGCAACAAAATTTTGTTTATTTTTATCATCGCTAACAGACAAATCAAATGTCCGTTTTTTGCCTATAAAATCAATATTTTTGATTTTATAAAAAGAAAAAGGATGATTATCTTTATGTGTTGTTTTGATATTAGAATCTATTTTTACCAACTTTTTTATTGCTTTTTGTATATACTTATCTTTTCCTAAAAATCCTATTTCGTTTAAAAATCTTTCTACATATTTTTTTCTACTAAAATAGACTATATAACAAAAAGTATCATATTCTCTTAAAACCTTTTTCTCATCTATAATTTTGCTTATAACTCTCTTTTTCCTCAAATAAGCAATAATTCCAAATTTAGATAACAGGGATTGTATTAATATGGCTTGCTGTTCACATACTGTAGTAAATTCACAAGTCGCTGTATCCCTTGTCCCTAAATTCCCATCGCAACTAAACAGAGCTCTTAAATATTCAATTATAACATCCTTAGGACATTTAAATAATTCCAATGGAACCGTCTTATAATGGCAGGTTTTGCCTGCTAAATTCCATTTTATTAAAAGCTTCATTAAATCATTCTTCTGTCTACGAGATCTATTTCTATTTTCTTTTTTACTAAAAAATGATTCGCTCTCATATTTTTTAGAAGTAATTTTATATTGATTTTTCTTACTTTTCGCTTTAGTCCATGGATCATTAAATATTTTTAAATTATCACTAATATTATTTAATCTATTTATAAAATCATCTAATATTTTCTTATTACCACAAGTAAAAAATGTAGAATCTTGCGAGCAATTACCATCTGCTGTCATATATCCTAAAATAGCTGCTTCGTCTTTATTAATTTTTTTAGATTTTCCAAAAAAAGGAATCTTTTCAACTATTGACACCTTATCGGTCTTAACATCTAAGTCTTCTAATTTTACCCATCCTCTTTGAGTTAAAAAAGGATGATTTTCTGTGCATTCTATTTTATGTCCAGAATTAGTTGTTAATTCATAACAATCTCTTTCCCCTTGAAAGATAATATCTGTATCTTCAACTTCTGTCATCTTATTTTTTTCTTCATCATATGTCCAAGAATTTATAATTCTAATTTTTTTATCATATAAATCTCCAATCTTATTGATAGAACCATCTTCAGGATTGATAATAGTCATATCTTCTGATAAACAACGTCTTCCCCACACAAGAATTAATTCTCTAAATAACTCATTAGTATGATATTTCTCAAGAACATTACCATGACTATCATCATTTAACCCTAAATCTTCTAACATTTGCATTTCTAAATCGGTTAGTTCAAGATTTTCATTTCCTATTGTCCCTCGATAATATGCTTTCAACATAATTTTTTGCATGGTAAATAAATTAATTGGATTAGAAGGATGAAATGGAAGTCCTAACCATTCCCTCCCCTCTACAAACGTAATAATATCAGGAATTTTTCTTTCCTCATTATCTTCAAGATCTAATTGTATATCATCTATTAGATCTCCTACTGATTGTTTTGTTGCCATTTTTCCTCTCTTCTCTATTTATTCTGATGGAGATACTATATGACTGGGATCAATAGGAAAACCAACCTTATCTGATATGTCAGCAAAAATAGATTTTACTTGTATATTATTGTCACCAAGAAAATCATCTATCGTCGAATAATTATCATCTATGTACGTTTGTAATCGAAATACAAACCCTAACATTTGAGGAGTATATACGTCATGCCTTTTATCCAATAATGATGATGTTGCAATTATTTGTCTTTCTAGTCTCATCTCACTAAGATCAGTCGATGGTATCTCTGAGTTGATCAAATTTATACTCATTTGATCGATATGAGCAACTATACTAACTCCTTTTAATTGAGCACTATCTATAATATTTGCTATTGTAAGATATAAAGTTGCTGAAATCATATCATTCCCTAAGTATAAATTATATCGCTAAAAATTCTAGAGCCATATTGTTCTAAAGTTGATATATTATATTGTGTGACCCTGAAATAATATACCGTTCCTCTCTCTAGGCTTTCATCTACGCTTATCAATGCATCTATTTCTCTCTCATATCTAATTTTTCTTCCTACATAACTTGATGAAACTCCATTTGATGTCATCGGCACAAATACTTCTTTCTCTTTTTCATATGTCCAATTATCTATCGCTATACTATCTTTAGTTATAGATATATCACTAAAATCCTCTTCACTAGATACTTCTAATATAAAATGATAATTAACAAAATTACTATCATCATCTTCTAAAACAAATTCAAACTGCCACCATCCTTCATCTAATAAATTAGCATCATCTATAGGTTTAGATTCAGAAGTAATATCCGCTAGAAGCCTACTAACTTTAAAGCCATTATCTGATAAATACTCATTAATAGTTGGAGACCTAGAAGGAGCTTCTGCCGAAAAATATCTGAAAGTAGGAAAATCAAATAACTTGTTAACTAATGCTTTTAGTTGCCCTTCCCAAACCCCTTCCTGATTATTAGCCCACAAATCATAGGCAGGATGCAATAAAATAACCGAAGGATAAGTCGGATCATCTATTAATATACCCTCAAATGGAAGAGCTGCTAATAATATATCTAATATATCAATTCCTAAATCATCTCCTGACATTGAAGTTGTTATATCAACTATCTCATATAACATTTCTTTTAATTCTCTTTCTTTTGCATATAAATATGATGCTGCTTTCGCTAAATCTTTCGACATCATTTCCCATACAGCATGCTCTCCTATCGAATCATCATCAATTATTCCAGTTCCAGGAAAAGAACAAACTACTAGTGGGTCTCCAAACAATGAAACAGTCCAGTCTACATGAGGAACACTAAAATAAAATGCTTCTCCTATCGTCGCTCCTCTTAATAATGCATAAAAAAATGCATTAGGATTTAAAAATCCTGGAATAGTAGGATTAGACATAGAACCAGCAGTTGCCACATATCCCGCATCTAAAGACAAGAACGGCCAACGTTTGCCATTCTCATCTCTAATCGTTCTACCTCCATCATAATCAGCATTGTAAAAGAACACCCTTACAGCATTACTTATTTGAAAAAACGAAGTAGTAGCTCTATCCGTTAACCATGACCAAACAAAAGAATCATTTTCAATATAAGGAATAGCTGAGTCTATATACGGGTCCATAAAAGTAGTAACCCAATTCTTAAGATTTAAAGTTGACAGCATATTGTTATAAAAATCTACTAACAATTCAGTATATGCTTCTGCCCCTGTAGTGTTCTGATCTGAATATGGATCAATATAAAAAGTACCATTAGCAAATACTTGTTTTTCCAAAACTATCGCTTTATCAACTATATTTTTACAAAATTGAAGATTAGGACCATCTATTCGAGATACTATCAACAAAACTTCTGCATCACTCTTATTAAATCTTGAAAACACCTGCCTATTATATAATTTATTTTCTGTCTTTAAAGAAAAAGTATGTTTTATTCTCGACAAACGAGAAGTAGCAGATATAATAATATCTTTTTCTTCTCCACTAGGGTCATCATCATAATAATATCCTCCTGGCATTTTGTAACCTAATATCACTCCCCAAATACTTCTATTTACTAATTCAGGAGAATTTAAAGCTGCCAAAAGAGGCTCTTCTACATTTATTAAAAAATCACTAGAAGTTAATATTTCAGAAGCATCAGAAAGTTCTATTCCTACCTTCTGTCCATCCACTTGCCAATATATACCACTACTAGTAGTTCCGCTGCTCCCCGAAGTCTCAAAAGTTACAACTTCCATATCGTGGGACATAGCATAATAGTTAGCAAATTCTTCACTATCTAAATTCCCATATATATACACTACTATAAAATTACTTTTTGATATTGCCATATCTTTATATATTTCGTTAAATAAGGATAAAAACCTCTATAAAACAAAAGCTCAGAGCAAATTAATAACTCTGAGCTTAAAATATTTATAATTATGTAATTATGCCTCATTAACTGTTTGGGCCGAGCCAGTATCAGACACAGATTGAGTGGTATTCACAACCCCGCTTTCATTATATACCTCCAAACTATCACTATCTAGGGTCACTTTATTAAAGAATCTCATATATAGTTGAACTATCATTTCTCTAAAATTAGAAGCTCTGCCAGAAGGCTCTGTAACAGAAACACTTTCAAAATCATCTAGCAATATTTGGACCGAAGAAATAATAATATCATCACTCCCGTTATAGATAGGTTCGAGAAAAATACTACTAGCATCTGTATCTCCTCCAGATCCTCCACTTAAGTTAAACAAAATTAGATTATCAGATATCCTACTATTAGGGTATCTAGTATCTATGAGACTCCCATTTTGATATATATCTACAGTAATTTCTTCCAAAATAGAGATAGAAGGATTAGCATCAACCCATCTTGCTCCTGTTAATCCATTAAATAATTCTAACATTACCTGATATGCTTGTTGTTTTATAGCCATAATACACCTTTAAATATTTTTCTTTTCATAATTTTCCTATAAAAAACCAGCACTTTTTTGCCCATTAGTAATAACACTTTTTCTTTGCCAAGCTCCAAAAGAAGTATAACCAGAGTTAGGAGTACCTAAGCCAGTATTCAAACAAGGAGAATTAGACTGTAATCTAAAATCGCCATTAGCAGCATCTGCTAAAAGAGGATTTTCTTCAATACTAAACTCATCATTATCCACAAAAGCAACATTTGCAAGAGAATCCCACTTAGCTTGCAAGGCCTCAAGATCAGTCACAGCAGCATCAGAGACAAAAGCGATATTACCTCCGTCAGAACGGTAATAACAATTATTATTGATATATGCTAGAGCTGCTCCAGCATCATTGAGACTTAAAGTATAACCAGCACTCAAGTTTACAATAATATTATTCTCCACTATATTATATTTAGCTGGCAATCCATCTGCCAAATAAATTGCTAAGGCCGTTCCTGAAGTTGAAACCACCGTGTTATTACTAAAAACACAACCAATACAAGATTTTACTTTTACAGGCGATGAACCATAAACGACATTGCCAATAAAAGTCGTATTAATACAATCTTTACCAGCCAACTGAATATCTCCTCCAGAAATAATATTATTAGATATATGAGTTTTGCCCATATAAGTATATAAATATTCATTAGCAGGAGCACCAGATAAATCTAAATCTGCTGTGGTATCATAATTGCAACCAGCCAATAAACCATGTCCAGAAGCTATATCTGATTTAGTGATTATATTCCCTTTAACAACCGCCATTTTAATAGGCGTGCTATTGATAATGCCATCAACTCCCACCTGTATACAAGAAGCACCATTAATAGCGGTATGATTAACTGTATTATTTAGCACGTAAACAGTATCAAAATAATAAGGAATATTAATTCCTCTATGATAATTCCCTGAAATAATAATATCACAATTAGAAACTTTAGCAGTTCCACCCTGAGTTACATCGTTCATATCAATTCCAGCAGCGTTACTAGCAATAGAACCATCATTACCAGAGCATGTCAAAGTTAAACTATCAATAAGCACATTACCAGCATTATCATTTATATACACACAAAGACTTGTACTAGAGGTTGACCACACATTGCTTCCTGTTACGCTTAAACTTCCACCTTCATAATAGACAGGACACTCTGAAACATTCATTGTGGTATCTATAATCTGCAATATTAAAGATGTAGCGGCAGCAGTTACTCTTACACCGTGTTGTGAAGCAGTTGTATCACCAATAGAACAATTATCTATTATCATAGTACCGCCATCGGCACTTATTCTAATTATACCATTAGTAGCAGAATCAGTAGCAGTTAAAGTAAAATTCTTTAACGTAAGAGAACCAGAAGTAATAGAACTCAGAAAACAATAATTAGAGGAAGCAGTACAAGATATACTAGTTGAACCGACAGGGCCATCTCCTTTTTCTCCATCAAACACAATAGTTTCTCCATTGTGCCCCGCATCATAATTTATTATAGCAGCAGTAGAAAACGCACCATCCATCCAAACAGTATCACCATCCCCAGCGGCTGCTTCAGCTACTTGCACAGTAGCAAAAGCATCCGCCCAGCTTGTTCCACCATGCCCATCATTCCCACCCGTTGCTCTTACATAAATATCCGCCATAATTTTTCCTTGAATCTTTAATATTTTATAATTCAACAAAAAAAAATTATTTCCTTTATAATAAGTATAAAAAAATCCCCTAACAATCTAATGATAGAGGATTTTATAATAAATCTTTTAATGGAAGATTTTAAGAATTTCCTGCTATTCCTCCTGTATCTCCTCTTTGAGATTTCACAGTATGAATTTCATCTACTTCAATTATATGAGGAGTAAGCACAGGAGTAATCACAATCTGAGCAATTCCTTCATGTTTTTTAATAACCATAGGCTTATTATATAAATTAAATACTTTTACTAATACCTCTCCTTGATAGGTATGATCTATAACGCCTGCTCCTATCAGAAATCCTGCTCTGCTTTTAGGCCATACAAAAGCCACAGTATCATCAGGAAAATCAAAAGTAACTCCTGTTTTAATAACCTCAAAAGTATGAGGTTTAATCATTACTCTTTTTAAAGAATAAACATCTATTCCTGCATCTGTCACATGTTTTCTTGACGGTAATTTTGCATCTTCTTCAATTCTCTTACATAAAATATTCATTTATACTCCTTTTTTCACTATTTCTAAATTAAAACTATTTTTTGCTACAACTTCTTTAGATACCAACCCTTTATCAAAAAGCTGGAGTAATATTTGGATATAGTCCACTTCTGGAATATTTTCCCAATCTTTACCTATTTCTCCTGTTGTAAAATTTATACCTGAAATTTTTTCTAATTATTTGTTTATCAAACGCTTGCATTGCGCACGAAACTAAATCTAATTTATACATTTTTTATTCTCTTAACAACATTAATATTTTAATTAACCGCATCTACTAAAACCACAACTACAAACTACACATCCTTCCTGTCGTTTTAATTCTCCTTTACAGTCTGGACAACTTTCTCCGTGTACCATACTCCCTTCCTCAATATATTTCTTCAATACTCTACTAATTGCTTTTGCAAATCCTAGCATATTTCCACTAGTCTTTTCTAATTGATGAGTGATAAAATTAATATCTGCCCCATGTCTTAATCCTAATGATATTATACGAGTTAATGCTTCTTCTTCATCCGTAATATACTTAGATATATCATCTAATAGTACTTCTTTCATAGTAACATCCATTATGCAATAAGTGTTTCTTTTTCTTTTTTTAATAATAATCCGGTCAGGCAACTTTTCTATATTTTTATGTCCTGCAAAAACTTCATATGGCTCTTGTTCATTTAAAACGCCTACTAAAACAAAATACTTATTTCCCTTAACAGATACATGATGAATGTTCCCTTGTAATTCTTTTGGTCTTTTGGGAGCAGTTGTCTTAATAATGTGATTTTCATTATCCTTTTGTTTAACGTTATCTATTAATACTCCTGTTCTACAATTTTTACGATATACAGTTATCCCTTTTACTCCCTTTTTCCATGCTAATGTATATATTTTTGATACTTCTTCAACTGTAGTCTCTTCGGGTAAATTTATTGTCGCAGAGATACTATGATCTATTTGAAGATTAGTTTTTGCTTGCAATTCAATCCTGTCTTCCCATTTAATATCTTCAGCACAACAACCATACCATGGAGATTTAGTTATGTTTTTTTCTCCAGATATTTCTTCCCAAACTTTTACTTTAGGGTGAATAACTTGGAATTCCTGCCATTTATCTCCATTATTATCAATAAAATTAATTTTTGTATCAGTATCATCATGATTTATTTTTTTTCTGCGCACATATGACAATTGAAATAAAGGTTCTATTCCAGAAGTAGTTCTAGTTAAAATTGAAACCGATCCACTAGGAGAAAGTGTTAATAACCCTATATTTCTGCGACCATGTTTTTTCATATCTTTCCACAACTTTAAATCATCTTGCTTTATCCTTAATAGAAAAGGATTATTCTTCTCTAATTCATGTTCCCATATTTTAAAAGGACCTATCTCTTTTGCCATATCAACAGAAGACCTATAACATCCTAGCTTTAATACCTTAAATATTTTTTCTACAAATTCAATACTTTTTCTAGAACCATATTTATAACCGCATGCAGCAATAGCATCTCCTACTGCATTTGCCCCCGTCCCTGTTCTTCTTCCATTTTGACAAGATTTTTTAATGCTCTCCCATAAACTTAATTCATCTTTTTTTATATTTATAGGTTCTGGGTCTTCCTTAATTTTATTTATTATTCTGTTTATGTATTCTATCTCTAAATCTATCATATCATCCATTAATCTTTGAGCAATTTCGGCATATTTATAAAGCTTATCAAAATTAAATTTTGCACTCTTAGAAAATGGATTCTCGACAAAACTATATAAATTTAGTAATAATAATGTACAATTACCCCTCTCACTAAGGGGTAGTTCACTACAAGGATTTACACTTACTGTCTTAAACTCCTTGTAACAATCAGCTGGACTTTCTCTAATAATATTATCCCACATAAGAATACCAGGTTCTGCGCTATTTGAAAGAATAATACCATTGGGCAACACAAAAGTATGATTATCTTTAACCGTAATATCATAAACATTATCTACATCTAAAACTTCTTTTTTATCTTCTAACTCCAAAAAATATACATCACAATCTAAAATCTCTTTAATTTTTTTATCACTATATAATTGTTTATATTTTTTAAATGTTGATTTTTTTATATATTTTTTCCCACGAGTTCTAAATATTTTGTGCAATAAGTCATAATTAGATTCAACAGGAACTCCATATTTAAAACTTTCTGCCTTCTCTTGTATTAAACTATGTTTACTATCTTGGCAAAATCCTATCTCTTTCTTAAATATACAATTAAATTGCGAATATATATTTAATCTATAAGAGTCTTTTATATTACATATTTTACCCTTGATTATTTTGGTTTTACTTTGTTGAGAAATTGATATTCTAGAGTGAATTCCGATTCTAAGAAGTAATTTCCTAACATTGTAAATAATATTATAATTAGATTGGCTTACAGAAGGAGTTCCTTTGTTAACCGCCCCATCTCCGCTAAAAAATCCTTTTAAAAAAGCTTTTATATTTTTTAAAGAAGAATTAAAAATAAATGGAGGTATTCTTTTTTCCTCTAAATATGGTTTAAGTTTTATAGCTTGAATAAATAAAACTAAAAACCTACTACAAAAATATATTCTAGTATAATTATTATTTGTATCTATATTATAATTACATTTAAATCTTGCAGATATTTTATCAAAAATCTTTTTATAGCTTTTTAACTCTTTTGTGTGGATATGGAAACAGACGCTTCCTTTATTATAACTACCTTCTGCTAACCATAGTCCTAGAAAAGTTGCCAAATCCTGATCTATCTTTATTTTTAATGGTAATTTTAAATCAAGAGATCTAGATGGTGAAAAATATATATTTTCTGGTATCTTGATTCCATTTTTTATCAAATATAAAACTTCAGATATAGGAATATATCCTAAATCTCTATAACAGGTTGCTTTATTCCATCCATTAGAATACTTCCCTAGATATTTTATTACTTTTTCATTTCTTAATAACAAGTCAATAGGTTTACCAACTAGTTTATTTCCATTTCCTTTAAAATATTCTAAACAATTTTTTAAGTTTATATGATCAATTTCTATATTTGGGACATAAGTTGATTTAGCAAATAATAATTTATCTCCTATTTTAATATCTTTTATAGGTAAAGAGGAAATATTTCCTGCTTTATTAATAATATAAAAAATATGGTCTTCTGTAGCCATAACTTTGCTGCCCCCTACTTTTATTTCTATCATTTTTTTGTTGTTAAAATATTCCTGGGCATTTGTTATTTTCTTCTTTTCTATTTTCTTATTGTTTAAATTTAATGACAAAATCTCAAAAATGGATTTTTTATCATTATGAAATAAATTATAAAAATCTCCTATCTTAATATTTATTATTTTTCCATCTTTAAGTATATCAAGTTTTGTATCGTAATCCAAACATGCCCAAGAGTTTCGTATAATTTTCTCCCAAATCTTTCTAGCTTCTACCATATTTGAAATAGTAGGATCTTTAGAGTCTACTGGCCATCTTTGTTCATATTTTTTGTTTTTATCTACAGCATTTAAAAATTCATCTGTTAACCTAACAGAGATATTGGCTCCTGTCACTTTTCTTAAATCCTTTTTCATAGCAATAAAATTAGATATCTCTGGATGGTGTACTGATATGGTTAAAATTAAAGCCCCTCTTCGAGAGTTTTGACCAACTTCTCTTATCGTATTAGAATACCTTTCACAAAAAGGAACAATTCCAGTGGAGCTTCTCGCTGCATTTGTAGTGACAGATCCTACTGGTCTTAATTTAGAAATATCAAAACCAATACCTCCTCTACGTTTAGATATATTAACAATTTCCTCATCTGCTTTACAAATTCCTGAATAACTATCTAAAGGGGATTGTCCTACAAAGCAGTTACTAAGACTAACGTACTTATAAGTGTCTCCTATCCCGCTCATTGCACTACCTTGAGGAATTATATATTTAAAATCTTTAAAATAATTATATATGTCTTCCTCTCTTATAGGTTTTTTGAATTTATTTTTCTCTATTCTAGCAAATTCCTTCGCCAACCTACGATGCATTTTATCAGGAGTGTCCTCTAATATCTCTCCTTCTCCATTTCTTAATGCATATTTATCTACAAATACTTTTGCCGCTAAATCATCACCTTTAAAATATTCTATGCTCTTTTTTAGAGCTTCAGAATATTCATACACCTCTTTAGCTACTGTCATATATTGCTCTCCTATGATTCTTGCATGTTTTCTACTATAATAAGAAGTAGCTAATCGCTTTTCAAGCTAATAAAATCCCTTTCAATTCTTCTCTATTATATTTCTTTTCTCCTAAGGTTTCTATCACTTCTTCTATCGTCTTTCTTTCGGGAAAAACTTTATTTTTAGAACAATTAATAATAGTTCTATCTTGACTATTTTTCCTTATAAACTTTAAACCTGCTTTACATGCTGGCAAAGTATGTGACCTATGCATTGAATTAGTGCCATAAAAATCTGTTTTCCCATCTTTATATCGACAATCCATTCCTACTAAAATAATGGGATTGCACTTTAAGGCATGAACAAACTGATATGTAATCGTTCCGCTGCTCCCTCTTCCATAAAGATGATTGGTAGTATGAGGCAATTTTGGTTCTCTTCCGCTAAGCTTAAATGTATAAAATCCGCCTTGTGTTTCTGATGCCTCTCTACAATATTTTATAGCTTTTGTCTTAAGAACTCGTTTTTTCTCTTGAGTCCATAAAGCAAGATCCTGCCATATTAGAATAGTAGGATCATATTTAAAAAATATTCTATTTATTCCTACAGTGAAATAATCATCTAATAATGAAATGTTTTTAATTTTATTTAAAGAAGGGGCATTCCCTAATATAAAACAAGGAATGCCCTTCATTCTTCCTACCCATTTTTTCGGACTTAAAGATTTGACTCCTTGAGTATTTGATTTTCGTTTCCGAGATGGCCTAGTCTCGGCAATTCTCTTTACTCTTGACACTCTACCCATAGTTATTTTTGCCTTATAAATTTATCCCATGATGCAGGTCTTTTAATCTTAGGGTCAATCAACAATTTACTCTCATCAGGTTTCATAGGCTTCCTAATTAACTGCAAACCCACTTCTTCTGGTCTTTTATTGCCTTTCTTCCTGTTAAGTTCTTTTGAGCACACAACCATATTTTCCCAAGTATTTTTACCACCTTGAGAACGAGGCACGACATGATCAATATCAGCTTCTGTATTTCTAACTTGCTTACCCGAATATTGACATTTATAACCATCGCGAATATAAATATTCCTTTTTGTTAATTTTGCTTTCTTTTTAAAGACTTTATCGTATTTAGATAATACGATTACTTCAGGAACTTTTATTAAAAAATTAACTGTGCTAACACTATCATCACTTTCAGACACAGGTTGCTCTGTCCACTTTTTCCAATTATAAACGTAATAAGTCTCTGAATCTACAGCAGATGCCTTGCCCGCAAATATAAGTTTAAAAGCCCTAAGTGCTGTAATAACTCTTATTGGCAACCAAACTTTATTAAGTACTAAAACTGGTTTATTTAATGCGCTCATAATTACTCCTTTACTAAATTTCCTATTTCTTTTATAAACTCTTTTTTATCATCTATTATTTTTATTTCTATTTTATTTTCATATTTACTGCAAATTTCTTCTGTAATCATTGCTATCGTTTTCTGATCAAGCTCTCCTATCTCTATCCCTAATCCACAAATAGTCACAGATTTCATCTTATCCTGAACCACTTTAGCCATAGCATTCTTTAAAGCATTTCTTATCACATGAATAGAAGTAAAGTCATTTTGTAATCGTTTAATTACAGAATGATATATTCTTTTTACTCCTCGTCTCTTTAACCGTCCTGGGCCTGTCGAGAAACACTGCCCTACCTCTATCTTATTATTCGTAATATATTCTTTTGCTTCTTTAGATATCCCTTTAAATCCTGCCTTTACGACACGCTCTGGTATCCCTTGACTCATGATTCCTTTGCTATTAGCTGGAATAATAACAGCTTCTGATTTTGGATAACAAATATCTCCTAATATCACTTTCATAGTATTATACCTTATTTTTCATTCTTTGTCTACTTTTTCTTAAAAAAAAACTTATTTTTCATCTGACATTCTGTTCTCTTACTATACACTGAGTCGATATATTGATAGTATTGATATATTAATAGTATTGATATATTGATAGTTATTACTATGGACAATGGACAATGGACAGTACCTAGGACACTAGGGACTAATAAGATAGATATTATATACAAGATATAATATGCACGAAGAGACATTTTTAAATAATAACATTTTATAATATGCATTTTAGTATAGAGATTATCTATTATTACATTCCTGTATATATTTTTTTGATTTCTGTTCCAAAAAAATCTGGATTTCTTTCGATTTTATTTTTTAATCTATCAAGAACATCTGTATGTATCTGACTTATTCTTGATTCAGATGTCCCTACTCTTTCTCCAATTTCTCCCATAGTGAAATTCTCATAGTAATAATAATATATTATTTTTTGTTCTAGAGGAGAAAAATTTTTACTAATTAATTTGTTTAAAAACTCTTTTTTTAGTATTTTACTATCTGGGGGAGAAGTTTTCCTATCTGTAAGATCTATTAAAAAATCTTGTTTAAACTCCTCTTGTTTGTCATGATTAGAAATATCAGAACCTTCTATACTTATAAATTTTAGAGGACTATATTTTTTTGTATTTCTTAAATACTCTTTTTGATCGATACCTAATTCTTCTATAATCTCATATTCTGTAACTTTTTTACCTTGTTTTGTTTCCATTCTTTGTCTTGTTTTCTCGATTAATGAAAAATTCATTCTTACAGATCTAGGTATAATATCTTCTTTTCTTATAGCGTCTATCATAGAACCTCCTATTCTACGGTTAGCATAAGCAGGAAAATTCACACCTCTATCTAGACAAAACTTATCTATAGATATATATAATCCATCTAGTCCAAAGCTTGACAATTCTTCAGGACGGACTCTCCATTGTAAGTTTTCTGCTACTCTATAAGAAATCTTCTGAACTAGAGGATAGTATATTTCTACTAATTTACTTCTTAGTTTATCTTTTTTTCTTTTTATTTTTTCTTTTTGGAATTTTTCCCATAATTCTAAATTATCTATTTTTTGTTTTTCCATACTTAGCCCTCAATTTGGTAATTTAATATCTTTTATTTATACAAAATAATTTATCACTTTTCAAATATTTTTCTTGCAAATAAGAAGTAGATATGTTATAATCCTTTCAAAATATAGTAATGAGCTATATTTAATTTTCCAGACAGATGATTTTTTCACCTTGTTATATAATAAATTAATAATAAATTTAAAAAAACCTTTATATTAAGAGGAAAAAAGATGATAATTAATAGTATTTTAGATTCTGATGCCTATAAATTTAATATGCAACAAGGAGTTTTGGAATTATTCCCAAAAGCTACTTCTGTTTATAAATTTATAAATAGAGGAATTCAAAGATTCCCAAAAGGATTTGAAGATAAGATAAATGATGAAATAGAGAATATGTCCACTCTGAAATTAACTAAAGATGAATATACGTGGTTAAAATATAATAATTCTTTTTATAAACCTTGGTATTTAGAATATTTGAAAAATTATAGATATGATCCAAGAGCAGTGAAGGCAGGAAGAGATAAAGAAGATAAATTAGATATAGATATAAAAGGAGATTGGCATTTAAATATTAATTGGGAAGTAGCCTTAATGGCAGTTACAAGCGAATTATATTTTAGAGATGTAGATACAAATTGGGATTATGATTCTCAGTTTACTCAAAGTTATGAAAAATCAATAAAACTTGCTCATAATGATTGTTATTATGCTGAGTTTGGGACAAGAAGAAGACGTAGTTATAAAAGTCAAGAAGATGCTATACTCACACATAGAGCCGTTGGGCCAGGAAAGCCCAAAACAACTTTAGTAGGAACTAGTAATGTTCATTTTGCTATGAAACATGGGTTAAAAGCAATAGGAACTCAAGCTCACGAATGGTTTATGGCGATGAGCGTATTAGAAAGCTTAAGGAATGCTAATTATTATGGTTTACATAACTGGGTAAGAGTTTATAATGCAGATTTAGGAATTGCTTTGCCTGATACTTTTGGTCTTTTAGCTTTTCTTAAAAACTTTAATTTAAGATTGGCAAAGTTATATGATGGAGTTAGACATGATAGCGGATGTCCTTTTGAGTTTACAGATAAGATAGTTACTCATTATAAGAATTTAGGAATAGATCCTTTGTCTAAAACTATTATTTTTAGCGATGGATTAAATGTAGATAAAGCTATTAAAATAAAAAAATATTGTGAAGAAAAGATTAAATGTTCTTTTG
>Ga0233415_10000261_pt1 | contig 25798 bp, 29 predicted proteins | sample Na_anoxic_12_MG_FD_188631 | JGI IMG/M metagenome (GOLD analysis project Ga0233415, IMG submission 188631) | Seawater microbial communities from Saanich Inlet, British Columbia, Canada - Na_anoxic_12_MG | ecosystem: Environmental > Aquatic > Marine > Inlet | place: Canada: British Columbia... | reverse complement strand
CGAGTAGGACCCGATCAAGATGCCTCCAGTCTCCTGTGCACGGTTCGCGTCGCACAGACGGAACATGTGCTTCACGACCTCATCGGAGAGCACGACCCGAAACGTCTGTGCTGTATCTTCGAAGACCAATCGCCGGACGATCACGACCCCTCCTCCGCGGCGATCTGAAAGCCGACACCGTTCCCTGCCAGCAGCGATGAGGCCCGCGCCCAGCTCCACCAGGTCGTCCTCGTCCGCCTCGATGTGCTGGCCTAGCTCGTCCGCGTAGTATGAGCCGTCCTCCCATCCGAGGTGCTGGATCGCGGCCTCAATGGCAGAGCGCCGCAGACCTGTCCAGGTGCCCATGCGCTCGGTACGGGTCTCGCTGTCCACGTATGCATAGCTGGCCGTGACCGTGAGGGCGTCGGTGATGTAGGACACAAGCGCGTCAGCGACCTCCTCCATGTCTTCGCCCTCGGTCCATACCGCGCCGACTCCGGCGATCATGTCGCGGATATACTCTGCGACGGCGTCAGCGATGGACTCGTGGCTGCTGTTCGCCACGAAGTCCTCGGGCAACTGGTCTCCGACGAAGCGGTCATAGATGTGGCTGTAGTTCGGGTTCATCGTGTCGTCTCCTTGGTGGTGGTTTGTGCAGTTAAGACCAATCGATGTCAACGACGGGCCAATGCTCGGCAAAGCTTGCGAAGCCGATTACGTCGTCGTCAGGATCCGCGTACGGGTCGAACACGTCGACGCACCAGCACACGATCCGATCGTTTTGGTCAATGTCGTACGACAACCCGCGCACACCAAGATTTTTTAGGCTTGGGTTGTCGACAAACAGACGATTTGCCTCGACTTTTGTCAAATTAGGCGTGATGTCGAAAAGGTCGAGATCGTGGGGGGTCATCGTGTCGTCTCCTTGGTGGGTGCCTGGGCTCGCCTCCAGGCAGGTCAATAGTAGGGCCAGACGTCCCCGCCGCAAAGCTATTTTTTTACAAAAAAATAACCAGCAAAGAAAACAAGGGGATAGGTGCTCCCGTTGGGGCTGGATTCACCTGCCATGGGGCCTGGGGATACCGTAGTCCAGGAGGGCATGACGCCCAGGGGATGGAGCGAGAATGATCACACCAGCAGACCAGACGGCGCTCAGAGACGCATTGGGGGAGACCCATGGCGAGCTACTGCAGCGCATTATCCAGGCCGCATCCGATGGCAGCGTGGCTATAGACCAGGCGCGCGCTGACGCGCGCCAGAGCAAGGCCGCAGCCGACAAGGCCGCCAAGCATGCCTCCAAGCTGGCGGGAGACCTGGAGGCGCGTGGCACGTCCGAGTCAGAGACGATCGCCGCACTGCAGGCCAAGGTGGACAAGGCCTCCCAGGAGGCCAGCCAGAGCACCGCAGCGCTGGCTGGCGCTCAAAAGCGCCATGCGCTCTTCGGCGCGGTGCTTGATCGCGTGGGTGGCGATGCTACCAGGGCTGGTGATGTCGTGGCGCTATATGCAGCAGAGCATGGGCTGGACGGCCTGACGCTCAGCGGCAGCACGCTGGAGGGACATATGCAGCACCTGGAGGCCATGCAGCAGTCGCGGGCGTACATGTTCCAGCAGCAACAGCAGCAGGCACCTGGCAACGGTGGCGGGGCTGCTGGTGCAGACCGCAACCAGACCGGGGGCCGCAGGGCTGCGCAGCAGCTGACCCCAGGGCAACAGGCAGCCCAGCAGGGCGCTGAGCTGGCTGACGCATTCCTGAGCCGCCAGAATGACCCGCTGGCGAGCCTCTATACCCCCCGGAACATCGAAGGCCAGCAGCAGGCTCAGCGCCAGCCGGGCGTTGTCGCCCTGCCTGGCAATGCAGCATCACTCTGACACCAGGCACCACGCATAGGAGCCACCCGTGAGATACAGCACGACTACTCAGGCCGCTAAGCGCATCTGGCGCTTCAATACGCTGCGGATCGACAACAAAATCGAGCGCAGATGCTCACCAGAGAACGCCTCGGGCCAGAATTTTGGCCTGGTCCAGGCGGGCACTCACATGGCGCAGGTGACGACTGGCGCCAAGGCGGGGCTTTATCGTCCCTGCGGCATCGCCGTAATCAGCGTCATTGACAGCGCGGTGAACACCGTTTCTGTCACGGATGCCAGCGCCATCTTCGTCGGTGATGTGGTGGGCATCTATGAGACGAAGGAGGCGGGCACAGAGGGCACGCAGAACGCCACTGCGCGCAACGTCACGGCCGTTGACAAGACATCGGCGCCCAACACCATCACATTCGATGGCGCGGCTGTGGCCAATGTGGCCGCCGGTGAATATGTGCTGGTTGAAAATGCGTACATCACCGAGGGGATTCTGGACGAGGAGATCGACTTTTCGGTCCTCGGCAGCGCCACGCCCCAGGTCAAGGACGGCACGCTGGCCCTGGAGGGCCACGCCCTGACATCCCAGCTGGTGGGCCATTGCCCGCTCAATGCGCTCATCATGCAGGGTGGCGTCATTCGCTCAGCCCTGCTGCTCGCACTGGACGCATCGCTGCTCCTGGGTGAGCTGGAATCGACGTATGCCGGCATCAAGCTGCACTAATCTCAGGAGCCTATTATGACAATTGGAATCTCGTTCCTACGGGCCACCGAGCTGGCAGCATTCGCTGGCCGCACTGGCGCCAGCCGCCAGGGCATGCATCCGCTGCTCCAGTTTTTCCCGCGTGAGGACTACGGCACGGATAGCATCAAAATCCGGGTAGAGGTCGCCCGCACTCGCCTGGCGCAGCTGCACGGCTGGGACGAGCCAGTCAAGCCCGGCAAGGGCTCTGACCTGCGTGAGATCGAGGCGGAGCCGGGGCTGCTCAAGGAAGGCAGAGAGCTGACGAACAAAGAGGAGTCTTTCTTTCGTGAGTGGGCTGAGCTGATTGAGCAGGGCCAGATGCCTGGCGAGACCCAGGCAGCCAAGCGGGCCAAGCACATCAACACCATCACCCGCGATGCGATGGTGCCCGTGGATGAGATGCGTCACCATATGTGCCAGCAGGCACTGGCTGGCAGCCTCCTGGCCACGCTCAATGGGAACACCCAGACCATCAACTACGGTCTGACGTCGCTGAGCAATGCGGCCACGGCATGGACGAATGTGGGAGCCACCATCGCCCGCGATATCTTCGGCTGGCAGGAGGAATTCCTGGACCACAGCGACGTTCCACCCGACACGGTGTTCTTCAATAGGAAGCTGTTCAGCACCTACCTCGCGCAGAACACCGACTGGCTGAGCTATATCAAGGATAATCCGCAGCTGGCGGCAGCGTTCGCGGGCTTCGATTCTGCGGCTCTGCGGTTCCAGAATGCAGCTAGCCCGATTTTCATGTTCGGCATGCTCTGGGTGCCGATCGAGGGCAAATATGAAAACAGCCTTGGCGCCAAGGTGGACCGCTGGCCGGTCGAGAATCTGACATTCGCCTCGATGCGTCCGCCCGATGGCCAGACACCGCTGGAATGGGCCGCCGTGAGGAACAAGTACAATCCCAACGCGCGCCCCGCTTTTCGCGTATTTGAAGAGCAAAACCCGATGCAGACGGTGGTGGAGTACTCCGACAACGGCATTCCAGTCATCCGCCTCACCGAGCGGGTGATGCCGGTTGATGTGACGGCCTAGGCCTCGCAGCTAACCAGAGCCCTCTGGGCTCGTTTGGGGCCGCTCAGCACGCGCTGACGGCCCCTTTTCATAGCAGGAGGGGATATGGATAGGGCAGACACCGCATCGGCCGCAGCAGAGGCCCAGGGCATTGAGGTTCCCAAAGCGGGGACAAAGGCATGGCTTGAGCTGGTGCTGCTCGGCCGTGATGCCCAGCTGGCAGCGGCGGAAGACGCAATCTCGGAGCTGGAGGCGCAGGCCGCAGCGAGAGAGGCCGGCGACGGGTCGGATCATCCCCTCGGCCTGTCGCCGGCTGTGCCACTGGGGTCTGATGCCTACATCAGATTCACCGCTGTTCGCCAGATTCCTGGCGCCGTGGTAGGACCTGGGCTGGCGATGGAGAACCCTAGCTATGACGTGCTGCGGGCCTCCAGCTATGTCTGGGTCACAGAGGAGGAGTATGCAGCCAGCCCCCGTCGCCTGGCCTGCACTCCGTCAGGCATCCGTGAGGTCTCCTGATGCCTGCGCCAACAGAGGCAGAGCTGGAGGAGCAGCTGGCGGAGCTGCGCACCGCGCGCCACCAGATGCTGCTCAGCCCGCTCAAGGGGACCGTGGGCGATGACAGCTACGACAACACTGGGCGGCTGGATGCGATCAACAAAGAGGTGGCCAGGCTAGAGGATGAGCTGCGCAGGGCTAGCCAGACGCCCAGCACATGCGTTCGTGGTCGGAGGGTGGTCTAGTGCCCCAGGCGGGTCTCAACAGCAGCGCCCTGCGCGCGCAGCTGCAGGATGCAGCGAGATACCTGGAGGGAGATGAGCAGCAGATGCTCCAGCGCATCGATGCCAGCGGAGCGGCCCTGGGAGACCCGGTGGCGTTCAATCCTGACCACCACACCCGCGACACTGAGCATACTGACGCGGGAACGTGGATACGGGAGGACATGCTGGTGAGCACTCGCAGCCAGCTGGTCCTCAATGCCACATATACCTGGGGCGGCAAGGCCTGGGTTGCGGGCGAGTCTGGATCCCATCACGTGGGCAATGAGCCGGGCGTCTACCACTACAGCCTGACCATGCTGGTGAGCTGATGCCTGGCACCGATTTTGACCTGGGCTCGATTGGCCGTGAGCTAGCTGCTACCGAGCGACGAATACAGCGCGCCCTGGTCAAGGGGCTGCGCCATGCGGCTGTGCTGTCACGCAATCGTGTCATCGATGAGATACGCACCACGACTCCGCACCCGCCTGTAGACACTGGCGAAATGTCACGGGTGTCATCGTGGCCCATCACGCCCATCCTGGAGGGCGGCAAGCCCTCTGGCTGGGCGCTCGATGCCGCCACCCAGCAGGCATCATTCATGGAGTTCGGCACGCGCCCATTCTGGCCCCCGCTGGACCCCATCGTGGCCTGGGCAAAGCGTAAGATGCGAGGCAAGCGCAAAGCGACGCGGGGGAGATCTAAGCGCTCACCAGGCCGCAGGCGACCCAATAGCGGAGGCAGTGGGAGGGGCTCAGGGCGCAGCACATCGCCAGGCCGCAAGCGCCGCAAGGCGTCTGCAGATCGCGCAGCCATCCGCATGGCCCAGGCCGTCAGGGTCGCGATCAGCAAGCGAGGCATCAGGCCTCGCGGATTCTACGCGCGCGCCTCGGCGCACTTCGGCAAATTCGCCCAACAGGGGATTGATCGGTTCGTCGGACAGGTGAGCCGATGAGCGTGCTGACGGATGTCAGGGAGGCTCTGCGCTCGGAGTTCGCGTCCTGGGGAGACCTGGGGATCACTGGTCTCACCTGGCGCGGCGACCTCCGTCCGCCCAAGACCAGTGCAGCCGAGGACTCGCCTGATGATGCTGGCGTGGCGTTGCCCATGGCTGGTATCTCAATGCCTCAGTATACGATGCAGGCAGAGGACGAGCCGCTGGTCATAGCGCAGGCGAGCACAACCAGGGGCGCCATCCTGTCCAGCGGTGATGCGGAGGCTGCGTCTCAGGTGCGCATGTATCTGGCGCAACGTGCTGACTATGACGCGGCCCTGCTGGAGTTCGACCGATACTGGCGCTGGCGCGCATACGATACCAGCCTGGCAGGGAGCGCGCTGGCCATCAGCACCACGCTGCTCGACCAGCCCAGCGAGGTGCGGGCATACCTGGGGCCAGAGGTGAGGCTGGCAACGCCGCAGGAGACGGCAGCCAGAGATCTGTGGGTGGTGACGTGGTCCATCCTCGTCAGGTTCCCAGACCTGGTAGAGGAGGTCGCAGGCCATGGCATCCAGTACGTCCGGGTCACGCTCAATGATGGCCCCGAGTTCGGGCCAGCGGAGACCTCATTTATCCAGGTGGAGCAGGATGAGACTGATGTGGACCTGGAGGACGGTGACAGCTGGGGCATCGATAACGCCAGCACGGGAGACCCATAGATGGCCAAGACAACAGAACTGAGCCCCATCGCTGCGCTGACAGGTGCCGAGCTGATGATGGTGGTGGATGACCCGTCAGGCGTCACACCCGTGAGCAAGTCTGCATTGGTGAGCCAGGTGGCAGGCTGGCGCAAGATCGCGAGCCAAGCGACCCAGACGGCAACCATCAGCAATGATGCGACAGAGCAGACGCTTTTCTCCCTGACCATCCCAGCCAATGCGCTGGCCATCGGTGACCTGGTGCTCCTGCGCGGTGTCAATGAGGTGACCGCTCTGGCATCAGGCCAGCTGCGCCAGCGGGTGTGGATTGGACCGGTCGGTGGCGTGCCACTGGTCACGGGTTATTTCGCCAAGACCAGCGCAGGCCGGACAGGCTGGGAGTATAACTGGTTTTCGGTCGTGGACACGGGCTCCGGGCTGGCCTCTGCGCGGCTGGCTGGTGCGGATTACAGCGGCATTGATGTCGCGGCCATTGACCTCACCATTGAGCAGACCGTTCATTTTACCGCCCAGATGACCGTGGCTGATGCGGGCAACGCATACAGGGGCCTCTCTGCCCATCTCATGGCCCTCTGAGGGCTCCAGGTTCGGCACCCTATAGCCGAGCGACTAACCTACAGGCAGCAACCAGGAGCGATCCCAAATGCCTATCGTTAACATCCTGACCGAGAACCCTGGGCTGGATGCCCTGGTGGCCAATGGTCCGTCTATTACGATCATCGAGCAGCTCATCCAGGCCCAGGTGTTCAGCCGGGGGCGCACCGTTGTCTGCGCTGTTGGTAGCGTGATCAACGACCAGGGCGCGTCGAATGTCCCGACGCTGCTGGAGGCTCGCGCCCAGGACCTGGTGGGGACCTATGGTGGCTGGGCGCCGTGGCTGGGCGATGGCCTGGCTGCTGGTGAGGCTGGGCATACCAGCGGCTATGAGGGCAACCTATACGCGCGCCTGAAGGGCGGAGATGTGCCCGTGCTCATCCTGAGCACGCCGGACATGGCGCTCAAGGACCTGAGCATCACCAACGCAGCCGCAGTGGACCAGCTCATCACGCTCACCAGAGCGGTGGCCACCAACGGCAACGTCACAATCCCAGCGGGGACCAGGATCAAGCCTGCGGTGGGCACGTTCGTGGTCGCCACGTTGGAGGACGTCACCTATGGGCTGACAGAGACCGGCGACAAGGCCGTCAGGGTCCGAGCCGCGAGCGATGCCGGGGTCAGCCCGGTGGCGATGAATACGCTGGACACGTTCGTCTCCAATGGGCTGACTACTGCTCCGGGAGACGCGAACATCACCATTGACACGGCATCGGCGAGCGCGTCTCCGCCTGACGCGGTGGACAATGCGGAGGCCATCGAGCGATACAAGCACGCCATTGACCGGCTGTTGAACAACGTGGTTGGTCGCTCGGCCACCGTGGTGGTCACAGACCGAGATGAGCCAGACATCGCAGACCACATGGCATCCCACTGCGTGGATGCAGCGCAGCGTGGCTATACGCGCATCTGCGTGGTCAGCCCGCCCAAGGGCACCAGCTCTACAGACGCCAGGGGCACGGGCGTTGATGGCGTGGGGCGTGGTGGGCTCGACCGCACCCGCGTGGTCTATGCTCACCCGGGGGTGGAGCGACGGTTCACCGATGATGCGGACAACCTGGGGGAGACGCGCCTGGCCACACTGCCAGGGGCGATGCTTGCCACGTGTCGCATTGCAGCCAGCCAGCCCTGGCAGAACCCAGGCGAGGCCGGCGGCAACATCTTCAGCAATTACGGCGTGGTCGGCGATGAAGATCTAGGCGGGGCTCCTGACCTGATCACGCATTTTCAATCAGGCATCCTCCAGCTGGACAGCGTGGTGGATGAGAGCGGTGTATCATTCGAGTATTTCGACGGGATCATGGCGCTCATTCCATCCGGCTCGGTCAAGCCTCAGACGATCGATGATCGGCGGATGACCGACTATCTGGAGCGTGGGTTCGTGCGGGCCGTGAGGCCATGGCACAAGCGCCTGGCCAGCCAGCGGAACCGGAACTTTACGGCAGCAGCCATCGAGGCATTCCTGGCGCGCGAGCTGAGCGCGCAGGACCCGGACAATGCGCACATTGCCGCATTCTCGCCTATAGAGCCCGTGTGGAATGGGGCGCTGCAGGTCGCCTCTTTCCCCGTAGAGGTGCAGCTGCTGGGCAGCCAGCGCGTCATCCTCATCCCCTTCACCGTTGGCACGGGTGTCATCACCTCTGGCAGCTAGCAGGAGCAGCACATGAGAGCACTAGGCAAAGACGCCAGCATCGTGGTCCAGCGAGATGACGTGGTGCTGGTCACCTGGAGACGGGTGAGGGATTGGACATATACGCCAGGCCTGGAAGAGCTGATAGACAACTACCAGGGCGAGCTGAACGATGACATCGCGGGGACAAACAGCCATGAGCGGTTCGAGTTCAACACGGTGCCCAGCGACTCGGAATATCTGAAGATTCTGGAGATCCAGCGCCTGAAAAACGACGGAGACCCCAACTACATCGAGACCAGCATCAACGTGACGTTCCTGGTTGACCACGGCAATGGGGACGTCGGCAAGCGGCTGCTACCTGACTGCACGCTGGTTGGCGGTGCCATCACCAGCTCAGGGCGCACCGAATACATCACGCAGGCTCCAGCGCTCATCTGCAGCAGGGGTCGGAACCTGGGCGCGTCAGCGCTATAGCTAGCGCCTGGGGATGAGACATGAGGCCCAGGGGCGCGGTGCTCCTGGGCCTTTGTGCTAGGCGCCTCGGCGCACACGACAGGGGATGAAAAATGAAAACAGAATTCAGCGGTATGACCCGCGCAGAGCTAGAGCGCAGGCTGGCGGAGGCGGAGGGTGACAAGCCCAGGAAAATCAACACCGAGATCTTCAACGATCCGCGCCAGATGCGCTTTGAGGCGCATCTGGCTGGAGGCCGCAAGGTGGTGCTGAAGCGGCTGACCGTGGCCCAAATGGACGCCATCCAGACGGCCGTGGCTGAGGCGTACCGCGACAACGCCAGCCGCATGATGATTGAGGCTGTCAAAGAGCAGTACCTGGCCAGCCTCCAGCAGGTTGGCACCAAGGTGCTGAGCAGCCAGGTAACCGCTGAGGAGCTGTGGAATGACCTGGGGCGCAATCGGTCACAGTACACGCAGCTGTGGCATGTAGCGCATGACACCACGGAGGAGGAAGACCACGATTTTTTCGGGAGCATCAGGGCGGTCACAGCCCATGGAGACGGCGCAGGCTGAGGCCCGAGCTGCGCAGCGTTAGATGGGCCAAGAGGATTGCATACGTGATGAGATATGGACACCAAGGATGGAATGATCTGAGGGACATGGACCTGCGAACATTCCATCGCATCTATCAGGCACTCGTGGCCCTGGTAGATGCGGAGAACCGCAGCAAGCCGAGGTCATAAATGGCTGACATCGTCAAACGGGTGCGCACCGAATACACCACCAGCGGGCTGCTGCTGGGGGCTGGAAAGATGCGCAAGCTTGGCACGTCCGCCGATAAGGCCTCGCGACGCGTCGACCTGCTCAAGGGGCGCCTGGTGGGCCTGGGCAGGGTTGCCAGGGGCCTGGTGATGGGTGGAGGGCTCCTGGGTGGCCTGGGCGCCGTGGGGGCTGCTGCTGGCCTGTTCAAGATCGCCACCGCTGCCCAGGACTCCCAGCTGGCCTTGACTGGGCTGATACAGAAAAGCAGCGAGCTGCACGGTGGGACAGCCAAGTCATTCGACGCTGCGAGCGCGGCTGCTGTGCGGGCCAGGGAGCAGTTCATCAAGCTGGCTGAGGCCAGCCCAGTGACGAGCAAGGCCATCGCGGAGTCATTCAAGGGCGCCCATATGGTGCTCTCGTCTATGGGGATCGGGCTCAAGGAGCAGGTTGGGCTGGCCAGGTCGGTCTCGATCGCCCAGGCAGGAATGAAGGCCTCGGCCCCTGGCACTGCTGCTCGTGATGTCGCGCAGCTGCTCCGTGGACAATTCAGCGAGGCCGAGATCAGCACGCCGCAGCTCAGCGGCAGCATAGGGAAGGGCATTGCCAAGGCTGCCAAGTCTGGCAAGGTCAGAAAGGCCATGGGCCTGCTGAACAAGGCGCTGACACCCAGCAGGGAGCTGCTGGATGCCCACCAGGACAGCGCCACGGGGCTCATGGCCACCATGCAGGACCAGCTGACCCTGCTGGCCCAGTCGGCGGGCAAGCCCATCATGGAGTTCGCCTCTGAGAAGCTGAGGGAATGGAACAAGTGGCTCAAGAAGAACCGGTCAGAGGCTCGCAGGATCGCGCGCGCCATAGGCTCAGGCATCGTCGGGGCTGCTAAGACGTTGATCGGCATAGTCAAGGGCGTGGCAGAGCACTGGGACACCATCGTGGGTGTGGTCAAGACGCTGACCGGCATCTACATGGCCAAGTTAGTGTTCCAGCTGACGACGCTGGTGGCAAAATCGCTTGATTTTGCCAAGAATATGGCAGCAGGCGTGGGCGCAGCGGGGCCAGCCAAAAAGCTGCTGGCTGGTCTCCTGGGGGCCAAGGTTGGCGAGGAGGTGGGCCAGCGCTTCCATGAGCTAGCGGGTACGGGCGTCAAGACCGACCTGATTGGGGTGGCCTTTGATCTGCTGACAGGTGGCGAGGCTGGGGGGATAACGTTTGGGACGACTAAGGCCCAGGCCAAGAAGAACAAGGCCATCCTGGCCGCCCACAAGGCCGCCATCGAAGAGAGCGCAGCCAAGAAGGGCAAGCGAAAGGACCTGAATGAGGGCAAGGAGGGAGAATACAAGGGGAGCAAGGGACCCAAGGGCAAGGGCGCCAAGGTCGCAAAAATGGAGGTGGACCGCCTGGAGGTGCGTGGCTCTGAGCTAGTGCGAGCCATGGCCCCTATGACGCGCCAGATAGACAGATCACTACGCAAGCGCGCGCCACGCACCGCGCTATTCGGCCTGGGCAGCCTGACGGTGGCCAACGGGGGTGAGTGATGGGACGTCTGCAGATCAGGCAGCTCAGCGGCAAGCGCCGCACCCTGGATCTCAGAGGCCGCAGCGGGTGCCTGTCGCCCGTTGCCCTTGGCATCCAGATGCGAGGCGAGACAAAGTGGGCGCCGCTGGCGGATGAGGGTGTGCCGTTCTCCCTGGGCGGCATGCCGCAGCCCATCGAGTTCGAGTTTCGCTGGAATGATGCGCTGATGTTCGGCAGCAACGCGCCCATCGTGGATGGCTCTGAGCTGGCTGACTCCCAGCTACTCCTGGATGCCATCTATGACATCTGCGCAGACGGTGAGACGGTGGAGCTACAGCATGAGCACCGGGTGATGTTCGGCACCGTCCGAGACGTCAGCGGCTCCATGACGAAGCGCGGATACATGACCGCACAGCTGACATTTGAGCCCCAGCGGGTGAGGCCCAAGCGCCAGGCCAGGCCAGGCCCTGAGCCAGAGCGCGCCCTGGCGCAGGTACAGCGCATATGGGCCAGGGCAATGCAGACCGCGAGCATGCCAGCGACGATGACAGCCAGCGGGGTGGACGCGCTAGCCAGTGGCGTGGGAGCGGTTAACAGCGCGCTGCGCGCACTCAATGGCGCGGTGGAGAACTACCGGAACACCAGGCGAAGCATCAGCGCGCTGGGCCAGGCATTTGCCCACGCTAGCCTGCGGACAGAGCGAGCGACCAAGACGCTGGACGATGCCTATGATGCCAGCCCTGGGTCTCTGATAGGCACTGATGACGCGAGTCTCTGGCTCGATTTTGCGGACATGCATGGCAAGCTGGGCCAAGCTGGCCGCAGGATGCGCCAGCGGCTGCTGCAGGAGAGGGAGGTGCAGCGCCTGGGCAGCGATGACCAGATCCAGACCGTCCACTATGCAGCCGCTGGTACGAACCTGCGCACGCTGGCGGTCCTGTATTGGGGCGCAAAATACGCCGACCAGTGGCGCCACATCGCGGAGTTCAACCAGCTGGAGGGCGCCTACCTGGCCAAGGGTCAGTCTGTGGTCATCCCATACCCCAGGTCTGCCGCATGAGGCCAGCGCCACCCGATGCCAGCGCCACCATAGGGCGACCAGTGCGGATGCAGTGCAGGGTGGACGTTACGATCCTGCTGCCACCGACACCTGATGAAGTGGTGCCCGAGGTCGGCAGCCTGTCCGAGGGCCTCCGCCTGACTGCGGCCGATGCCCTTGGACTGTTGAGCCTAGATATTCAGCTAGAGGGCACCAGCGTGCTGTCTACCGGACAGCTGGACCAGGTGAGACAGAAAACACCCGTGAGGACCGAGAGTTACATAGATGATCGGCGCCCTGGGGCCTATGGTAATGGGCTGGGTGGAAGCACCGACCCCGGCCCCAGGGAATACTACAAGCGAAAAGTGACGCTGAAGGCTGGTGATTACACCTATGAGACGGTCGATGCGCCGTATCAGAAGGGCGGTGCCAGGATAAACCACATGGTCAGCAAGGGCGCCCTCTCTGGGCTGGCCATATCCACGGACAGCGTCGACTTTAGATCCCTGGGGGACACGGCATACATAGCCCAGATCGACGGACTGCAGGCCAGCTGGACACGAAACAACATGGCCGAAGCCGATGAGTTTAGCTGCACGCTGCACGCTGATGCCCTGGGTGGTCTAGACCTCCGCCTCATCAGAGCGATACAGGTGGACGCTTGGCTGTATACCGATGGCGAGGGCCACCTTCGCGAGCGCGGCGAAGAGGGCTATTTCGGAGGGATTGCCACCCAGATCCGACAGAGCCGGTTTGAAAACACGATCGAGCTGGAATGCAAGGATTACAGCCACTTACTTATGACCCAGGAGCTGAACGCCAGCCAGGCCCTGGGCATCAGCCTGAACAACACCTTGGAGAAGGTGGTGGAAGCCCTGGTCAAGAGTGTTCCAGGTGGCGAGAGGTGGAGCGTTGAGGGGTGGTCGTTTGTTGACATAACGAGGGTTAACAAGGATGCCCAGGAGATCGTGCGAATAAAGGGGCGCATCAATGAGATTGAGGCAACCCTAGACGCGCCCCTGGCGGATTCGCTCGCGCTGGAGCTGTATGATGAACTCGAACAGCTAGTGGAGCGAAAGCGCAGCCTGCAGGTGTTCGGCTCCCTGCTTGCCCCGCCAGAGGTGAGCAAGGTTATCGTCAGCTCATTCACGACCCATGAGGCGTGGGGCTGGACGCGAGGCGGGGGTCGCATGTCCGTCTGGGAGGCCATCATGAAGCTTTGCGCGCTGGCTGGTGCGGTGCCAGAGTTCAGGATGGATGATGATGGCACGCCCACTGTCTATATAGCTGATGCTGAGGTGGTGCAGGATAGCGGTTTCGAGACATTTACCTTCGAGCGCACGGACCCGGACGGGACCAAGCGAGACCACCGGGTGCTGACGGTGGGGCGTGATGTCTGGGAGATGGATGAGGAGCGTCACCTGGAGTCTGAGGTGAGGCTGGATCGGGTTGATGTGGTGGCATACCAGCCAGATACAGGGAAGGTGCTCAAGGGGAGCTATGGCACGCCTGGCCGGAAGAAGTCCGGGACGGAGACCGTGGAGACCATCACGGCCCATGGCATCACATCCCAAGACAAGCTCAACCGGCTGGCAGAATCCGCCTACAGATCCAGGGTCGGCAGAGAGTACAGTTTATCACTCATGACCGAGGCACCATGGACTACTGGCGGGGAGCTGGATGGCTATGATGACCTGCTTGGCTGTGCATCGGGTGCGACGTTGGAGCTGGCTTTTCCAGGATTCGAGCAGCGCAACATGGGCGGTAAAACACTGCACCAGGACGCAGAGCTGGAGATAGCGGCAAGGCTGGGGGGGCCGTCGCTGCCATGGGTGGAGGATGCGGCCCGGGCGATTGCATCAGCGATGAAGCGCTCGCGGCTCGGGGTGCTATTTCAGATCAAATCGCTACAACATGAGTTCGATGACGGTGGCTACAACTGCACGCTGGAGGTCCACGGTTTTCTGGAGGACCAGAGCTATGAGGCGTCTGCAGACCTGCCGCGCGTGCTGCGTGATGCTACGGCCTATAGCCTCAACGTGACGGCGGAGGGATAGGTGGCGGACGTAAGGACGGCAGTGCTCACAGAGAATCCGCGGCAGGTAGAGGGCTCTGATGGGGTCACGCGCTGGCGAGTGCGAGCCCTGGAGAGCCTGACCAGTTATGCGCTGGACTGCCAGATATCCCTGCGCGCTGGCGAGTGGTGGCCTTTCCGTCAGGGTGATGTGGTGACGGTGGTGCTGCCGTATGGCAGCACCCAGGGGCCTGAGATTGTGGGCGCCAAGGGGCTGGCTGGTGTGGAGCCTACCAGCCCGGACAACATCGAGATCAGAGCGCGCCCTGATGGTGACGGAGAGCCCACGTCCATCCGGCTGCTCGCGCCCGATGGGCGGGTGGACCTGGGAGAGGGTGAGCCGGGAGACCAGGAGCGGGTGGCGATGCATCCGAAAATCGCCGCAGAGCTTCAGGCGCTGAAGGGCGCCATCGATGAGCTGGCCACATGGGTCGGCGTAGCCCAGACGCCATCAGGGACATCTGGCGGGCCACTCATCCCTGGCAATCCTGCGATTCCAACCCCAGCCGCTGCTGTGGCGCAGGGGCTGGGCGGGGAGAGTATCACGGGCGGAGAGCCAGCGACGAACGTGTATGCTCAGGCGGACACAGACGGGTGAGTGAGTGACCGACTACTACGTGGACAGCCAGTCAGGGAGTGATGCCGCCAGCGGTGGCATCGCGGACCCGTGGCTGACGCTCGCCCACGCCAACAGCCAGCTGGCCAGCTCTGACACGCTAGTGGTGCGCTATGCTGGGGGCGCGCCATACGCTCACGCGGCCTCTGTGATGTGGGACTGCGGAGCCGACATCACCGGGGCTGACTCCGCTGGCGTCCGCTGGGACCTGGGGGCTGGGTCGGTCATCCGAGATGAGCGGCCACTGCTGACCTGGGGCGCCACTGATGGGCTGGTGATTGACTGGGGCGCTGCCATCGCTGTCAGGGGTCTGGAGCTTCAGGGCGGTGGGCCTGGGGTGGGGCTCGATGGTATCCAGGAGTTCGCCGGCACCGCTGACATCACGCTTCAGGGCATCGAGGCCCACAACTGGACCGTCTGCGCTGCGCTATATGACTGCACGGTTCTGGAGTCCATGTTTCGCGATTGCAACATCGGCCTTGGGGTGGTCGCGGGTGCGACAGCGGATGTCGCGTCCTCAATATTCGCCAGGTGCGACTATCACACCGGCACGCTAGACGCCCACGCTGTCAGGCTGGACGCTGGCGCGTCGGTGGCGCTTGAAAACTGCACGGTGTATCGCTGCGGCGATGCCACGGCCGGGGTGACCTATGGCATCGTCAACACGCTCACGGGGGCCACGTTCTCCAACGTGCTGGTTGTGGATAGCTATTCTCGCTGGGGTCTCCCTGGTGGCACAGCGACTGCGAGCAACAGTTACACCAGCGACGGCGCGACCTATCACGTCATCGCGAATTTCAACCCATCGGCATCTGGGACAGACACGGAGCTGGACCCTGGGTTCTACTCCGCCTCAGCTGGCCTCTATTATATCAGCGACGCTGCGCTGCTGACTGGCGGAGCTGCTGCCTCTGCGGCGCTGCTATACGACGGCACGCCGATGCCACTGGCGCCACCAGTGGGCGCGCTGTCCGCTATCCCTGCGCTGAGCGTGGTGGTGCGTGGCACGCATGACCTGGTGGTCTATGGGCTGCTGCCTGATGTGCTGGTGGATGTGACATCCTGGGCGCTCAGCGGTGGTGAGAGCCACCTGCTGCCATTGGTCGCGGTGGTGTCGCGCCTGAGCGCCACCGAGCTGGCTATCTCCACGGATAGGCCGATGCAGTACGGGGTGAGCTATACGCTCACAGCGGCGGATGGGCGCGCCGTGGCATTCGTTGGGCAGCGGGTGGACGTGCCAGGCCAGCCTGCCAAGCCCGAGGACGCCATCCTGGTGGACTACCTGGCGCCGTTCGTGAATCGAGACGGCACGGGCGGTGGTTTCCTGTCTGATGAGGGTGGTGACTATGTCCTGCGCGGTGGCCTGGATGCCCTGCTGGGCGTCCTATGGCATAGGGTCCTGACCCGCGTGGGCGAGCTATACTATGCGCCCCAGGCGGGCATTGACCTGAGGCACAAGGGGCTGGTCCCGCCCAACCTGGCGCGCGAGCAGCGACGGCTACAGCAGGCGCTGGAGCTGGTGCCCTATGTCAACAGCGTGCAGGTCACCCTGACCGCTGAGGACCACGCGCTAATCGTGACCGTGAGGGTGGACAGCGACCTGGGCGCGCAGACGCAGACACGGAGCATCGGATCATGACGCACACCGAGGCATTCGAGATCGCTGCTGCGGCGCTGGTCGCCTGGGAGCAGAGCAACGGCAGCGGGCTACAGCTGAGCACCGCCAGGCTCCAGGGCACTCGGGCCAATGCGATCTGTAACGCGATCGCAGAGGCGCTCCTGGAGCTGGACTACCAAGCCCTGCAGCGATTCCTGCATCTGTTCGTCGACAAGGCGACGGGCATCAACCTGGACGAGCTGGCCAATGACCACTATGACGAGCAGCGCAGCGGTGCCACGGCAGCGGTGGTGGAGCTGGCGTTTACCCGATCGGTCACGGTGGCTGAGCTGATTTTGCCAGCCGGTCTAATATGCAGGACCACGGGCACCACTACAGGGCAGGCACCTGTTCAATTCGCGCTGGACCAGTCCCTGGTGATGGGCATCGGCGTCACCACCGTCAGCGGGACAGCCACCAGCGTGGTGACAGGGCCGACGCAGACGGCCGAGGCTGGGGCTGTGACGGTCGTGGAGAACAGCCCCCAGAGTGATCTGACGGTCACGAATGCTGACCGCGCAGCTGGCGGCAACCCTGCGGAGACGGACGAGGAGCTGAGAGACAAAATCCGCCAGGTGTTCATCGCGGTGGCTGGTAGCCTGCGAGGCATCGAAAAGGGAGCGCTCCAGGTGCTCAATGTGCGCCAGGCGCGTGCCTATGAGGTCCTGGACAGCAATGGCTACCCGGACTGCGCGGTGGAGATGGTGGTGGCTGACCGAACGGGCCAGAGCAATGTGACGATGACCGATGCAGTGGTGGCAGCGCTCACGGGCTGGCGCGGTGCTGGCATCCCTGTCAACGTCACGGGCGCGGTGCCAACGTTCGAGAATGTGACGGTGAGGATGGAGTGGCGCGATGGATTCGCCACGCCAGCCAACCGGCTAGCTGTAGAGGCGCGCATAAACGCAGCCATGCAGCGGCTCAGGCCCAACGCGGTGGACGCGCCAGGGGATGCCAACCCAGACAGCAAATTGACGCAGGCGCTGATTCTGAGCGCGGCTCTTCGTGTCGCAGGCGCGCTGCCCACCAGTGAGGTCATCATCCCAGCTGGCACGGTGGTGCCAGACAAGGGCGAGCTGATACGACCGGGCCAGATCACGGTCCTATAGGAGCCGAGCATGAGCAACATACCGGCCCTGAGCCAGACCGAGGCGCTGGGCCTGATTAAATCGGCCCTGCCTCAGCGCGTCATGCAGCTGCTCCAGGGCCAGCAGGGAGAGGGGATTCTGGCGAGCGTGGCCAAGGTTGCCGCTGTGCTGTCGGCTCGTTGGGCCACGCTCTATCAAGATCGCTATTACCTCCAGTCCACCCGTGGCAGGTATGCCACGGTCAGCGCGGTGGTGACCTGGACAGCGGGGGTGGTCGATGCGGTGGAGCTAGAGGCTGGCCAGGTAGTGCTGGAGACGCGCTGGGGCGTGCAGTATGTTCTCGGCGAGGTGCTATCAGCTCCAGCAGGCGCTCCTCCGGGGTATAGCGCCACGGTCCAGCTCCGGTCGCTCTATCGCACGCATGAGGCTGACATAGAGCAGTCGCACCTGGACGCCTGGCCCCCGTCGCTGACGGAGGGCGTGGACCCGGCAGCTAGCATCATGTGGGCTGATGGGGTGAGCCCAGCGGCTCATGATGAGTTCCTCGCAGGCGTGGGCATCGGCACCATCACCATCGCAGCCACGGGAGATGCGTCTGGTGGCCGTCTGCCGCTGCTGGACCTGCTGGCCCAGGGCCAGGGCGTCATCCCAGGCGAGGAGGAGACGGATAGCCAGCTGGCCAACCGTCTGCGCAGGCCGCAGGAGGTCCATAGCCCTGACGCTATCCTGGACGCGGTCAACGCGGTGCTGACTCCGTTCGGCGTGGTCGCCACGCTGGAGGAGCCGTGGACGTATGCCATGACCTGGGAGGGCACCGATATGGCGAGTGGTAGCGGTGCCTGGGGCGTGGCCCCATGGGGGCGCCGTGGGTTCTTCGTTATTCGCGTTCCGAATTTTGGCTATGAGCCAGACGGCTTCGCCTGGGGCGCTACTCCGAGCAGCGGTGCCTGGGGCGTGCATCCGTGGGGCTCAGAGGATGTGAGTTATCTGGGAGTCATCCAGGGTCTGCAAGATCTCGTGGATAGGCTATCGTTGGCAGGCGTCAAGGGCCTGGTGGTCGCAGACAATGTGGGGCTGATGTGAGTGAGATCAGGACGATGAACACGGTGGTCAATCGTATCTATACGGTGGACCAGATAAACCGAGGACTACGCGCTACGGTGCGAGAGCTGACGGAGAGCCTGGGCCATAGCCTGGGCATATCAGGCACGAGCCCCACCAACGGCATCATCATGGGTGGCCTGCTAGCCAGCGGCGTGGCAGGTCAGATGTATTCGGCGGTGACGAAGGGCACCGCCATCCTGCCGAGCGCCAGAGCGCTGCCCGTCGGCAACGCGCTATACTGCTACCTGGCTGACGATGAGACGAGCAACCCAGCGGCCCTGCTCCACTCTGACGGAGACGCCACCCTGGACCGCTATGACGCGGTCACGATCAAGGTGTCCTCGGTCACGGATACCCTAGAGAACGCCAGCACCTATCCCACGGGCACGGTCACGCCCCAGGTCAACATCCAGCGCGGATGCCAGGTCACGTTCTCGGTCATCGAGGGCACACCAGCCGCCACGCCGCTCTATCCCGTCATCCCGTCCGATGAGAGGCTGCTGGCGTTCGTGCTGGTGCCGTCTGGGCTGACAGCTGGCGGTGGTGGGATGGCATCAGCCACCTATGAGGACTGGCGCGCGGTGCGCAGGTTCGATGAGCTGCGCAACGCTGGCCCCCATGACGTCGCCAACGTGCTGCAGTCCTTCGATGCATACCGCGCTAGCAGCCTGCCCGCAGGCGCGGTCACGCTGGCCACGCTGACCTGGTATATGGACGGGGCCGAGCAGTGGTGGGCGATGCGCCGGACTAATCCGCTGGCTGGTGACGACACGTCAAACATGTATCCAATGATGATACCTGGGGGGCGCGAGTGGGACGTGTTCGTGCCGTTTAGCGGCGCTGGCATACATCAGACGGTCAACAACAACGACATGGCGTTCGATGACTTAGGCTATCAGGTGCAGGTCACACGCTCGGGCACGACTGGTCAAGAGCAGTTCGCGTTACGCAAGGCGATACCTGTAGTGGCGCGAGGTTTAGAGCTGACGGCGGCGGTCGTTTCCTACGACGTAGACACCGCCTTTGACGGCACTATTATCGCACAAGCGTTAGGGTTGGCGAAGCTTGACGCGGCGGGCTCGCCGACGACCCTGGACAGCATAGCGATGACGCTGAACAGCACGGGTCCTCGTCAGGATGTAGCGCTAAGCATTCCTGCCAGTACGGTTATCGCAACGGGTGAGGCGTTGCGATTGATTGCTACCATCGACCTAGACGCAAACGGGACAACAGGCGTTGTTCAGCTGCTAGGCGTAAAGCTGACATTCAGGGAGGGCAGAGCATGAGTGAAGGCACCGTAGACACCAACAAAATCGTCATTGGGTGGCCTCATGCGGGCACCTATGACGCCATCCTGGAGGACGGCAACAGCCTGATCATCTCGTTTCCGTATGTGGCCAGGTCCGTCGCTGTGCTGGCGCCTGCGGCCCTGCGGTGGGTCAATACGAGCAACGTGGCGCTGGCGGACATCCCAGAGCGGAGCGTGCCGACGCAGGTGGATGCCTGGCATGAGCGCGTGAGGCAGTGCACTCAGCTGGTGCTGCACAATGCGACTGGAGGCGCCATAGCGGCCAACGCTATCAGCTGGGACGCAGAGCTGACCGAGGTACCGTCCTCGGACTATCCAGATCGGACCAATGCCAACGGGTTCGATGGCATGGACGATGATTATGCTGCTGGTGTCATCACCGAGGTCACGCCCACATGATGAGGACGGGGACAAGCAGGGGATCCAGGCGTGGCGGGAGGCGTGGCAGGAGCCGTGATGGTGGGAGGCGTCCGCCGAGGCGCGAGGGTGATCCTCCGGTAGCGGCAGAGCTGCTCATCACCCATCTGGGTGATTTTGTCGTGACCCATGCGGCCGAGAATCTCAGAGTGCAGGTGTAGGATATGGCTGACAAAACAATCGACCAGCTCCCGCAAGAGCTGAGCCCCGTGGGTGGTGATTTTCTGGTGGCCAGCATCCAGTCAGCTGGGCCTGCCACGCGCAAGATCGCCATCAGTGACCTCCCAAGCGCCACGCCCACGATCCCAACGGGGCTCACTGTCTGGGTGGATGCTGCAAATGGCAATGATGGAACAGGGGCGAGCGGCAGGCAGGACCTGCCCTTCGCGACTGTGGGCGCAGCCCTGGCAGCAGCGACCAGCGGAGACCTGGTGCGCGTGAGGCCGGGTACGTATGCGGAGAGCGGCCTATCCATCCCTGCTGGCGTGGTGGTGAGCGGCGACAGCTGGCAGACCACCACCATCGGGAGCGCCGCAGCCGCAGCTGACATCATAGCCATCGGCTCAGGCTCTGGCCTGCAGCACGTCACCGTCCAGGTCCCTACAGCTGCCCACGCTGGCATCACCCACATAGCTGGCACCGGCAGCCTGGTGGGGGTCAATTTGGCGGGTGATGGCGCGACTGGGGCGGGAGACGGCGTCCACAAGAGCGGCGCAGGCAAGTTGGTGGGCGGGACTGTGCGCTGCGAGGCTGGTGGGCTCAATAGCGTGCTGCGGTGTAGCGCTGGCGTGCTGGCGCTCGATGATGTCCATGTGCCGCAGAGCGCAGGCACCACTGGATCCGCGCTGCTCTGTGAGGGCACTGGCCGATACCAGGGCCAGGGCCTCAACGCCGGCAGCACGAACGTCACAGACGGCATCACGTTGGCGGGGACAGCGACGGCCATCCTATACTCGCCCAACATTTTCAATGTATCCAATGCCGTGCACATCACTGCTGATGGGGTCTCCCTGACGATGATCGGCGGGCAGGTAGATGCGGCCCTGAGGACCGTCTGGGTGGACCCTGCTCTGACAGGCACGGGCACCACCGTCAGGGCGCTCAGCACTGTGCTGGTCCCTCTGTTCGATTTTCCGGCAGCAGCAGCCGGGAATACTGATTTTGTGCTGAGCTTCAACCAGGCAGAATCTCTCACGCGGGACAGCCGCCAGCGCATCATTGGCGCTGACCTGGCGCTGGGCTTCCCTGAGCTGGGCAGCGGGCTGGAGGTCGGCAGGGGCGCGCCATACAGCGACGGCATCACCGTCTATACAACAGACGGCACAGAGACGATGGTGGGCGCCACTGTCACGGGCGGCAACCAGACGGACGTGACTGCGGCAGCCCAGAGCCGGACCAGCAGCACGTTCTCATTTCAGGGCCTGACTGCTGGCCATGCCATTTATTTGGCATCCACCAGGGCCACGCCAGCTGGTGTCGAGCTGAGGCACTGGGGGCTCCTGCTGGACCAGGTAGTGGCAGGGGTAGGCGGCTCGTATGTGGTGGAGATCTGGGACGGCGCCGCGTGGGTCTCGGTAGGCGTGATGGCCACATCCGAGGCTGACAGCTCCATCTATGGCGCTGACGTATTCATGCGCGCGGGCCAGGCTGAGAACGTCCACCTGGGCATCGATAGCAGCACCACCCAGGCGCTGACCACGGTGGGAGGCATCGCTGCCTACCATACGCGCATCAGGGTGCTCACTACGCTGACCACTGCGCCCACCTGGGAGCGAGTCAGGCTGATGGAGTCGTCATCAGCGGCCAATGGCCTGGGCCAGCTCACGGCCAGAGGCCTGGCACAGTGGCGTGCTCAAATATTCGGGGTCGGTAACGTCTGGGCCGAGGTTCTAGGAGCCGCCGACGCACAGATAGCGGTCGGCACGGGTGGACAGCCAACCGGCTGGAATCACAAGATTAAAAAGGGTTTGCTCAACGGTAACGGGGACGCGGCCAGCTGGCAGGCCCAGATCCCGCCAGGGCTCAACACGGCGTTTCCGCTGTATTTTACGCTGACGTACTCGATCATCGGCAGCCCGTCGACGGTCGCGCCCGATCTCATACTCAGCCTGCTACGTCTGCGCACACAGGGCGTGTTAGTCGCAGACCCCGCCGGCGGCATCGTACCGATCGCGCGCCTGATAGCCGACGCCGAGGCATACGATTCCAAGCCGGCGGAGACGCAGCTGCTAAACCCGCCCACGGGGACGGTTAACAATCTACCGTTGCGGCTAACGTTCGGGCCGTTTTCGATCGCGGACTACTACCCTGGAGACAGCCTGGTGCTGGCGATCGAGATGGACGCGGGCGGGACGCCGGCCCAGGACGTGGCGCTTTGGTCACTCACTGTTGAGGGTGTGGCGTTCAGCGCTGGGTTGCCTCTGTGATATGGTGCGCGCCACTTTGGAGGTGCGCGCATGATGATGACGCTACTGCTGGCGGGGGCGCTGCTGGGGTCTCCCCAGGACGATGCCCTGGTGGATGCGATGATGACGGGATGCCGAGGGCACCGGCCCTCGGCAGCCATGCTGGATGAGCTGCTGCGGATGGAGAGCGCGGCTGGGTTCCCTGCTAGCGTCAGAGGGCTGATGGTGGCTGCGGCCTGCAATGAGAGCGGGTTTGAGCCAGGTGCCAGGGGCGATTATGTGGCCCGTGGGGCTGGCGTGCGTGAGCCTACCAGCTATGGGCTGCTGCAGTTCCAGGCGTGGGCCAAGCGTGGCATCAGACAGCAGGGCGCGCGGACGAGGGACCCCAGGCTAGACTGGAGAGCAAGCGCGCGGTATTGGGCTGCCCATGTGGCGCGGCAGGTGCCGTGGGTGCGCCGTGTCTGCGGATACACTGCCGAGGCAGACATCTGGCGAGCTGCTCACCTGACCGCTATCCGCGCGCCCAAGTGTGCCCGGTGGCGCATCCGCAACGGTCGCCAGCGGTGCGTCAGGCGTGAGCCTCGATGCCATCGGCTGGGCAGCACATCGCGGCAGTCCCACCAGCGCATCCTCCAGGGATGGCGAGAGCTAGCGCTGGCGCGCACTGAGCGCTATGAGGGCATCCCCAGGGCTGTCGTGCAGCGGTGAGTGTGCGCCTATATACCGAGCTGCACGAACTCAGGGAGATCGCTGAGCCCGTATGCGTGGCTGCTGGCGTGCCGTGGTCCGTCTGCGTCGCTCAGGCATGGGCAGAGAGCGGCCTGGGCAGGAGCCACCTGGCCCGAACGGCGAACAATTTTCACGGAATCAAATACCGCAAGAGGATTCACCAGACCTATGTCTGGCACGTCAGCCCAGAGCGTGGGCGCGATGGCACCACGGCGAAGCACCGAATGCGGTTCGCGTCATTTCCGAGCCCAGAGGCTGGCATCGCTGCCTGGTGCGTTCGGGTAACTGGCCGCAGGTATGGCGACTCTGCGCTGTTTGCTGATGACCCCACCCGGTTCATGGCCTATCTGTGGGGCCGTGGCTGGGCGACAGCTGACCACTACGTGGAGGCATTCGCTGGGCGCCTGCGCCGTCTCGGAGAGGTGATGGGAGACCCAGCCCTGGCGCTGGCTCGCATTGACCCTGAGCTGGAGCCCTGCATCACTGCTCTGCGTGGCTGCTACGGCAAGGAGCGCCACGAGCTGACCACGTATCTGGCCTCGGTCAGGTTCGTCTGGTCTGATGTGCCTGCTGTAGGATTCTAGCATGGTCGATGAGCAGCAGGCGAGCGCTGGTGATTTTGGGTGGGACCCAACCTGGCTAGACCTACCGCCTGACCAGTGGGACCAGGTGCTGGTGGATGCCATCGAGGCGCGCCAGGACTGGTATGGCCTGCCCATCACTGGCACGGTGGATGAGGCGCTCTATCGCCGTCTCGTGCTAGAGCGAGACCACTACCACGAGCCGCCCCAGGAGCCGCAGCCATCGATGCCCCAGGATTGCATCCTGGTGGCCGGACAGCTGCGCCCGATAGCGTGGCCCACGGTGCTGACGCCTGGGGATGAGGGAGGCCGTGGAATTGAGCAGTATTATCGCAAGGGTGGGCGCAGGCGCAGGCGGTACAAGGCACGCTCTATGCCGATGCCCCAGGTGCGCCGTGCTGTGCTGCATTGGACTGTGACGCGCAGCCCTGCGCATAGCTGGCGGGTGGCCTGGGGCACTCGGCGCAGCGTCAGCACGCATTTTGAGGTCGGATGGGATGGGACCATCTGGCAGCTGCTGGACGTCCAGCACCAGGCATTCCATTCAGGCATCGGCTGGCTCAATGATGCGAGCATTGGCGTGGATCTGACTAACCCGGTCGGCCAGAAGGCGACCGCCCGCTGGAATGAGCGGCTGGTGGAGGCCAACCAGGTAGCGCGCCCCGTGATCACGGACTGGAGAATTAATGGGTGGGACCCTGGCCCGTTCCTCGGCGCCACTGAGGCCCAGCTGGCAGCGCTTGCTGCGCTGGCTGATGGGTTGCGGCGATGGTGCGGCGTGCCACTGGTCGCCCCGCTGGCTGCTGGCCATCGGCGGCTGAAGTCGCGCCAGGTCAAGGGCTTGAGCGCAGCGCGCGCAGCAGCCGCAGTCCCTGATGGATGGGTCCATCACGCTGAGGTTATGCGGGGCAAGTGGGACCACGCGGGCATCTACCTGCCAGCGATCATGCAGCAGGCGGCGGAGCTATGATGGAGCCTGGCCAGGCGGTGGTGGACTCGATGCCTGCGGATGACATCCCGTGGTGGGCGTCGCTGCTAATAGTGTTCGGCCTGGGGGTCCTGCTCCATGCGGGTGTCCACATGGCCATCCGAACCATCGCCGCCAGGCGGACCAGGTGCCAGGCTGAGCAGCTGCGCCCCCAGGTCACCCACGGGCTGCACCCAATAGAGGGTGAGCCCGCAGAGCTGGAGCGTGCCTATCGGCTGCCATGGTATTGGCTGGCCATCGTCTGGCTGCTAGCCCTGGGCGTGAGCGCGTGCCTGGGTGCGCTGGTGGGCCATGAGCTGCTGGGCTCTGCTATGACCGGCGCTGGCATGTGCGCGGCTGGCTCACTATCACCATGGGCCGCCCCGCCCATACGGTCAGCGGTTCGCGCCGTGATCAAGCGGGCGTCTGGGCGTGGATGATGGCGCCATCATCGCAGCAGTGGCTGGGCCTGCTGGGATGGCGCTGGTTGCGTGGTATCTCATCACCAGGACGCTGCCCAGCATGACCCGCATCTTCCAGGAGGAGCTGGCCGCTCTGCGTGCCGACAATGCAGCGCTGAGGGGCGAGCTGGTGAAGGTCCGCGAGTCACACACTGACAACAGCAGCCGCAAGATCGAGGCCATCAGCCGGCTGGACAATAGGCTATCGCGGGTGGAGGCCACCATCGTGGCAAATTCCGGGGGCCGGATATCGCGTGCCACTGGCGTGGGCATCCATCAGCGAGACGGCGAGGAGTGAGCATCCTTAAAACAGCAGGCGCCTGGCTATCAGGGCGCGCATGGTGGGTGGTGGGCCTGCTATTGGCAGCTCTG
>Ga0233415_10000260_pt1 | contig 25808 bp, 27 predicted proteins | sample Na_anoxic_12_MG_FD_188631 | JGI IMG/M metagenome (GOLD analysis project Ga0233415, IMG submission 188631) | Seawater microbial communities from Saanich Inlet, British Columbia, Canada - Na_anoxic_12_MG | ecosystem: Environmental > Aquatic > Marine > Inlet | place: Canada: British Columbia... | reverse complement strand
GTATGAATTATAATAGAGATTATGCTTGTATAGATGGATGTAAAGAATTATTTGGATTAAAGAAAATTGGTATGAAAAGGGTGTTAAGTGATTTTAGAATTGAAAAAATAGATAAAAATGAAAAAAGTTGGATCAATAATTGGAAGAAGGTTTATACCGGAGATGAAAAAGTAGTTTATTGTGTGATGAATAAAATTAGTCATTGTAATTGGAAAGCGCCGATGGAAATAGGTGATATAAAACATTCGTTTCAAAATGGCGAGTGTAGGAGACATTTGAAGGAATTTGCTAAGATTGGAGTATTTCGTGGGATTTTTAGATGTAGTGATTTTAATTGTAGAAATGTATTAGTAGGATGTGATAAAAGTTATCTCCCGGATTATTTTGTAAGTATAGATGAGGGAGATATTGGAAAAAGATTGGATATAATTGGAAAAAGAGAAGGATGGTTAGTTAAAGCGTTGAATAAAGATAAGACGATTATAAATGAAATTCTTAATGAGCTGACATATCAACACACAAAAATAATTATGAGTTTGGAAGAAATGGAAAGATATAAGTTTAGTAGGCAGTTAATAGATGAAGTAGAAAAAAATTGGAAGAATTTAAAAGCAGATTTGGAAGCAGAAGGAGTTTTATTTGATTAGTTATATTTTAATAATGAATATAAAACTAAAAACATATAATAAAACATAATGCTTAAAAAGATTTTTTATATTTTAGCTACCTTCTTTTTAGTTACTGCATCAATGACAGATGCCAAAGGATATAATACAAGAGAACACAAACCAGTGTTGCAAAAACCACAACCAACATATACCCAGAATCAAATAGATAAGGCCTGGATACAAGTTCCTTGGAGTCATGGAGGACATTATTATCACAATACATTGACGCGCGAAGATGTAGATGCAGCACCTAGATGTTTTAACAAATAATTATTGTTAATAAAAATTGAATTAATTTTTGTTATTTAAATTACAGTTAAATCCATACATCAATATGAAGCTTATATTCTTCACCCTCACAATGTTCACTCTGTTTGTCGGTACTTGCACCGCCAATTCATTTCAAAACGGTTTTATTACTGGAATGATGATTGAAAAAGTTTCTCCTACCAAAAAAGTAAACCCAATTAAATACAATACAATGATAATCGATACAAGCCTGTTCGAATTTCCCGTCCAAAAATCACCGGTGTGTTATCCCATCTTAGTTAGGGAACGTAAATATAACGAACTTACCTTCGGCGACAAATGCGTCTTATTTGTTATTGCTATTTTAATGTGGATGGTTCTGATACATACTTGTTGTTATGGAACGCGTGAAGAACATGAATTCTTTATAGGGTGTATTATAGGTGGTATGGTAGAACGTCTTTTCAACAACGATTAAGTTATAGACTTGTAATTAGTTTATCATAAAATTTTTTATCTATTTCGCAACCTTTGAAATTCCGGTTTGTATTCTTGCAAGCCAAAGCAGTAGTGCCACCACCAAGGAATGGGTCAACAACTAGGTCACCTTCGTTTGAATGTTTTTTAATTAGCTCTTCGAACAAAGGCAAACTTTTCTGTGTAGGATGAAATCTATTTTTTCCCCCTTGAATAGGGAAGTCATAAATGCCTTTATCATATTTGGAATTGAATGTAGGTTTTCCGCCTTTAACACCAAGGAGCGCGATTTCTCTGGCATTTGTTAAATAATTAGTCGATTGATTGAGTGGGATAGGATTTGTTTTTATCCATTCGACAAACCGAATTTGTTTAAAACCAATCCAATTTCCTTGTTTTGTTTCTCTAATTTGCTCCATTAGTTTTTTGAGTGTTTCCATTTTCCAGATATCAAAGAATATAATGCAGGTACCTCCTGCTTTAAGTTTCCGATAAAAGAGTTGAATAAAATCTTTCAGGTTTTCGATAGTAAATTCTTTATCCCATTCACCAAATTCAGTTTTATACCCGTATTTTTTCCCAGAAGTATTGCCATATTTAATATAATTCTCTTTGTACTTATCGTCTGTATAACCTTTCTCTTGTTTAAATTGTGTCCATTCTTCTTCTGTTTTTTTATTTTTGCCCGACTCTTCTAATTGTGCAACTTCTTTTACAAACTTATTCATACCGGAATCCTTGGAAATAAGATAGGGTGGGTCTGTCAAAATTAGGTCTACGCTATTATTGGGAATTTCAGTTAAGAATTTAATGCCTTCTTTGTTTTCAACATTAATATTCATGGTGGTTATTGTATACTATACAATAATAACTATCTAAAATCAATTTTATTTCCTAACAATTATACCATATCCACCGTATTGTCCGATGTCCCAACTTTTATCTCCTATGGACATGATAATGTGATCCTTAATGGCTTTTCGGGCATTTAGTTTATAATGAGGGATACTCAATTCCAAAGGAGGCCTAAAAGCAATATTTTTAAAACCTGCAATACCCAAAACGTGTAATTGTTGCAATGTTAATTGGACCCCATATGGAATTCGTGGTCTGGCGGTAATGATGTAAATATTATACCCTTTATTTCTGCAATATTGATATAATTCAAAAACTTTTGGAATGAGTTGGTGAGTAGTTGAATCAATCAATGTATCATCGATGTCGAAAACAACGGCTTGATTAGGGGAAAATGGTATTTTTTCTAATATGTCCATTATATTTACTATAGTTAATAATATAGTAGTATCTTATTTTAAAGTTAATAATTTAAATTCTTTATTTGTAACCATAAGTGATTCAAATTCTTCAAAAAAATCCATTTTTTTATTATTTAACATTTTGTCTACAGTTGCAATAGACCATGGTCGTAGAGTTTTGTCACACATTATTTTTGACAATAGGTATACAGCAAGATTTTTATCAAGTTCTTCATTATTTAATTCTTTATACTTGATTTTAAATTGTCTATATAGATGCATATATGTTATTGAGCACTTGATATCGATCCAACTCGACATATGTTTATCAAAGAACTGTTTGAATTGTTTGTTTTCCATTAGTATACACAAATCTTGAAAAAAATCATTTTTTTCCAGTTTCCTTTTACCTATCAATAATGCTGTTTCACGTTCAACTATTTCGCTCATATAAAGATGTATATGTTTTTCTCTCCAACTTCTTTTATATAATATATTTTTAATAATTTAAACAAAATTAAACAGATAATGTAAATGGAATCTGAACAAATCAAGAGTACAGTTGAAGAACAACAATCAAAAGAAGCCTTTGATAAGAATGTGAGTCGTTTAACTAATCAGGTGAAAGATACATATAAGAGAGCATTTTTTGACTTGTTGGAAGAGAAAGTAGGAGCTTCGCCACCCGATTATGAGTGGTTGACAAGACTTTATGGAGAGATTAGAAGTAAATTAATTGCACTTTTAAGAGAAGGATCACAATTGAGAGTTGAAATAGAAGAATCCATGGATTGTGATTTTTTTAAACAATTAATTAGTCATAATGTATTTAGTCCTGAAAATTTCTATGCATTAATTAGGTATGTGTTCGAGAAATGTAAGCAGTTGGGTTCGCCAGCGCGTGATACAGAAACAGATGCTAAATTGCAAGAAATAGTAGATTTTGTAGATTCAGGGGACGCAACATTTGCAACTTTAGTGCCTTTATTTATAAAAAATGCTAATGAATGTTTAGATACAATTTATGAAGATGTACAGGCATTATCTGAAAGATTTAAGAAAAAGAAGTAAATATGTTTGTTATGTGCGATTTTCAATATATAAAATAATATGAATTTTATATACTAAAGATGAATGAAAAGGTGATGCGAACAAAATACAGATTTGGTAATCGACGATCTCGATACCAACGGCAACAGCAGCAGCAACGGCAACAGCAGGAGCAACAGCGGGAACAACAGGCCCAGCAACGGATGCAGGATGAGCAACGACAGCGTGAAGATGAACGACAACGGTGGAAAGAGCAACGACAGTGGAAAAATCGATTGCAGCTATGGGCACATCCTCCTATAGTATCGCACGCTCCGCCTGTACGAACCCTTTTTGAACAACAGCAACAACAGCAGCAACAACAGCAGCAACAACAGCAGCAACAACAGCAGCAACAACAGCAGCAACAACAGCAGCAACAACAGCAGCAACAACAGCAGCAACAACAGCAGCAACAACAGCAGCAGCAGCAACAGCAACAACAACAGCAGCAGCAACAACAACAGCAGCAGCAACAACAGCAGCAACAACAGCAGCAACAACAGCAGCAACAACAGCAGCAACAACAGCAACAACAGCAGCAACAACAGCAGCAACAACAGCAGCAACAACAGCAGCAACAACAGCAACAACAGCAGCAACAACAGCAGCAACGACAGCTACAACGACAAGAGATACAACGACAAGAGGATTGTGGAATAACCTTTAAAATCCAAACTACAAAATATTTATTAAATATAGCTAATTCTCTTAGAAGTATGTTACATAATATGGAGTTTTCTGCGAGTGTAATGAGCAGTGAAGCAATTTCCCAAGAGATAAAATCTGGACAAGAAACTCCCGGTGTACATTATATATTTTTATGTATAGGACACATGTTTCATCTACCTAAAAGTAAATATTATATTTATAATCTTGAACAGGTAAATTATCATCCAGATTTTCCTTTATTAGGTCTTGGAGGCAAGAGGGCTGAATTTATAACCACTGCATTCAAAAATGCTGATACTATTTTCGATTATTCTAAAATGAATATAACAAATTATCCGAAGAAATTTAAAAATAAAGCATTGTACCTGCCTGTACCCTTATTTGAGGGGACAAAATCAAAAGTTACTGATATTGAAAAAGAATATGATGTTTTATTTTTTGGTGGACTAAATGATAGACGCAATAAAATACTGAAGTATTTAAAGGAAAATACGGATATGAATGTTCGTATTGTAACCAATGTTTTTGGAGATGCTCTTTATGATATTATAAAAAAATCACGAATTGTTCTTAATATTCATTTTAAAGGGGAATCATTGTTAGAAACAGCAAGAATTCATGATTGTATAAGACACAGTACACCCTTAATAATTAGTGAAGAATCAATAGATAAATCTACAATGGCGGAATATAAAAATATTGTAAATTTTGTTCCTGTAATTAAAGAAGATTTATCAAATATCAATGAATTAACAGAAGGAATTCAGAACTTATTAAGTAATGAAAATATTTCCTATTCACGGTGGAAAGCTGAGAGGAATATACAAAATATGATTAAAAAGAGATCTAATTATTTTAAAATTCATAAATATCCTTCACTATTTCATAAATATTTATTGGGTATATCGACTCCAAATAAACCTATAACATATGAATTAATCCAAAACACGCCAGATGATAAAACATTCAATGATAATAAATTATTTGCTCATTTACACTGTTATGATATTTCCAAATTTAATGAAATTTACAGTGAATATATAGAAAAAATATGTTCTTTTTTTAAGGTAGTAATAACATATTCCATTGGTGAAAATAATATCAATGATAAAAGATTTGTGATTATTAAAATACCCAATAAAGGGATGGATATTGGTGCGAAATTTTGTATGGTTCATTATTTAAATGACAACAATATTTCATATGAATATATTTTCTTTTTGCATTCAAAATCGGACGAAGAGACTAGACGTAAATATTTTATGTCTCTTATTGAAAATCTAAATGAAGGATTTATAGATAATATTAATAATTATGATGGATATTTTCCAGATATACAATGGCAAATTAACGGCAACAAACTTAAAATGATTAGTGGAAATCCAAAATTTGCAAATAGCAATTTACCAGAGAGAAATCTGGAAAATATAAATGATTTATTGGGCTATCTTGGGTGTGAAAATCGAACCAATCGATTTGTTGAGGGAAATGTGTATATACTATCTAAGAAGATCGTGGATATATTATTTGTGGATAAAAAATTATACAATATATTGAATGGTCCCGATGATTTTGATTATAACTGGGTACGCAAGAGATATGGATTATCAGGTGGTGTAAATAATGTATACAATGATTTTAAAACGAAGAATCTACCACCCAGCGATAAACTTTCCTATGATGGATATGTTGAACATGTTTTTGAACGAGTTGTGCTGAGTCTGTGTAAAAATCCCCAAATATTATCTATGACTAAATTCAGTATAAATAGGCATATAGAAAAAGATATAGTTATTCTGGCTGTCTATCCGAAAAATTTGAATTATATAATTATAATAAATATGCTTTTAAAATTAAATTTTAAAAAAATTATTATCGTCTATTCGAGTCAAGATTATAGTATTGCGCATATTCCTTTATTAAAGAATCCGAGGATACAAATAATTGAAGTCGAGAATATTGGATATGATTTTAAAAAATACTATACTGGATTACTGGCAACTAAAAATGAAAAATATAACCGAATTTGGCTCATTAATGATTCTTTTATTATAACTGATCCAAATATATTTGTAGGAGATATGTGGAGACAAATTTTATATAATGATTTGACAGGATGTTATTATTCACATGAAATAAAGGAACATATTCAATCATATTTTATGGTTTTAAGTAATAAAATGATGGAGTATTTTGTAAGTAAACTTACTCCTTATAAGTTTACATCTATCAACTCCGCGCGGGATAAGAAAAAATTAATATTGGATTTAGAAGTAAATCTAACAAATGAAATTTTAAATAATAAAAATTATACTTGTGGTACACTGCATAAAATATCTAATACATTGAAAGGAAATCCTATACTGGCACTTGGTTCAACTGATGGGTGGATAAAGACGAATGAAAACAGTACTATTTTGGAAAGATTTACTTTATCTCCGATACAACAATTTACCCTTTATGTCACAGGATGCACGGAATTCATAGAAACATATGAATTTTTTTATATGAAGAAAAATAGAAATCCACACATAAAAGGAATACCACTTGACTTTTTCAAAAATAAGTGGAATATTCTATTAATTTGCCGTAACTTAATTCCAAGTTATAGAGATAAGTATTCTATTGCTGTAAATGTTTTATATTTTTTGAAACATTATAGAGGCAGTGATGAGATGCTAAAAATATTACAAAATGCGCTATTTGAATTTAATAAGCCTGTTGAAAAAATAACTACAGAAGATGATTTGAAGAAAATTGCAAAAAAAAATCAGGAACAAACGAAAAAAAGAAAATTAGTATACACGTGTAATATTGGAGGATACGATACTTTCTATGATATTGAAGACAAATATACAGAAGATGATGTCGATTATATTTATATATCAAATAGAGAAGATGAATGTTGTTGTAAAAATTTTAAACATGTATACTGTAATATAGAGGGACTAGATAGTTTTGAGTTGAATAGAACGATAAAATTTAATAAAACTTTATTTGATTGTTATGAAAAAGTATGCTATGTAGATGCTAATGTTAGCATTCATTGTAAATTAGGGCGTTTTTGGGATAAATTAGAGTCAGATACGGATTTAGTTTTATTCTCTCATCCTGATAGAAATTCAGTACATGCGGAACTGAGTGTTCTGTCATTATCAAACGGTAATCATAAAAAATGGGGATTTGACCAAAACTTTGTTTCAATTCTAGCTAAAGAACATAAAGCAACCTTAAATAATGATTTATTTTGGTTGAATGTACAATTATCAACAACAAAGAGGAATATTTATGAAGAAATTCAAGAAATGTATAAAAAATATAAATTAAAAAGAGATCAAGTATATTTTTCGCTGATTAAAAATAAGTATGGTATTAAAACTATTAAAATATCACGATGTAAATCAGACTTAAGCAAATTTTTTAAGAAATCGAAAATCAAACATGAGTGTATTGATGGTGACTACAATTATCTAGTAAACTGGAGTGATAAATTTAGTAGACCATTCGGGGGCAACCATTTATAAAAGACTATAGATTTTATTGAAAAAGCTAGACTTAAAGCATTTACCAATTCTTAAAAAATATATTTACAGAGTTATACCAAATGATAACAGGGAAGATAAAGAGTTAGTAAGATGTGGAACAACCATACCACAAAATCTATTTACTGATGAAGAATTAAGTTAATTACTTATATTATAATATAAATAATTAATCAATTGGAAATAACTGATTAAGAAAGATTCCTAACACCCCGAATGTTGTTAAATTATTTATTACAGATACACTACAATAACCTAATATATAGCAATCAATAAATCCTTCAATACATTGTTCCTTTGAACGATAAACATTATACCATTTTGATATTTGTTTATTATCTGGCTGTGTTGGGTCATAATTTAAGCACCAATCGTAGTTTTCATATCCCTTTTTTTTGACGACCTTATGTTTTTTTTGTATAATTATTGCACCAAACTTTGATGCACAATTATTCTCGAATTCTGGATTATCTGAACAGATAAAAATATTATCATACTCTTTTTTCGATTCAATAGGAGTTTCAAAATGATATTTTGGTATCATTATTTGTGAAATATTTAGCCATTTTCTTAATGTATTATAGGTGGGACAGCTTGAAATAGACATTGGCTGACACATATAAGTTCCTGCTTTACCCTGCTTTTTGAGCAAACTTAATATACATTTTAAATTGGCTGAAGTGCTTTGTAAATCTGTAGCCCGGTAGTGTATTCCCAATGTATTTTTATTAATATTATTTTTCAATATTATTTCTTTAATAGGTTGTATAATATTTTGTTTAATGGTAAGCGAGAACAGTTGAATGGCTTTATGAATATGATCTTTAGAAGTTACGAATAACTGGTTAGTCGAATGCAGTAACAATCTATCTTTATAACAACTTGTGTCATTCATATGATTGTAGGGGTGTGGGAATTGTCTAAATTCTGCGAGATTTAGACCATCCCCCCAACTATCTCCTATTCTACAACCTTTATAATATATTTTATCATTAAAGTCAAAAAAATCACTTAATATAAAATCTCCTGGATCATCAGCAACGCTAATAAGAACCAACTTATGAGATTTATATAATTCAAATTTTATATAATAGTCTAACCCAGAAAAAAATCCTCCAATATTATTTCCTAAACCCCCACTACATTGTATTACAAATAAATTCTCTCCACTACCAATCAGTTCATTAAATTGTAGCGTGTTAATATTCGGCATATATATGTTTAATATATATAATTTATATATATATTAAACATATAAATGAATACAATACAAAAAGTTTTTGATGATATTGATGCACAAATTATGACAAGCACAATAACAGAACAAGATTATTATGAACAGTTCATAAAATCAAACCCATCTAGTTCCTTAAGTTATGATGGACACCCTTGGGCGAATTTGAACCCTACCATTATTTCAACCAGTATTGCCTCCATACCAGCCAAATATATGTCATATATATCATTTTTAAAAACTTGCCATAGTGACACCGACCCAGAATATGATTGGCGTACGTCAACATACAAAATTTGTAACCGGACAAATTTTAGATGGTTTGGTATTACTTGTATGTTACATTTGGACATATATGCATTCTTATATAACTGTGTTAGCAACCTAACGAGTGGTAGCATTTTAGAAATAGGGACGTGGACAGGAGGAATTACTGTAGTAATAGCACTAGCTATACAATCAAATCCCAATAGAAACAATATTGAATTTGTTGCCGTAGAAGCATGGGACGTCCCTTATAATTATTGTATGCAGAACCTAATTAACTCCTTACCTGATAATGATTTGAGTGGATATGTTAAATGTTTAAACACTGTGTCGGCTCCAAGTAATAACACATTACATTCAGAATTAAAGAAATTACATACTCCTATTAAATTATTAACAATAGACGCAGATGGACAAATTGCACGTGATTTAAGACAATATTTACCTTATTGTGATAAAGATTGCATTATTGTAATTGATGACTGGTTCACAACGCCCGAGAATGGAAAACTGCAGTCCACGCAACAATGTATAAACATATTAGTTAACCGTGGGATATTAAAAATTATAGGCGTGTATGGTTGGGGAACAGCAATACTTTCATATAACGGGGGACTATCATAATAACATTAAGTTTAATTAATTAAATAAATATATATTTAATTAATATAATGACAGCTAAAAATATTCCAACAGAATACTTAAGCAAATTCAATATGAATGGTAAAGTAAGAATTTTAGATTGGTGGCGTGATGATCGGCATGACAATCCTGTTAGATGGACCAAAGAATTATTATCTATAGAAAAGAGCAGATTTACAATACATAATATCGAAAATGATATGTTGGGCGATCCCCAACCTTACGGATCTACAGGGGATCCAAATTCAGCATGCCGTCTAATTCTAACAGCATTAAAAAAACACAATATAAGAAATATGCATGTGGGTGTCCTAGGTTCGACTAGCCCATGGATAGAGGTTATATTGCTACAATTGGGTAATAAAGTAACTACCATAGAGTATAATGTACCTATATGCGAAGATCCTGATATAGAATGTATAAGTTACTTTGATGAGTTCAAAAATATGCGAAAATGCTTTGATGCTATTGTGTCGTTTTCGTCTATAGAACATAGCGGATTAGGTCGATATGGTGACCCAATAAACCCTAACGGGGATTTAGAAACCATGGAAGATGTTTATGAAAGTTTAAAGGACAAAGGTAAAGTAATTCTCGGCGTTCCAGTTGGTCCGGATTGTGTAGTATGGAATGTTCATCGAGTATATGGTAAATATAGATTGCCGTTATTAACAAGGAACTTTAGAGAAATAGATTGGATTGGACACGAAAAGGATCAATTACTTGGTCTTGAAACGTGTGATGCAAAATATCATTGTCCACACCCGATCATGGTGTTGCAAAAGCATACATCTTCATAACTTGATAATATGTTCATTATCTATTTCTATTACATATTATCATTGTTGTTTTCAAAACAGTAATTAAACGCCTCTAAGTCGTCTTTATAAAACTCGGTTACCATGTTCTTTGTTTCTTCATCGTAATAATAACTATAGTGTTTTCGAACTATACCGCTCCTTTGGTATGCTGTATTTGTCTTTATCAGCTTAAAATTGGGGATTTTTAGTTTTTTCAATAACTCCTCAAAATCCGTTTCTAAATTCTCGAATCTAAGAATATTATCCACGACTATTTTACCATTTATATCACTGATCCAGTGTACTTGTGATTTATAGCGATGTTGATTGTATTCAGTGTATTTATTATTTATTACATTTATAACAAAATCCTTAAAAGTGTTGCACTCTGAATACTCATTATTTTTCCCCCAGAAGTATAAAGATACGAGTCTATCATATGGATTCCTTACAACGGTAAATAGAGTATTAAGTTCTATATCTTCTTGTGTTATGTAAGAACAAACTGCACCGCAATCTTCCCCGGATACCATATTTGGTATGCTATGATGATAACCCTCGAAATCGACATCGGGAAAATTAGCTAGGAAAGATCTATTAATTGAAGTACCAGCAGTTTTGCAAATATCAATAAATATAAATTTGAAATAATTAGATTTCATATAACATTATGAAATATAAAACTATTTGCTTTACGATCGTTTAAACAAGTAAGTCGAACAGCCTCGACCTCCGCCAATGAAAAGATTAATTAGCTGAAAGTTTTTATCTGTAAAATATGATATTACTTCTAAATAGTTCGCAACTTCATACGGATAGCCCCCCAACCAGTCTATAGCGTCATTATAATGATTCATACCACGATTATCATATTCTAATAGTTCCGACTCAGTGATATTAGGCCAACACTTCGAAATATATTGATACAAAAGTGCCATTTTACCCTTTGCATCTGCTTGATTATATCTAACCTTATCTTTAATATCTTCATCGTAGGTAGGTCCATCATTATATAAAGATATCCAAAGATATCCGCCGGGACGACATAATGAAATAGAATTTTTAATTGCTTTCCATAAATTTCCGGTATGATGTAATACACCCCAAGAATATACTATATCAAATGTTCCATATTTATCAACAAGACCATCATTCAATATACTATCAGACTGAATCTGCCAGTTGTCGGCATTTTTAGTAAACTTTTTTCTTGTAAGTCTGGTAGCATTTACAGAATGTTCATCATAATCAAAAGACACCAATTCTTTACAGCCCAGTTTTAAGAAACTAAGAGAAGATAATCCAGAACCAGAACCAATATCAATTATTCTAAAATTTTTGATATCTTCAAGATTGATTTTTGGCTTTCTACAATTAACATATGATCGCCATTCTTTATTATTATTAATAGCCTCCTCTATTGAAATAATAGGTTTATTTACATTGTTGGTACTTTCAAAACCAAATTTTTTTAAATCATCGATATGTGTTTTAATGATAGTAGGAGTTAATCTTTTTTCCACATAATCAGTCCAATTTATTCCAAATGAAAAGTTTCCATCGGTTCCTTGCATCGGATTATTTTCCTTCTTTAAAAAATGCTGTATTTGTGCCATTATTATATATTTTGATATATTAAAATTATTGTTATTCCGCAATTATTTTAAATTTTTTCCAGCAGCAAATCCTAATTTTACTTCTTTATCAAATGGATAATTTATTTTACTCATAAAATAATCCAATGGCGCCTTATACATATTATTCTTTAAATCTTTTGTCAACCATAAAAATTCTTGAACTACATATTTATCTAAATATGGATATCTTCCTTCTACTCCATGAAGACCAGATATAATTTCTTCCTTAGCTAGATAATCACGTTGTGTTCCATGATAGAATGACTTCCATATCATATCATCTTCTGGATCATTTGAAAGAATATCATTCAAATTATCAGGCCATTTGCCTCCAAAACAAGAATGTCCAAAAATAGGTTTTCCATATTTACCATAATCCGAATGTATTTCATCCGCTCCAGAACCCGATAAATATATTCTTTGTTTTCTATTACTTGCTATTGAGCATATTTTTGACATACCGATACTTGCTTGATCATCTGTTACAAGTTTATTTTCACCCATAGTTTTGGGGAAATAATTGAACTCTTCGGCGTGTTCTTTTATATATTTCCCTATTTGTTCAAATTCCTTCTTAGTAAATTCAATTACTTCGGCATTACTATTTGTTACTTGTTTATTTATAATTTTTCTTTTTTTAATAGTATCTATATTTTCATCCGCTAATATTGTATAGGTATAAAATGATTTCTCAATATGATTAAGTGCAGCACAAATGCAACCACTATCATATCCACTGGATAAACAAACATACACAGGATAGTTATTATTATCGATCCTTTTCTTTATTGAATTAATAAAAGCATTACTCCAGGCATTATATGATGTTTTATGTTGGTTAAAGTCAAATGCAAAGACTCTTTGTGTATTATTTAGTTCCAATGTGGAAATATTAAAAATTTTTGTTGTATTAGGATGTAATTTTATTCTATTAACCAAATTTGCTCTTTTTAGTCCACTTTCATATGTTGATATTCCTAATTTACCATTATCTATAGCATACCAAAGCGGTTTTGTGCCAAAAACATCTGTAGATATAAAAAAAATATCTTTATTAAAATCAAAAAGAACCATTGCAAATTCACCATCTAATTTTGTAATGAAATCTTTGCCAAATTTTTTATAACAATCTATCAGACAATAACCATCAGACTTATAATCACCAAATGATTTATAATTATAGATCTCTCCATTAAATAGACAGACAATTTTGTTTGTTTCATCAATAAAAGGTTGTTTAGTTATATCTCCTGTTAAGTGTAGAAGATTATGTAAGAATAGGAACCCTTCATATGTAATGGAATTTGTTAAATCAGGACCTCTAAATTTAAGAAAATAGTTTACATATTCTATATTTTCTATAAGCCAATTGAAAATCAGAAAACTACACATTATAATATTTCTATACAAGTTAAATTATAATGTTGAACTAAATTCTTCGACTTAACAAATTTTTGTCTTAATATTAGTGATATTACCTGCAATACTTTTTTGTAATCTTAATACACGGTTTTTAAAATTAACATCATCGCGAATTTGTATAGAGGTTAAATCAACGCCTTCTTTATTAAAATACACATACCATTGTTCTGCAAAATGTGTATATAAATCATTTTTTTTTGATAACCAAGGTTTCATACCCCCTGTCCAGTGCAATATTTTGGCATTCATAATATTGGTTTCAAATTCTGAAGATACAGGTCGTTTAAACTCTCCAAGCCCTGTTTGATTCCATTCCTGTGGAATTTCTTGAGTAGAATGAGAGAATACTATATTCATAGGAATCTGTGTGCCTCCATTATAAAAATTATTAGATTTATTAGCCTCTACTATACTCATACATTGATGTGTATAGTTATTTTCTCTCCATTTATTCAAATAAGTTACATACATACCGGCATTAAATATATTATTCCTAGAGAATGATGATAGATAGTCTGGCTTAATCCATCTATCTTTTGTTATAATATATGGAAATTTACAAAATACTCCACCTAATTCATATTTCTCTTCCAATAAGTTAAATAATTCTTCAATCTCTCCTTTAACAATCATATCGGTATCTAGATATATTACTTTATTTACGGAATCTGGCAATAATTCGGGAAAATAGAATCTTATAAAATTATAAACTGAAACTGGTGCATTAAATGTTTTAGAGATTTTCATATAGTCTATATTTCCAGATTTAAAAGATTGTTTATTTATTATTTCTTCTACTATGTTGTTTGGTGGCTCTATTAACTTTATATTCGATTTTGCAGCCATATCCTGTCGAATCTTATCAGTTAAACTCTCGACATAACAATTTCTATTTATTAGTTCATTTAACTCTATAGCCGACTCACATACGATATATATTCTTAATTTTTTATTAGTTTTATGGTTTAAAATAATAGAATTAAGTAGAGCACATATAGAGATATAAGCAGCTCTATCTCCGGATGTAACGATATTAATATATTTATTATTCATCCTTATTCTTATAATATAATATTATTTGAAGTTACATACTCAAATAAAGTTTTTTTAATCCATCAGCTAAGTTTATTTTAGGTTCATAATCTAAGTCTTTTTTTGCTTTGCTAATATCTGCGTATGTATGAGGCACATCACCCAATTGTTCTTCTATTTGATCATATAAAGCTGTTTTCCCAGACACCTTCTCACATATAGAAATAAATTCATTTAAAGTTACTGGGCTGGAATTACCTAAATTGTATATTTCACATTCTATATTTTTTTTATTATCTAATGCTGCTATAATACCATTTACTATATCATCAATATAAGTATAATCTCTTGATGATGTGCCGTCACCATATTTTTTAAATTTATCACCATTCTTTATGGCATTTAAGAATTTATATGGGGCCATATCCGGTCGTCCTCTAGGACCATATACAGTAAAGAATCTTAGACCTATATTTTTTATTCCATATAATTGATAATATGTTCGGGCAAATAATTCCATAGCCATTTTGCTGCATGCATATGGACTATTACACGTTTTAATTTCATCACTTTCAGAAAAAGGAACTTTTTTATTTAGTCCGTACACACTACTACTACTTGCATAGACTACTTGTTTGACATTATTTTTAACAACTTCTTCTAATATATTAATAAACCCACCAATATTCACTTTTTCATATAAGGCAGGATTTTGGATAGAGTATCTAACGCCTGCCATAGAAGCTAAATGAATAATTTTATCAGGTTTCCAATTTGTAATACTTACTGTATCGCATATATCTTCTTTTTTAAAGGCAAAGTTATCATATTTTTCTAAAATTTTTAAGTTTTCTAATTTTTTATTAATGTCATAATAATCATTAATGTTATCTATTCCTAGAACCATATCGCCCCTTTTAAGTAAAAATTCACATGTATGAGAACCAATAAATCCGGCACAGCCTGTAACTAATATTTTCATTTTATTTATTAGGGCTTATTATTATTTTTTTTTATTTAATACTTATTTCTAAACCAACAAATTAATTCTCTATAAAAGATCAAAAATATCAGATAATCTGATATTTTTGATGATTATACAACTGCTCTTCCTATATTATTTTTCCAGTCTTGAGTAGGTCTATCTACAGTATTATTACGTACAATAACGGCTTCCAATATATATGGTTTCACATTATTTTTTTTCATATCATGATGCATACTTGAAATATCTTTCGGAAAACAAGTTCCACCGAACCCCTTTTTTTCATCAGGCCCGGGTACTTTTGAGTGATGAGGTCCAATACGTTCATCTTCTGTTGCTATACGTCTAACATTTTCATAATTTATATTTGTAATCATACAATACTGAGCAAATTCGTTACATAGAGAAACTTTAGTTGCCAAAAAAACATTTCTGAACATTTTAATCATTTCTGCTTCTTTTGTTGTAACAAATTCAATAGTATTAAATCTTATGTTATTATTTTCATACGCTATATTAATTATTTTTTTTAAAAGTTTTTTATTATTTTCAATCTTATCACAATCATATAACCCAAAAATCCATTTTTTATTATTTATAAAATCATCCTTATAATTTTTCTCAGTTAAAAACTCTGGCATAAAACAACATTTTAAAGAATTGCAAGTACCGGGAGGCACTGTTGATCTCAAAACCACTAATCCTTCGTAATGTATTTTTTTTAAATCTTTAAATACCGATTTTATAATACCTAAATGACAAGATCCATCTTTTGACATTGGGGTAGGCACCGAAATAAAAATTACATCACACGTTTTTAAACTTTCAAGAGTGGTTCCCTTTGGAATACAATTATCTGGATTGATATCATATGCAATTATATTTAAATCCTGTGATTTTAATAAAAATGTAGCTTTTCCTACAAATCCGTTTCCAATAATTCCAATTTTCATTATATTTTTATAGAAGATTTTTATAAATTATATTAAACTAAATTAACGACAATACACCCTCATCAAACCCCACTGTAATCTCCCATCCTAAATCTTTTAATTTTTGATTACTTATATAGTATCGCTGGTCATTAAACGGTCGATCTTCTATATACGTAATCCACTTGTCGTAATCTTCTATTTTATGGATTTTTTTAATTAATAGTTGCGCAACATTCATAATAGAATATTCCATACCTTCATCACAACCAATATTATAAATCTCTCCAATTTTGCCTTTTTCTAAAATACATTGAAATGCTGTAGCTGTATCATATGAGTGTAAAAACGCTCTGACACAACTACCATCACCTTGAATAGTTACTGGTTTATTATTCTTTAATTGTTGAATAAATCTTGGGATAACCTTTTCTGGATATTGATTAGGCCCATAAACATTATTTCCACGTGTAATAACAATAGGCATATTAAATGAATGGTTATAAGACTGAGCTATAAATTCGGCCCCTGCTTTTGTCGCCGCATATGGATTCGTAGGACATAAAATAGAATGTTCTGTTTTATGTTTTTCATCCATATCTAACATTGACTCACCGTAAACCTCATCCGTAGATACATGAATGAATTTCTGAATCTTACCATAAAGGCGTGTTGCCTCTAACAAAGTATGAGTCCCTACTATATTATCCTGTGTATACTGTAAAGCATCGGAAAAGGAATTTTGCACATGTGATTGAGCGGCAAAATGAATAATGTGCGTGGGAGTATGTTGAACAATTACATGGCGTACTAAATCCATTGAACATAAATTCCCCTTTACAAATGTGTATCTTGGAGAGATTCGCCACCTTAATTCAACATTTTCTTCATTAGCACAATAGTACATTGCGTCAAAATTAATGACATTAATTTTATCGTATCTCTCCATAATTAGATTTATAAAGTTTGAACCAATGAATCCTGAGCCACCGGTGACTAAAAGAACCGTATCTTTGCTGTTAGGAAAATCAGTTGGTGTAACTTTCTTTATATTCAAATCTCTTTTATAATTCTGCAATAGTTCTCTTACACTGTCCTTAATGTGTTTCACTGGGTAGAGTGACTCAAGGCGAGTTGTATCTAAAAAATTATTGGATCTGTCGGAATCTAATATTTTTGCCTGTTCTTCAAGAGTAAAATTTTTCCAGGTAAAATCTGGATCAACCAATTCTTTATACATTTCTAGTATCTCATTATGACTAATTAATCCGGGATTTGTAAGATTTATTGTACCAATCGTTTTTTTCTTCATCATATCCAAAACCAATGGTAGTAATTCGGGCAAAACAGTCATAGAATTAGGAATAGAACAGATCTTTTCATAAGTCGTTATTTTAGTTATGAAATTACGAGGGTTATCTTCTCCTACTATAGGCATTCTAATACGTAAATTCAAAATTGGACCATCAATTAATGTCATAAGTCTATCTGTAAAACCTTTTGCAGTGGAATATCCAGAACCAAAGAAGTTTGGAAGACTTTCTTCTGTAAATCCATTTTTTTCTTCGCAGGGGTGTTCTTCGTCAAACTTAAATATACAACCTGTTCCAAGATATGTGAGATGAATATCACGTTCTTTGCATAATAAAGCAAGAGAAATTGGACAAAAAAGATTATCTCGTATATTTTCTTTCAGTTTACCAGGCTGTTCTAAGTAATCAATTGTAGAATAAGTTTTATCATCTATTTTTCCATGTGTTCGACCAATAAAAGATACAATGTGCGATGGATTTACTCTATTAATTTCATTTTTTAGTGATAGCAAATCATCAACACGTGCTTCACCTAATATGAATGTGTCTAATAGAGAACAAAATTGAGAACCAATCCAACCTTTAGCACCATAAATAAGTATTTTCATATGATATCATATAATTAAATTTATTTATATGATAATTACATAAATTATTTCTCATTAACAAAGAAAAAAAATTTATAGAATAGTGAAATTTTATAAAATTTTATTTTTTTTAAGGTTTATTTTGAATGTTGAAAATTTAAACCAAATGAACTTTTCTTTTCTGTTGGCTGGTTGCCTAGTCCTATGATGCGGTCAGCCGTTGTTTGTTCGGTATCAGTTTGGTAGTTTACGTAGAGTACTAGTCTGGGTATTTTAGAGCAGGCCGAGTTGCCGTGAGGTATACCGCAGTTCCAGATTACCGCTTCCCCGAATCGAGTTGGGATGTCTACTCGTTTTAGACCCAGGGTTTTCATGAGTTTGATAGGGATTTTCTGTATAGTCTTCGTCTTACCTGGCCAGTTGATCCCATCGCCTATTTCAGCGTATTTCTGATGAGCTCCTTCGTAGCCGTACCAGCCTGCTTCGCTGTTATTTAGCCCTATTATAAATTGTAGTCTTTGAAACCTACCTGTATTGTCATAGGGATGGTATGCTATTGGATCGTCGGCTGGGCGCGCACCACCACCATCTCGATTAGATTGAATATAGCTCATATCGGTATGCAGTTGCATGTCCTTAGCTGGCGGTAGCTTTATCCCAAACCGAGTGAGGTGTCGCTTTACTGGGCTTTGGTATAGAGCTGTCATGAGTGGGCGAAGTTTTTCCCGCAGCTCGTTCAGCCTAGGATGATAATAGGTGCTTTTCTGGCTAGTAGCTGAGCCCATGCCGCAGTTCATAGCATTGGCAGGTGCTCTGGTATTAAGGTATTCCCGTCCGTCTTTTGTTTTTTGCCCGTACATTGCTTTGAACATAGCGCTATCCTTGGGCTGTTTAAAATAAGGGTTTGTTTTCATTTCGCTATTAAGGTCGATTTGTATGGTAGAAGGGTCTATGCCTTTATCTGTGAAGAATTTGTAGTATTCACTCATGCAAATTTCCCGCATTTCTGCGACCTCTGATTCCTTAAGAATACCCATCTCAATAAGATTAAGCCTCATATAGCCCTTATCTTGTAGTGACCAAACCGCCTCTTTAAGGACGCGTGAAATATCGACTGGTTTTTCTGTAGCTAGTGCGCTCATTTTAGTATTATTTACTTTTGATAATTACAGAATTTTTTTTTCAATTTTTTTAAAATATATTATTCATCCCCATCGTCCCATCATTTGTATTCGATGTTTATTCTTATTATCAATGAACCATTTTTTCTTTTTACTGTCCCATTTCGCTCCAAGTTTTTTCGCTTCATCTTTTTCAGAATAAGGAATATTTAAATATAATTTTCCTTTTGGTTTGGAATAAGGACAACTTTCAACACCGATGGCTAAGTTGGCCAATCTGTCAGCATTATCATTGCCGATTGAGTGTTCGTCTTGTAAGCCGGTATGGGCGGCTATATGATGAAATTTGATGTTTGGATATTTTCGACAGAAATCATAAGCACTTTCGACAATTTCTCTGTTTGGGATGTCTTTACCTTTTTGTTGCCAACTTTTTTTACACATTTTTTCACCATATGTTGTGCAGCAGCGCTTAGAATACACAGAATCAGTATATAGATTGATGATTCGTCCTTCTTCAATATCTTTCTTAACAATAGAGAGTGCTGTAACAATTGCTAACAATTCGGCAACATTGTTTGTTTGTCTGCCTCGGTAAGATTGACTGGTATTTCTTTCGTCATTTTCGCCAAACCACACACCAAACCCGGCCTTGGCGGAGGCTTTGCCATTATTTGAACATGCCCCGTCTGTATATATATTGAGCGGCGATTTGGTGGATACTGGTTTTGGATTGGTTCTTATTACAAAACTGTCCATATATTAATTATTGTTAACTATATTTATATTAAAAAATCAATTTATATATTGATAATTTAAACACCTGCCATTTTACGACCAACAGTAAACCATAAAACTAAAGATAATACAGTTCCGGCTACATAACCATTAGAAAAACCATTTTTTTTGTCGAAATGATTACCAATAGCTGCACCAATTATTGCTAAAAGTCCATAAAAGATAAGAATACCATAAGCAGTCGTGTTGATCATTATATATTATACAAATATATTCTTATATATATAATGACTACTACAGAAAATACATCATTAAATCAAGAAGTTCTGTATAATTTCAATAAAGAATTTATAGAAACTTTAAATGATCTGAAAGATAAAAAGAAAAAATTAACGAAAAAAATAAATGAAAATAAAAAAGAATTGGACATAATTCAATCAACCCTGGATGAAAATAATGTTAAAAAAACGGTTTTAGAGGAAACCATTGATAAAAAAAATGAACAATTAAAGATACTAGAAAGCACTATAAAAGATATACAATCGGCGTATGAGAAAATTGTGGAAACATCTCAAGTTTTATTGACAGTTATAAAACAACACAAACGAAAAACGTAAGAGTTTATATTATCATTTAGCATATTCGTTAATTGATTTCAAATTTAAAAAATGATGAAATATATAATGGATGATGAACGGGTAAAAAAATCCAATACTTCGAATGAAAATATACTTCCGGAATGGCATGAACAACAAGAACTAATATTAAAAAGATGGTCAGAAATTGGTTCGAGTTATAGATATTTACATGACAAATCATTTAAAAAATTTAATAATCAAAATATGTGGTTTGCTTTACCTGTTATTGTTATAAGTACAATTACCGGAACCGCCAATTTCGCACAGGGTTCATTTCCGTCAGCGTGGCAGGAATATGTACCGTTGGTAATAGGATTTTTTAATCTTTCGGCTGGACTTATTACAACGGTGAGTCAGTTTTTAAGAGTCAGTGAATTACTGGAGGGGCATAGAGCGGCGAGTCTTGCTTATTCTAAATTTGCTCGAAATCTCAGTGTTGAATTGAGTTTACCAATCAAGGAAAGAACGAGTGATGGTTCAATATTCATTACTAATTGCAGGGTAGAGTTGGATAGACTTATTGAGCAAAGTCCTGATATACCAGAGGATATTATTGCTTCGTTTATTCGAAGATTTCCAGAACCAGAAACAGATGCGAGTGGCAATATTGCAAATGATTTCTTCAGGCCGGAAATACTGGATATTAGACCTATTAAGATTTACAGAGATATAGAAGCTGAACGTAAACGAATACAAGAAGAATCCAGGCTTAAAGCGCTAAAAGAGATAGAAGAAGATACCAAACGACTAAAAAAAGTAATGAAGGAGCGCGAAGCAGAAAGATTTCAAATCGTCGAAGAAACTAGACGAGAGTTTGAAAAGGTACAAAATAAACAAAATAAAGAGGTTAAGAAAATGTTTGTACTTGCGCAAAAGCAATCACGGGCGGAAATTGTTAAAAATAAATTCAATGTTAATAATATTGAGGAAACCATGAGTGATTTAATGGGAGCATTGAGTCGTGCGGGAAATGTAGTTGACGATTCGGACGGTGATGAAAGCCAACCAGACGACACGAACCCTGATGAAAGCCAACAAGACGACACGAATTCTGCTGACGATGGTGTAGAAATAATTATATCAGATATATCGGATAATGTAATTCAGTAATAAGGCAACGTGTTGTTTGGATATAATTTATTTTTAGTCGACTTTTCCAATACAGAATTCATCTAAGAGACTTAATGCATAACCATCACCGTGACCTTTTACTTCATTGAAAGCTTTGGTTGCATCTTTATGATTATATTTTTGTAAAATTTTTTTTCCTCCTGGATGTGCTTGTGCATATTCGGTAACATCAAATTTATAATTATCTATAAATATTATTATTTTATTTGATGAGATGTCCATATTATAACATCTATCATATCTTTAACTAGGGTTCAAGATTTAATAAATATATTTAGAGATACGGTATAATTATACAATAAATGAATGAGATAAATTATTATTGGGGAATACCTGATGCCTCAGTAAGCTTTTGTGAAAATAAATATGATAGATATTTTTGGATTGCTGAATACCACAATACCATATCTTCATTATGTTATGTTATCATGGGATTATTAATAATGCGGTACAAATTGAAATTTCTGGGACAATTATTATGTTGTGTGGGTATTGGGGCAATGTTATTACACGCTACCCTGCGTCATCTTTCTCAAATGGGAGATGAAATGTCGATGTTGGCATTAAGTTTTTATTCGCTCAAAGAGTTACGACCACAAACATCTAAGTATTTGATTTACCCATTATTAATTAGTTATTGTTTATTCAGTAAATATTTTGCTATATTCTTTATTACATTTACCGGAATACAATTATTAATAGCAAAATATGCTCGTCGAAAAATAAATAAAAAAAATAAAAAATGGATAATTTTATATTTTGTTAGTTTTATTAGTGGTTTAATATGCTGGCTCTTAGATCAATTATGTAGAACGCGATTTGGCACAGGACTAGAACCGTATCAAATGCATGCTTGGTGGCATTTTTTTACAGCATTAGCAATTGGATTTGGTTACACGGCACTGTTGAATTAATCCCAGTCCATATCGGAATCAAAGCCTTCTTCTTCATCAGAAGCATAGTCAGACCATTCACCCTCTTCGCTGTCTGAAATTTCTTGTTTACAATGCATAGTGGAATCAACCGGTTCATCATCATCGACGATAAAGTCGGTGAGGTTAGCATTAGATGCATAATCTTGTTGACCATCTTTGATCACACCATTATCATAACCACCGTCATAATGGTCACATCCGCCGAACCCACTACCAGATACATATGTTTCATCTTGTAGACGCATTGGAGTAAATATAGTGCGACCTGAGCGAGAGAATTTGATGTCAAAATGACCGCAGTCGGTACAATAATTTTGATGGCGCCAATTTGGAGGGGAAACGAGAAATGATTGGATATGCAGCAATGGTCCGATAGCAGTAAGGTCGTTTTTGCCACAAATCCGAGAGACGAGTTGACGAATATGTTTATTAAACTTATTTGTTTTTAGACACCAGACTTTTTCGCCTCGAGCCATAAAACAATTACACCATATACAGTTAGCAGAATGTGATAGTGTGGTAGACATTTGAAATTTTGTTGAAAGCACAAATATAATATTGGGTTGAATACTATTTACAAGATTTAAATTTTTTTTTCAATTTTTTAAATCGTGGTATAATATAAATGTGGCAAATATTATGTGGATTCGGAGCAGGTGTATATGTGGGCACAGTATATGATTGTAAACCAACATTACAATTTGTAAAAACTTGTATTAAAAATTTTGTACCAGAAGAGGCAATTCCTAAAAAGAAGAAGGATGACGATAAATCTAAATAATTATTTAGAAAATGTTTGGAATTTCATAATCTCCATTTTCATCTTTTATATATTTTGCAATAATGGATGGATTCTTTAAATTTTGGTGAACGTGTTGTGGATCATAAATATTACCATCTTTATCAAGATGATAAATGATACCTTTAATATCTTGGGCCCAAACTTCTATTTTTTTTGTAGTATCTTGGACTTGTTCCCCAACTGTAATCTCTCCGTGAGGGATTCCTTTGATATGTGTTCCACAAAATTTTTCTCCGTTTTTTTTTCTTCGTGTGCACTGTTCCTTATTGGCTCTAAGGGCACAACATCGTTCATTAAAAGGCACGCTATTTTTAACTCGTTTTCTTTTCTGCAAATCTAATTTTGTAATGGCGAATACTGGAAAATCATAAATAAATTGTAATAGTCCAGTACCTTCAGTTGTACTAAGTATATCAGATTCCGCCATTTTATTTTTAATTTGATGTTTAAAATCCTGAAATGCTAAATCTATTTTTCGATTGAGTCTCTTTTCCATTGTAGTTATGTGATATCTTTATTGTAAACCGATTAAATCAATTTTTATAATTATTTATAAAGTAACTTAAAGTTGCCAACTGATGTGGGCAGAACAATTGCAAATACAAATAAGACATTAAACCATAATTGATAAGGTAATATTATCTCTGCGGGTGCTCTTGGGGCTAAATAAGGTATAAGACTAAATATTATATTGATGATGAATAATCCAATAACTATATATATAAATCGATTCATATATATAGTGTGAAGATATTATTCAATCTGGTAACCAGTATACAGTGGATCCCAAATGTCTTTGAGTGAATCCATATCTACTAAATGCAATGATAAAGGTAATTGTTGGTCGAATGTTTTAACTACATAACGCGGGTTCGTATGCCAAACACTGCCATTAATTCTGGGTACTCGTCCCAAATAAAGACTATTATAATGTTTTACCCATTCATTTTTATGCATGTATTCAGAAATTTTACTATTTTTCATATCTAGCAAAACGTGTGTCTTCTCCATAAATAAAGCAAATCGAATGATACCACCTTTTAATAGTTTTCCATCTTCATCGGCAATCTCTTTGTTATATACTTTTCGTTGTTTATAATTGGATGTCCAACCTGCATATCTAAAGGCACCTGTATAAGAAGTAAAGTAAAAATAGGGACCAAATTCTAAATTTGGCCAAGTGGTAGGTTTTTGCCCCAAGGAAGCTATAATAGGAAGAAATTTATAATAATTACCATAATATCCTACTATTGGAATATCTATATTTTTTGTTTTTTGTTTCAAATAAATTAATATTGGATTCAGATAAAATAAAGATGTTACCGATTTATGAATTGGAAAATTTAAACTTTTGCGATGATTACAGATTTCATCTATTAATACCCACCATAAATTGCTGGATTGTTTAATAAGTTTCAACCATTGTTGTTCGGCACGTGGAATTGTTGAATATTCATCCACAGAAGATAAATCATAAAATACGAAAATAGTATTGTCGCTTTGTATAAAACCAGTGGGAGAAATTTTAATTTTAATGACGGAATGGAGTAATTTATTTGCAGCGGTCTTAACATTAATATTTGTTTTAACATCAATGAATGGGAATACTAGTAAATTTCCAATGTTTTTATTAGTTGCT
>Ga0233415_10000258_pt1 | contig 26001 bp, 38 predicted proteins | sample Na_anoxic_12_MG_FD_188631 | JGI IMG/M metagenome (GOLD analysis project Ga0233415, IMG submission 188631) | Seawater microbial communities from Saanich Inlet, British Columbia, Canada - Na_anoxic_12_MG | ecosystem: Environmental > Aquatic > Marine > Inlet | place: Canada: British Columbia... | reverse complement strand
ACTGTGACGGCCTAAAAAGTGGTACAGGTAATAACGATTACGCTGTGACGGCGGCCAAAAATACAGGTTACAGTATATATACTACGTCGGCCTATTTTCGTTACAGGACACAACGATTACGCTATTACGGCGGAATGCTAGTAGGTTTATAGTGGGATCGTTATTCCCATGCTAGCGGTGTTTTTCTCGAATTAGACTACAAATTTTTGTACCGGTTACCTATCAAGCCGTTTTTTGGTACATATTGAATAGCATGTGTGGTGTGTTATGGTATTTTTGTATGTATAGTGGACAAACATCGTAACCGTTGTAGTATATAAGTTTTATTGTTCCAATATAAATGGGAAGCTATGTTCCTCCTCCTGATTCGGCTTCACACGATTATTTAAGTACGACTACATCGGGCGCATGCTTGGACGATTGGTTTACGTACAACTACGATGGTTATTGCACACCGTTTGATAATGGTAGAGACGAAGGAGTGGCGATACACGCGGACCCATCTTCATGCGCTCAGGCATGTGACGATACACCAGTGTTTTTGTGGGGTCCATACGCCGGGGCTCCGTGGAACAATGGTCCATATTGTTACTGTTCCAATGTCGGATGGGAAGGAAACTGTGATGACCCTTATCACATGCAAAAACCGTGTTCCGGTTCATCATGTAGCGGGTTGTCTACGTATCTTTTCCACACTTTACCAATAAAACTGACTGGTGTCACAACAGAAGAGAAAAAGAGATGTTATGACGGTTGTAGCAGTAAGGGAAACAGTATAGGGATTGATGAGGACCTCAACTGTTTTTGTGTCACTGGCAATACATGTGGCACAGAAGGCTTCCGCAACATACCAAATTCGGATCTTAACGCAACTACGTATACGTATACATTTCCGACACAGGCACCTACAACACAGACTCCTACAACACAGGCTCCTACGACTCAGGCTCCTACGACTCAGGCACCTACAACTCAGGCTCCGACGACTCAGGCTCCTACAACACATGCTCCTACGACACAGGCTCCGACAACTCAGGCACCTACAACACAGGCTCCGACAACTCAGGCTCCTACGACTATCATTACATCGACTACAACATCCAAATCACAAAGATGTATGTACAGAACAATATATGTAACCATTCAAAACGATAATGGTAACAAATATTTTTTTAATGATGAAAATGTTGTGAATTACAATTACAAACTTGGAATTGGGACGTATACACTTACTGATATACCATCTATACATAGTTTGTATTTTCCAACAAAACCAGATGGTTTACGTATAGTCGGCAATTATAGTGTAAATTCAACTAATGCGATTGGCTATTACAACACTACGCGTATTATTGTAGACAGTGATTTTGGAGAAGCACAACTTGAATGTATTAATCATCAACAAATGGGTATAAACAAATTTACATTTGATGAGAGATGTTCGGTTCAAACAACTACTATAGAGTCGAGTACAACTACCGTAGAGCCGAGTACACCGACTTGGGTCTTTCCCACTATATTCGGTGGTATAGTAATACTGTTGATTGTGATTGTAATAGTCGTTTCGTTCACCGTTGGGACAAAGTGTTGTGATTCCAAGAAAAGGGAAAAACGTAAAGATTATACTCCGGTAAAAACAGGTACACTTGAGGTAGATAAAGATCTATATAAAGTTTAATTAGCATATACATATCATCCGCTGAGGATCATAGATGGTGTGTTTATGGTATATATAAGCGTATCATTTTTCGTAATATGAATTTCTCTTATATTCTATGGATATTAATAATACTTTATGCACTGGCTATAATTGTTTCTCCTATTGTGAACCCAATAGTGCTTGGAACTTTTACCTACTGGTGTTTGGTACTACAGACGTGTTTTTACATAGGAGAATTGAAAGATAATGAAACAAGACGAGGTATTTTACTAAACTTGGCAACTGCACCTTCCGTGTCTGTCCTGTCCTATTGGGCACTGGTAAATGCATACGACTGGGCTTTTCAGGTCCCGTGGTTTATCGATATATGCATTCACCTTTTAAATATTCTACTACTGCTAGGTATTGTTATTATCCAGTACCCCGTTATCGAATACAAGTACGTATGGATCCCTATGTCATTCGGCGTAGTGTATCTTATAGGGTGTTTCTTATACAGGGGAAATGGTGGTAAATTAATTTACCCAACCGATGTATTTTCCTTTGATGGTTATTGGTGGGTTTCCATGATACTATTTGTCGTAACGACATTGATTCACTTTAGCCTGAGTTACCTTTGCAAATGGTTACGAGAAAGGCAGGGATTCCAACAAATTTAAAAATGTATGTATATAAGCACGTGCTGCTCTTCAAAAGATGCAAATTTTCGTCAAAACACTAACCGGTAAAACTATCACCCTCGATGTAGAACCAAGCGATACAATTGAGAATGTGAAGCAAAAGATCCAAGACAAGGAAGGGATTCCCCCGGACCAGCAGCGTCTTATCTTTGCTGGTAAGCAACTGGAAGACGGGCGAACCCTGTCGGACTATAATATTCAGAAGGAAGCCACTTTACATCTGGTATTGAGATTGCGCGGCGGTATATAAATATAAATATTGTACACTAAAATGAAGATATACTATCCTGTAAAACCTAAACTAGAATACACTGCTCGCGGTGAATCTTGCTTTATAAAACAAGACAACATATACTACCTGCGACGACCAATCGAGGCAAAGTTCTACAACGGCATGACGTGGGAGAACTACGGTACCAAATGGCGGATCAATCGTCCGAGTCCAACGACTCCGCCTGCGTCTCCGGTATCTCAAGTACCCCCGGTAATTTTTGGTCTTCAAGGCAAACCGGTGTTAATCTGAGTTTCTTCGGTGCTCTGGGTACCTCAGACGAAGGCTTACGCTTGGGAGTTATAGACGTGGTTGGTGGTGGCGTGACCGGTGGCGTGACCGGTGCAATGCATTTCTCTTCGGCTTTGGCCCCTGCCTTGATCTCCGCGATGGCTTCTGCAAACTTCTCTTGATCCAACCACTCGGTGTTTGCAATGATCTGATCGTGCTCAAACTGAAGAGTAACCTTATCGTTGTCGTCGATCTCGTCAATCTCTCTTTCGGATTCTTCGTCTGAGGCAGGTCGAACCGAGATAACCCCATGCCGAATGCCCGAGAGGACCTGTTCCTTGCCATAGTCTTCGTGGAGGCGCTCCCAAGTCTCCGACTCTTCGAATATATCGATGGGCTTCTCCAACTCGAGCCACTGCTCAAACCAATACGCGTATGTTTCTTTTACTTTTAACATTGTTTTAATCACTTTGTTTTTAGGTAAAACTTTGATTGTAACAAAAAATGTTTCTTCGAATCTTTATGGACCCCGCCGCTCATCGGTCGGATTCCCATCGGGTCCGACGAACCCCCTTGTATATATATATAGCTACGACTAGAAAATGCCCTTGACTCTACTCCTCGGCTGCATGTTTAGTGGAAAAAGTACTGAACTCATGCGTCGGGTAAGTTGTTTGAAAAGTATAGGCCATCGTGTGTTGGTAATAAACCATTCAAGCGACGACCGTTACTCGACCGTTGACGAAGTGGTCACGCACGGCGGTCACACAATGAAATCGGTAAAGACAGAGACACTTTGTGATATAGACACAACAGGGTTTGAAGTGGTAGCCATCGACGAGGCTCAATTTTTCCCAGACCTTTTTGAAACGGTTTTGAAATACGTAAATTTGAAAAAGAATGTTATTGTTGCAGGGCTTATCAGCGACTACAGGAGAGAGCCCATGGGTCAGGTGCTCGATTTGATTTCAAAAGCGGATGAAATTGTCCAGCTCCGTGCCTATTGTTCTATGTGCAAAGACGGAAGCTTGGCTTCTTTTACAAAACGTTTAACGGACGAAACCGACCAAGTGGTAGTGGGCCATAAAGACAAATACATGGCCGTATGTGGGCGATGCTATACGTAACGATCAAGCCGATTAAGTAGTCGTCTATACTCTGACTCGGATAGTAGGTAGCCACACATACTGAAGAAATATAGTATAGAGACCATGGCAACACATAACATCAATATTGTAAAGTTCGTCAGGGAGATTTTAAGGTCCCCACATATGGCATCTACTCCTTTATCGTACAACAAAGATATGTCTGCACAGGAGAAAGAGCTTACGATTCCTTTAATTTCGAACATAGTTGGTTTTACCATGACGTACAAGGATTGAATGGAGGTGAAGGTAAAATTTATCTGATATTTCAGTACTGTCTCTTTATCCTTCATGGTCTTAAATAAGCTTGATATATTTCTTATATCATATATACGCTGCTGTAGCACTGGATCGTCGTCGGTCGCTCCCTCAACATTAGGAAAATATACTGTCCACGGTTTTTGATCAAAAGTATCCAACACAGTCTGAACTGTATCCAGAGGCGGTTTGTCGAGATCATCTGCAAAGTTCAATTCATTTATATACCGTTGGGGCAAAGAACCGTTACTAAAACACCGTTCAACGACCACTTGTACATCCGAATCGATTGCATAATAGCTGGATATATTGCTAGGAATATCTTCCAAGACCAAGCACAGATCGGAGGATATTAGCAAGAAAGGAAAGGCTACACCCACGAAACACAACATGAGTACTATGCTTAGGCACGTGCAAGAGGCAACGACACCCATGCGTTTATACTGCAGTGTGTTGGATACACTCAAGGAGAAAAGAAAACTAATAAACAGAAACAAAAATACAGCAATAATCACGGACGAATTTTTGTTGTAAAGAGTGCTATACTCTATGAGCTGTAAGAAGAAGGTACCGGTAAGACTTTCTTCTGAGACGGTCGAGTCGCGAAGCTCTTGTATCAGTGTCAATAGGTCTCGAATGGCAGTGTCTCCCATGTCAATCGAGTCTTCTGCCAGTTTCAGATAAGCTTCGTTCTGTATAACCGGCGGAGTTACAGTATCGTTGATTTTTTGTATGAAGTCGTCAATGCCTATATCACCGGTACTCATACCCTCGCATATGAGACAGAAATATTTCCCACCGGGTAGGCACTCCTTGGGTGAACATGGGTAGGTTCCTAAGGGACCATCACATGTACTCAGGCAGGGTTGTGCCTCATATGTTGCGATATTTTGCATGGCCTCGGTGTATTCAAGAAGTGTTTGAGAAGGTTTTGGTTGTTCAACAATATCGTTTATGGTTTCGATAATGGGCTGAAGTTTTTCCTCCACGGCTGTAATAGACACGGATAGTTTGTCGAATAAATTGTAACCGAGAATTCTGGAATCGTCAAAGGCGCAGGAAGACTTTAGAGCTGCATTTGCCGTTGGATTTGCGGTGACTGTGACGGCGATAATTGCGATAGCGAGCAAGTACATTAGAAAAAATGAGAAGGGACGGCAGCATTTCTTATTACACTTATTTAAATTGCACTTGCAACACAACAAACCCATAAAAACAAACCAAAACAACGCGGACAGGGTGGCAAATCCGAGGGGAAAAATTGCATAAAGGGCAAAGCCTTCCAAATACAAAATGGTGCGATCTACAGAAAAATCACCGGTTTTCGTAAGGCTTTGAACAATTTCTTTCAATTCGACAATATTACTTTCTTCGACTCGATTGAAAGATTGATACGAATAATTTCGAATCTCGTCGTACGGGCAACGCATTTGAATCATCGGCCGCACAATTTATACCGCATCAAGTCTGAGTACTTGCGTCGGCAAACTCGAGCGGTGTCCAATCGTAATGATCGAGCATCTGCTCGGACAGAAGCCGGTCGCCTTCGTCGGAAAGCATCAGGTCCATTTGATCGGAACGTCCTCGGTCAGGGGTAGTCTTGAATCGCATCAAGTCGGGTTGGTGGAACTGGCAGGTCCCGCGGGCCGGACTCCCCACCGGGGTCCTTGGCGTCTTGGCCTCCAACAGATCGTCGAAGGCGCTAGATATAATTTTCATGGATTTTCGTTGGCTTTTGAAATTCATTTTGATTGCTTGTGACAACTTGAGGAACACCTTGCGCAGAATTGTACGGGGTTTCGAATTACCCGATACCGGACGGAGTATCGTAGAACCCAAATGTCGTAGCGCCCAACTTACACCGGGCCGGAGTACTACAAGCCGAAAATTATGTACCACGTACTGAAAATAAAGTATTTTTGTTACATGACACAGCACCGTACTCGAAGCGCATTTTACCCCAATGCTATTCCAATATATATAAACGAGAGGGAAATCTTATTTTTGTTGTATGACAAAAAATGCATTTTCTTGACACAGCATCGTTTATTTGTTGTAACTTTAGGCATAAATCGAGCTATGCTGTGTCTATATACGCTAGACGCTGAGATGCTATAATTTTTATTTATTTTTTAATAGAAGTCACTGGCGTCCGTCCGGTCGCATGTGGCCGTCCGTCCGGTCGCATGTGGCCTCCGGTGAAATAGTATAATATTCTAAAAAGGTACAATTCGTAGGCATAAATGAAGAATTTTAACGAAAGTATGGATTTTACTATAAATGAAACGATTAATGTTGTATATGAAGGGGGCGAATATGAGGGAGAACACTCTGCGCGTATAGTTTCTTTCCCGAGTGCGACGAGTGCGAAGGTCGAGTGGCTCTCCGAGGGCGAGCACAAAGGCACCTGCACCGTGGTGAAGAAAAGGTATTTACAAAAGGTAACCCGGGGCAAAAAGCGAAAGTTGTCGGTCGTGGAGCGAGTGGAGGCGCTCGAATATTTCCTCGAAGAGGTTGTTGCAGGTATAAACACGCGTCTGGAGGCCCTTGAGAAGGAGGCAAAAAAAAGCAAAGCTACGTCGAAATTTGTCCTCGAACTTTCCTCGTATACCAACGAAAATTTCGGAAAGATTCACCGTCTTCTAAAGAAATAAGTAAGTACATTACTCTTTCGATTCTTCTCTTTGCGAAGTTAATTCACAAGCTCTGGTGTATTTGCTCTAACATTGTATAAAAGTCTTCTTACAGGTTTAATGATCGCAGTAGTAGTATTTGTTATTTCTTCGACTCTAGTATATTTTTCTTACACTCATACTCAGAATTATTTAAAACACAGTACGATACGCTTCTCCCAGCTGCCCGAGAACAAACAGTATTATGTCGTGAAGAATATTATAAAAGGGTTATATTTGGGTGTGCTGGTGTTTCTGGGTGCCTTTCTGATTTTACCCGGATTCATTCGGAACGAGTTCGATAACTTTACTATAAGAATACTGGCTAGTATGTACGTCTCGAACGATTTCATAGGTTTGTACAAAGTAAGTAATTTACCAACAAGTACTAGGGTTCATCACACCGCTACTATATTATTACTTATAACGGCATGGACCATCGATTTTCAGGAGAATAACGTGGGTCAGCTTATGCTTCTATACACCTACTTATCGGCGGTGTCTTTCCCTGTGAACCTGTACCTTGGCTTACGATTGTGCTACGAGATCGACTGGCTGAAGCAAATCTCCAAATACGTCTATTTGATATCGTGCCTATTAAATTGGTACTTACAATACAGGTTACACGAGAATAATATGTACTTTTACATGTATATTTGTATACTTATGCCAATCGTGGTAGACGATGTGATCTTGCTCAGGTGGTTATGGAAGTGAACAGCAGCACCCGGAGACACTCTGTGGCACTAACGATGGAGTCCTGTGCCACTCCCAAATCACTAAGGCTGCCAACCATTACGGGGTCATTCAAGGCCCTCCACAGCTCCAAACATACAATTACTGTCATACTATCCGGAGACGCGCTGAGGAAATCCGAGGCCAGACGCATTTTGAACACGTCACTTTCTAAGAATTCGATCAAAATGGTGTAAAAACTTAACGGTGTCCCTGTCTCTCGGCGCAGTGGCTCCACCCGTTTGGTAGACTTCTCCGTCTTAATCTCGGTGAAATTGGCACGACACATCGGACAGGTGGTCTCGGTCTTGGACCATTTTACAATACACTTTCGGCAAAATGCATGCTTGCAGTCGATCTCCGCGCGGTTCTGAAACTTGGACAAACAAATAGAACAAGACATTTTAAAATTTTAAGTTGACTTTTGTAGGTGAAAATCCTTCTGCGGATGTATATTTTTGTTTAAATTTTTCTAAAGTCTCTATTTTTTTGTTATCCTCAGATTTATAATTATCTATCTCTTCCCGACAATGATCTATATACTTTTTTACCGTGTCCGCCGGAAGTTTATTCATATGTTCTAAAGGGTGTGCCTCCTGACCTTCACTTAAGGTTCTTTCATGCTCTATTTTATTTTTTTTACTAGCTAGTGTAGTAACACAGAGTAGTGTTTTATTATCGTGGTATATACCATAATAATAAACAGGATCTGAGATTATGTCAGGATCTGAGATTATGTCAGGATCTGAGATTATGTCAGGTAGAGGTGGTCCTTCATTTGCTGCTTCTGGTTGATAGTAAGTGTAATGTATATAACATAAAGTACCCGGCTCTAAAGTACCCGGTTCCATATACTAAAATACTATTAAAATATATACCTTAAAAATATAGAAGGACACGGCGGGTCCTTATAGTTGACATGTAACACCCTTCCCAAAATTAGTGATTTCTTTTGCGGGAATATCTCTGTCCCTATTCTTTTTTCCACTGATATTTGAAGTCAAATGAAATTTAAGTACCTGACCCTTAGGATCATATCCCTTTAATATCCCGGAATAACAACTACCGTTCCAAATAAATTTATAACTAGTACCTATCGTAAGTTTATCACGTTGTGTTTGAGTTAAACCCATAATTATACAAGCAACATATTTATTTAACTTATACACTGTTTGTGTTGTTTTGTGTTCTGATAAGGTCCCCCATTGCCCTTCTTGCCTTGAGTATATTCAGTCTCGAAACACCTGAGTCGAGAAGGCTTGTGATGGTTGGTTCCCTGTTCAAGGCCATCCATATGGTGCGACACAAATCGAGTGTGATATGGTGCGGGTTGGTGCTGTTGTAGTCGTTCGCCAGTGCTTCTCTGAAGCCGTCGCTGTTGACGTACTCTTCCAAGGTTGGTCGAAAGATGGCGTACTCTTCGCTCTCGGTGATATCGTCATTATTGACGTGCAATTGTGGAACCTGCACAATGATGTTTTTGGTTTCAGTTTTTATTTCAAAGAACTGTTGTCGGCAGAGTGGACAGGTGGTGTTCCTGCGGGACCACTTCTGGATACATTTTCTGCAAAAGGAATGACCACAATCGATAGTCCCCTTATCTTGGATTTCGTCGTAACAGATACAGCAAGACATTTTCGGTGTTTATAATCTCAATTGTATATAAGTTATATTGTTTTCCCAATCCTTTAATATTTTATCTACGATTCCTTTTTTATAAACGGCGTCGGCTCTCGATACAACTTTATGATCTCTGAGCAAAGAATAATTGATATAGATATTGTAAAACCGAATCAGTACCGCTAAATTATCTTTCTCGTATAAACATAGTGAAGAGTTGTTTACTATGGGAATCTGTGTCCACATATATACAGTTGTGCGTGGGTTCCATTTATACAATGTAATATTTGATTCGATTCTGTTCAATGCTATGTCCTTTAATGTACTGGAACCGTTTTACCTTTGGCGTGATGGGTTTTGGTTGTGGTATCCATGACCCGCACCAGCCAAAAACCCACGGGAATGTGATGGGGACGTTGTAATGCTGTGCTATGTACATTCTTGTGTCGTAAAATGGCATGGGCAGTAATTCGTAGTGCGTGTCTGTTTTTATTTTCAAGATATCTACATTTGCCTTCTGTGCACATTTCAAGAAGCCCCATCTCTTCGTGTACTGCTGTTTCCGTTCGGAAGCTATAATTTCTGGAACTCCACCCGGTAGTAGTATGACGCTGGTAGTCTCTAGTCCTTTTAAGATATCGTGGTAAGTAGCTGGTATAGCTCCCAAGTGTTTTGCTATCCACCCTATAACGGGTACTAAGAATACTATGGGTGCTACAGCTATCAGGGTTTTGGATTTGGGTCTGAAATGTATCCCTACGATGGCTGCTGTGCATAGTATTCCATGCGGGTGGCAGCAGATAAGATATTTGCCCTCTGGGATGGGCACATGTATCTTCCCAAACCACATATGATAGGGTGCGGATGTTAGTATATCTCGTATAGTAGACTCTTTTATATGATCAAAGGCTAGGAAAACTCCTCCCGCTATTAGTAGGGATATTGGAAGGGCTATGGTAAAGAATGGTATACTTAGTAGAAACCCTACCATGAACATGGGTAGGAAGAATATCCAAGCAAAAATGAGTGTCACTAATACAGCGGCCCATACGATTAGCATATAGCCGACAACCAATGAATACTTATAGGGATATCTATTTTTTTATTAATTCATAGGTATAGAAACTAATACTATTCACCAGAAATGCTCGAACGATGCAAGTACCAAACCCTCTCCACAGCCGTCTTTGTGCAATAGCCTCTCGTATGGTAATGTGTCAAAGGGGTGACCAATTAAAATTTGCACAATGCCGACAACTCCACCTGCCACAAAATCACTCATCGGAATCTTATTAAAGATGGAAAACTTATTTATATGTAGTATATAAGTGATTTGAAAACATAAAGGAATGGTCTGTTGAGTAGACTGAGGAGCAACCAGATATCTAATTAATTTAAGCCAAATTATGAAGGATATCTGAAGATACCGTACAAAAAAGGTGGGTGGCTCCCATGGTCGGTAGCTGGAAAAGGAGTGGCAATTGATTGTCCGAACAAGTAAGAGCTTGAAATAAAAATACGACTATCGGTATAGGAGAGACGTGGGCGGTGAAAATGAGCGGTAGGATGGATAAATACGTTGCAATGTATAGTCTGGTGACAAAATGGGGGTTCAATTCCTCCATATGCATATTTTTAAACTATTTACAATTCAATGGGCAGAGTCCTGCTACCGGGTTTGTCCATAACACCGTGTTTACAGAGGGCCTCGATGCCAAGGGAGGTGCTCACATCACCCTCTTGCACCCGATCAAGGGGTATCCTCACCCAACGTTGTAAGGGGGTTGCAGTGGGTCGGACGACAGTCGTCATTCTCAATGCGAAGCCCTTATCGAGGATTTCGCGCTTCAGGTACACTCGCAACCGTTTCTTTCCTTTCTTACGGACTTCAGTCTCTTTCAAACGCAGGTCGTTCACGGTGATTGTCCGCTTTCGTTTGCCCCCGACATTAATACCAGCAAATTCTTGACGGCAGCATGGGCAGGTATTACTCTTCAGTGCCCACAACTCGAGGCATGCTAAACAGAAGGCATGTTCACACTGGTTTGAGGTCGCCTTTCGCTTCGCTGGACCAAGATCTTCGTAGCAAATGGAACACTGTTCAGACATTTTTGTTAATTTTTTATTATGTTATCACTGTTAATTTTTTATTTGCTTTTCATTTATATTTAACATTTTAATTTCAATATCATTTCCTTTTCCAGAGGGACCACGAACAGAGGGACCGTGCACATGACCACACATGGACACACATAGGGACACAGTTGTGCGTGGGACACACATGGGGACACAGTTGTGCGTGGGACACACATAGGGACACAGCTGTGCGTGGGACACGCTGGGCCACATAGGGACACAGTTGTGCGTGGGGTATGCGTGGTGGGTTCCACCCGATAAAAATCTAAAACATTGAAAAGATTAAAGATATTAACGAACAAAAAGATATTAACGAACAAACAATGAATACGGTGTTTTTAAAAGTATGTATGAACCGTTTATGGTTTAACCGATATTCTTTAATTGAGCAATGTTACGAAGAGGAAATGGAGACATTATTCATCGACGGTATCAAGAAGATTGATGAAGGACTTCTTATCCGGTTCGGGGCGGTCGATGAGCCGGTGAAAGACGCACCAAGAGTTCTCAACGAATGGTTTAAACACCTCTGTGAACGGATGAGTAAAGACGGCAGAGCGAAGAGTTTGGTCATAAATGATTGTCAAGAGGCGCATACAATCCAGCCTTCGGAGGTGTCCCAGAAGAGTGACAAAGATTTTGAAGTTGACATTTGGATCGGTTATGACGATTAGTGATTTCCTTTTATTTAAAGCATAAAATATGTAATCATATGCATTGTTGTACCCTATGTGTAAAAATACCTAGTGATATGAGTAATCTTTATGGTAGGCGTATGGTAATGGGGATCGTCCACCCAGTGTTGGACGAATTCGGTTACGTAATGCCCGAGGGGGACATTCAAGACAAAATAAGAGTTCGCTATAGTATAGAGAGTACAAAGGACATAGAAATTACAATTTTACTGACCGAAGAGGAGGCGGTGAAAACGGCCTGTATTCGAGCAGAGTGGAAGCCTCTAGAGACCACCGTGCCATTGGACAAGAATGAACGGCGGGCCCTACGACGCCTAAAAAAGCGCGGCCGAGAGAGTTCTTGCCACATCTGCTTGGAGACCTGCACCACCCCAACCACCATATCCTGTGACCATACTTTTTGTTACAAATGCATCAAGAAATGGCTAGGGATTAAACGAACTTGTCCTGTTTGTTCGAAGAACATTAACGTTTCAAAGTGTAAGCGTAAGAGACGACGGAAGATACCCGATAAAAGTCCTTTATAGCGGTGATTTGCAGTGCCTTTTCTTCCGACAGGTGTATGTACACCTCCTTGTGGTGTATAAGCATGGCTGCAATGGCATTCAGCATGTTTTCAAAGATGTCTCCGTGGAACAGATAGTCCCATAGTATTTCAGTGTCGTGCATTTTGAACCAATTTGCAAACAGCGCTGGACCGGTTTTAATCATCATGAGTTTGATAAATGCAGTGTTACGGAGTCGCGCGGCTAGCTTGGGGTAATGGTACAATATTTTCAACCGTATAACGCTTGCAGTTGACTCGAGCCAGCTTCCAATGTGTATGTCCCGCATGTCTCTGGGGTAAAATGGACGTATGAAGCCCATGATGGTGTGAAAACTAAAAAAGGTATCGTTGACCGCATGATTTGGATTGTCGGTGTAATAGACATAGTACAGGAGGAATGCGATGAAACACATGCCCTGTGCATACCCAACCCCGGGGTTCATAAAAGCATACATTTTGAGCACCTTCTCTATGTTACCCAAATGCTTCGTGTTCGTAAACCACAATACCATTGGAAAAGTACGTTTTAAATCATTTTCCATGTCGATTTGATCGGGAATGTTATCCGGTGGCACTATATCTGTTTTACGCAACTCTCTAATCAATTCAACTCTACCAATCAAAGCCGAACGCCATTTCGCTGCTCTCATTTGAATAGCAGGTGGTAGAATTTATAGGTAAAATAAAAAAGATATGGTATATAAGTATCGGGTATGTGTGGTATACTATGAGTGGAAGATTAACAAGACAGAACGCTATGAAAAATATGAAAATACCCGATGAAACACCCAGTCAATATGAAGATAGAGTGAGGTGGACATCGTTGGTTAGTGCTGTTTTAAATTTATGTACCGTTGGACTTGTTTTATATATTGCTTGGGCCAAAGGATCAGATCTAGAATTGGGCGATGTCAAAAATCCCTTCCTTCAAGATGATAACAAATATACTGTTTTAGGGGCTACTGTTGTGGGTGTTGCTGGTATAAAAGCTTTAGGAATGTTCGCACAAGTTTTCAATGTATTCAAAATGCAAAAAGGAGCAACAAAAGATAAAGTTACGGATATTTTAAGAACTCTTTTTGCCGATATAGGCTTGGCAACTTCAGGATGGTTAGTAGGCCAACTTGAAGTAGACGATAAATTAAATAATTCATCAGTATTGACATGGGCAACTGTTATACTCATATTAAATGCTGTGGATAGATTTTTACAATTAATTATTGATTTGGACTTCAAATCACTATGCTCTCATACAAACGGTGAATGTGCTGATGAGGAGAGAAAATGTTACTTATATAATAAGGTAGCTCAAGGTCAGCAAAGACTGTATATTATAATTGCTGTTATTATTCAACTCGTGGTTGTTTTAACTCTTCTAATTATAGACAGAGCTGGAAGAGATCATTACGGTGATTACGATTTCTTCCCAACACTTGCATTGATACTTGTATCGGTACATATATTAGTTGCGTTTATTGCATTAATTGCACGTTGTCTTCTATTCAATGCGAAATCCAGTTGCTTAGTTATTGCTTTTAGCGAATATCCATTTGTTCGACTCATTGTAGTAATGACAACACTTATTTCCGTAGTACTAACATTAGGCCATATGATGTACCGTGGTTACAACGTTTATAATTATGTATTAATATTGTCGTTGGTTCTTGGGGTTGATCTTACTGGCAGAAATGTAATTTAAACATAATTAAATACTTTATTATTAGCATCTTTTGTAGATATTTCCTCTGTATGCCGTATTAAAAACTCTTTTTTCCCTTTCCGTACCATTGAAAACACCGTGTCTCTTATCCTATGTGTTTCAATCATGATTTGTATATTTTTTCTAAGAAAGAACTTTACAAAGCTCTGTGTGTATATTCTATTCTGGTAGTGTTTTCTGTCAAACAGCACCTGCCGACATGCTACCTGTAAGTGTAGGCACTCTTTTACCCTCAAAAAATCCGTTACCACGCGAAGAATATCTTTTGGTAGCATATATAAGGACTTGCTTACATATTTATACATGGCAAAACCTTTGTCCTTTCGTTCTTACCTCGCTTCGGCTTATTCCTTTTACGAGGAAGAAAAGTTGATCGAGTTGGACTGTAGCCAGCCGCAGACTTGCGTGAATGCCATCGTGAAGGGTGTAAAGAAGAAACAGACGGCACAGGGGGATAAGCTTATGTTAAAACTGAAAAAGCTGCTCGATTATATTCCAAGGTCGTTTAAAGGGTGGGAAAGGAGCAAGATGCAGAAGCTCTTTCACCGCAATTTTTTACAATCGGTGTGCATGCACTTGTACCGTAACGACCCAGACATTGACATGGACCGTATTATGAAGATGAACAAATTCGAGAATCTGAAGCAGCAGGTGCTGTGCCTAACACCGAGACGTTTTGGTAAAACTACCAGCGTGGCCATGTTCGTAGCAGCATACGCTATCAGTGTACCCCATTCGGAGCAGTGTATCTTTAGTACTGGAAGAAGGGCCTCTCAGAAGCTTTTGGAATTGATACGAGACATGATAAAAGCGGGTCAGTACCGTGACATGTTTATCAAATGCAACGGTGAAACGCTTCTGCTTCAGGGCCCATCTCCTTTGGACATACGCAAAGTACATTCGTACCCCTCTTGTGCGAAAACATTGCGAGGTTGTGGTGGGGATGTCGTTTATATGGAAGAAGCTGCCTTTATGGCTCTGGATGTCTTTTTCGAAGTGATAGTCCCCCTGCTCGAGATGGACACAACTGCGCTGATTGCTATAAGCACACCATTGGACGGAATGAATTTCTACAGCGAAATGTTCGATTTACAGGGCGGTGATGGCAAGCCTCTATTTAACACTTTGAGGATGGGTCTTTCGTGTGAAAAGTGTCAGAGAGCGGGCAAAGCCTCTGAGTGTACTCACATGGCTGCGGTTATACCACCGTGGAAATCGGCGGCCAAGTTTTCAATGGTAAAAGCAATCTACGGTGACCGTAAGGATTTGTTGGCGAGGGAGAGCATGGGGCAAATAACAAACGATGCCTCTTCTGTGTTTGCACAGAGCATGGTAGAGAAAATGTTGGATCGGAAGTGTTGGACCTTAAAGAACAGTGCGAAATATGTTTTTCTAGGGGTAGACCCCAACGGTGGAGGAGATTCGCAGCTGGCCATTGTTACCATGGTAATGGAAACCAACAATATTATTTTCACCGGCTTTGAAACTTACCCTACAAAGAACCACGACCAGATCGAGCATTTGCTCTTAGGACATATCCGCGCCATACGAGGCCATCCGGATTTACGAAATGCTTGGATCATCAACTTTTTTGAAAGTAACTTGGGACTGGAAGCCGCACACATGGCACATATGTGTAGAAATGAAAGAAAGTGTTACACACAGTATGAGAAGGGGAGGTGCGGTGTTTTGACCACGCATGAGAGAAAGGAAAAGTACACCCATTCCTTTTTGAACTATTTCAACACCGAAGCCGTTCATTTTATCAACGATTGGGTATGTATAAACCCATTTGAAGACGCGAACGACAGGCATAGAAAGGTAAAGGCAGAATTGAAAAAGCAGTTGTTGTCTTTTCAGAAAATGGTGTTGACCAATGACAATGCGCCGTACCAACTGGCAAAACACATATACAGTGGAAAGGCCAAGCCGGGGATGAACGATGACATTGTTATGACAATTCTGTTCACCACATACTGGGCGATAGAATTTGTATCAAAAAGAATACAGGCGCCGTACGAATCATTTAAGTGTGCTTAAAAAGTAGCATTAGTAGTAAATATTTTATCACAAAACACTCCATCTTTAAATACCATCGGGAATGTTTTCACCCCCCCGGCTCCCGGCAAGGCCCATATAAAGTCTATGAAATCGTCGGCGTCTTCCAAATAATCGTCGCAGTTGATGTAAGTGGCGTCAGGGAGCTCTTCTTTGAGCTTGGTACAGGCGGGACAGTTTGACTTTGTGTAGACGGTGTAACCTTTCGTTGGTTCGGCGAACATTTCTCCCAATGTTGTATGAGAGTATAAGTAGTCCCTAAAAATGCTTTCTTACAGATTGCACATTGGACAAGTTTTGGCATTTTATATACATGAATTATGTGTCTATAAATACCCTTTATATTATATTAAATGCCAAAGGTAGTCGACTTGAACAAGTTGATAACGGATAAAGCCCGTAAGAAGGCTTCTGTGCACGGGGACATGTCTATTTTGTTCGATTCTACAACTATACTGAAGACGTTGGTTGGCCGTATCCTACGTGACGATACCCATTTTGTAATGGGCTGTGCTGCATGGCTTACAAACACCAAGGTAATCACTGCACTCTCTACTTTAAAAGGTGTGTCAATCATATGCACTCGTGATAAAGTGACCAAGCACATGAAACCAAAGTACCGTACCCTGCCTTCTCACGATGGTATCCCGACCATACGTGTCTTGGGAACTTCTGGACGAAAAGCCTCTTTGATGCACCATAAGTTTTTGGTGGGAATGGACCTTCATCAAAAACCACTGTGGGTAAGCACTGGGTCTTTTAACATGACACAGAGTGCCACGAGCAATTTGGAAAATTTGATGGTTATTGAATCGCCCGATGTGGCAGAAGTGTACCTGAAAGAATTTCAACGTCTGTATCCCTTGGCAAAAACTTTACGGTTATAAAAGTATAAATAATACGTATTATATTCTATATGGGCAACGTAAATGTAATTTCAAGAGAAGACGCACACCAGACTAACATGAACACCGTTCCACACAATACCGTCGTAGGCACTGCGAGGGAACCTATCACCATCTTTGTTGTCCGTACGCGTTTAAAGACTGCTATGCACATATTACTCAAGCGTAAATTTAAATTCGGGGTAAGGGATAGAGAAGGCAACACTGCGTTGCACTATGCGGCAGAGATTGGAGATATGATCGTACCATTGGCACCATTGTCCAATCTTTCGATACAAAATAGTTTGGGATATACACCACTAGCGATTGCAGTAATGAATCAGCACTACGATGCGGTTGCATTTTTGAAAGAGGCAATGTACGTGAAAGACTTGAACGGGAATGGTCCAATTCACTATGCAATTCAGTTGCAAGACGTTGATATGGTAAAATGTTTGGTAAAACACTCACCTAAACTTCGTTTCAGTGTTTACGAAGCAGAAGAGTTTCATGTCAACTGTTTCTGCAACGAAGACGACAAGAGTCCATTGCGCATGGCCGTGGACAACATGGACGAAGCGATGGTGAAATGTTTGCTGGATTTGGGTGCAGAAGCAACGGACTCGGTGAAAGAAGCTTTGGTAGAGAAAGGAAAGACGGACGATACAATACGAATGTATGGGACTTTATTTGAAGATACAAATGTACACCGTAATTCAAAGGCTTCTTCAGACTCAAGAACTGGACTTTTGTCCGGTCGGTCCGATCAAGATAAATATTTTTTATTTTAATTTATTACGTACATCGTCAATTAGACAGTCTATTCTAGCTTTCATGGTTACATCCTTTTCATATGTTTTCTGCAAGGATTGCAACCCCTTTATGGATTCCTCAATGTGTTCTTTGGCCCTATCCGACTGTGTTTCCAACAATTTGTCGGCATCTCTGTACAGGTCTTTGATTCGGTTAAAGTCCGATTCACGATTGGCTCCATTCCACCATCGGAAAATTGCTTCCTGAAGGGTGTGTGATGGATTGATTTCAAAATGTATACGTCGAGTTCCTAGCTTTTCAAAAGGCTGTAGACGGCTTAGAATCTTTAGATTTACCCATGTCGCCTCTTCTTCTTCGTTCATTTAAAATGTATTAAAGAGCATTTATACCAAACAAATGTTCTTGTTCTTGGTTACTCACTTGGGATGTTGCCGGGTTCTTTTGTGCACGTGCTTTACCACAATTACAACCTATTTTCTCTATAAATAAACCCACCACCAGTAGCCCACTAGGTATCAAAGAGTACAATTCTGTTGTGTAGGCTACTATTATGCTTGTAACAAGAAGGGTAGTAGCACTCAAGGCTTTGACGATAGTTTCATATTTATATTTTTCGTTAAATTTGTTTACAGTATCTTTTTTGGGTTTTAAAGCAAACCACCCAAGACATGCTAAGTATAGGCAGGAGATGACTATGCTGTAAATGTAGGAGGTTTCCAATTCATTGAGTGTGGGTAAGACTGTACCTACAGATAAAACAATTAAAATATGTAGTTCTACATTGCTCTCGTTTTCACTATTAAGACATTTTGATAAACGGGCTAAGAGGGCCCCGCCGAAGGCAATAAAGCTCAATGGCCAAAAATCAAAAAAATAATAAAAGGAAACTGCAATAGACCATACAACAAAGATCGATACAACCCTATACATTTACATATTGTATCCTATTATATATACTACCCTACTTTAAAGTACCAACTTTAACTCTACATAATTTCTCCCAAGTTATTTTCTTTTTGGCTTCATTTACAACTTCTGGTGTGATTCCCATGATGATACCTTTATAATTGGATATGTTATCCACGGAATCTACTATTTTATGGTATTGAATGGCGCTTGCCAGTGCACCGGGGGCATCGTATTGAACCATCTGAGCACCAACACACTCTGTTTGTTGAACCATTATTTCTTCTTCTGTAAGTGTGTCTTCTAACCATTTCTTTATAACTATTTCTGTCTGTTTGATTCCTTCTTTTAATAATTTGGGTGAAAAGGTACCGGTTACTTCAAACACACAGCAACCCTTTACTTTACAAAGTTTTGCATTGATACCATATGTCAATCCGTGTTCATCACGCACTATTTTCATCAACCGCCCGGTGAACCCGTTCCCCAACACTGCCACTGCAAGTTTCAAAGCCTCGTAATTTTGCACTTCAAGAGCCATTCCATACTTCAATACACACGAAGATTTTCCATCTATGTGCTCTTCTGTATTGGAAGCCTTTCTGCAGGCATTTTGGTATGTTTTGATCCATTTTTTTCCTTCATTTTTTGCTCTCAATACCTCTTTACCAACGATGGTCACAATTTTGGGTGAATCCAAAAGCGTTTTGTGATATTCTTTTATATCTGTGTGTGAAATTATACGAATTTCTTTTGTCAATTCATCCGTAGAATACATGTAATTTGGGTCTGTTTCATAAAACAGGGTCTTAAACAACAGGATTTTGGCAATTTTGTTCACATTGTTTTTTGATCCACATGCTTCCGCTGTCCATTTTCCCTTTAAATATTCGAGTGTTTTCGCTTCTAAGGTTGGGCTCTTCATTTCCATTGTACATAATTTAAGAGCATAACTCGACGGTTTTCCACTAGGGGCAGAAGCCTGTAAGTGAACCGCGCGACCATCGCAGGTATACTGGCGTTGTATATTATTGCTTTGGAGTACTTTATATATTTTTTTTTCTGTATATACCCGATTAAACCCTTTCGTAAACAACCCCGCTAGTAATTTGCCACATACAAAGTCGTTCAGTGTGTCACCTATCCGGTAGGATATACGAATGTCTGTTTTTCCATCGTATTCTGTAAATACACCCTCGTTTACCTGAAACTCGGTGTTTTTTACTTTTGGTAGGTTGGTTGTAATTTTTGTATCTAATCTTGGGTACTTCTTGCACTGTACCGGTACTGGTGTTTTGTCACTTGGGTATAGATAACCGACGGTACTTCTTCTCGTGTCAAAGATCCGTTTTGCCACACGTTTTATGTCTTCCGGTGTTACCGTTTCCAATATTTCGACTTGTTTGTACACATCAAATGCGTCTCCCCTTGCAATGGCTTCGTTGATTGCCATCGCCGTCTTTCTAGATCCTTGTAATTCGTTGCTCCAGTCGTTTTTAATGCTTGTTTTTGCCTGATCCATTTGATTTTTTAGATTTTTTTCTTTTATTTTTTTTGTGATTTCGAGTATAATTTCTTCGGTTTCTTGCAAAGCCTTTGTAGAGGCAACATTGGTGGTTCCCCATATACTAAATAAGTATGGGTCTCTCATGCGTTCCCACTCTGCAATAATGTCATGAACCGAATTATTAGCTTCTTTGTATTGTTTTGCTAGAGCAAGAGGTCCATGAGATATCATTCTCGCAATCACCTCCAACACAATAGCATCTTCATGCAACCCGTTTGGCGCTTTAAAGGATATGCACATTAAGGCACATCTGGTGTTGCGTTCCATTACTACACGTCTTTGACCATACTGCATTGGTTCCGTAGTATACATGTCTGGAATGCTCAAGTCTTTTAGATTAAATTTACTAAACTCATCATGAACCATCTGCATCACCCGTTCGGAATCAAAGTTACCAACAAAGGTGTAAGTAGCGTTGCTTGGTTTGTAAAAGGTATCGTGAAACTTTCGGAGAGCTTCGGCGGTTACATTTTCTATCTCCGATTTCCATCCTATGGTACTGTGGTGATACGGGTGAGCCATGAAAGCAGTTGCCATGACCCGTTTCTGAAGCACTTCAAAGTCGTTGTTCTCTCCGCGTTCAAACTCGTTGCGTACTACTGTCATTTCTTTTTTCAATTCACATGCATCCAACAGTGGTTCATACATTCGATCCGCTTCTCTCTTGATTACTTCAATCAATTTATCACTTTCAATCACTGAGAAATAGTTTGTGCGATCGGTGTATGTGGTGGCATTCATGTACGCACCAAACTCTTCCAATTTCCACATCCCATTGTGCAGTTTTTTGTTAAATTTTTTTGAGCCTTTAAACATGCCATGTTCTAGGTAATGAGTGGCCCCTCGAACGCCGAGCCCCTCGTTTCTACTTCCGACGTGATATGTAATATTAGCGGTAGTCACCTGCAATCCACTTAGAGGAACCAACAACAAAGTTAGCCCTGTATCCTTATGTTTGAATTCATGCATGCCCTTTGCTGCTCGCGTGGCTTGAAAATGATCCATATACAATACCACCCACAACTTATATACTTTATAAATATAGCTTATAATAAATTAAAGATGAAATATTTATATTTAACTAGTAATGAGATGGGAAATTTAACCCCAATGACGAACACTATTGGGGATTTTTTACACGGTAAACACAGGGTATATTATACCAAGCTTGACTTGGGAAACAACCAAATCCAATTTGAGTTTATACTTAAAACTTACAACTTTACAACACTCATAGCAAATATCACCGAAGATGAGATACCATTGTTCATGTTGTGGAAAAGTACATATTTCCCCGGGATACGCTCCCATGTCAATATATACCAAACAAGGGACAAAGAACAAGCATTGTACCTACTGGAGGCAGATATTGACCTACAGACTACTGTATACTTTTACAAAAGAGGAGACCATGCGCTCGATGCCATATTGGAGTAATATTAAAATTTTAAACTTAATAACTTCTTCTTCCAATAATCTTTAGATTCATTCCTCCAATAATCCATATTTTTAAATCCCAAAGATTCGTCTCTTGTTATTGCATAATAATCTAGGATTATTTCATTTGAATATTCTATGGGTATATACCATGTGCACATCTTATGCGATATAAAGGGTTTAGAAAATACCTGCATACCATTCATGTCGCTATTATAAACAAGGGCTTTTTCGGACATAAGATTTGAGTCCATAACCCGAATGCATCCTTTTTTTGTAATACTATTTATAAGTTCTTCCCCTTCAATGGCATTTTCACTTACATAGTTCCAATATTTATCCTCCTTAACTTTTTTTGCATTCATAACATTTGTAACATTCACCGCATGTACTATTACTTTATCGCTACACCTTGAAAAGTATCTTCTATAAACATTTTTGTTTGAATCGTTGGTTGGTTTTGCAATGTAAACAAACTGTCCATTTAACGGTACCATTATTACATCACATTTAACCACGATAACATAATTCAATACCTAGGCCTTGTCGAATCCTATCTTTTGATATTCGGGCATAGAACGCAACACCGCATTTCTTAAAGCATTTATTTGACATGTTTTACCCTTCTGTTGTTTACATTTCTGTTGTTTACATGTTTTACCCTTCTGTTGTTTACATTTTTTCATTTTATATATTTATATATATGTTAAATACTTATTGTTCGTTAATTAAACCACAAGACCCACGAAATAGATACATGACCACAGTATGTACTTGTTGTTGGGTATAGATACTCGTATCAGGAATGCAATGCTACCAAGTACCAAATATTTCAATTCCATTGCGAGAAACATGTGATAGGTTGACAGTAATAGACATAATGAGTATACAAGTAGATGCGTCTTCCCCCGTATAATCTTCTTCTTGTATAGTGTCATCAAGAATACAGACGATTGGATTGCAATTAGGGTATTGAAGGCCATGGAAGGTGGACCAAACAGGTGTGAGGCTATTGCAAGGAATTGGTACAAAGAGAACAGCATGGAGATATATTTGTGTGCTCCTTCTCGCACGGCAATACTTCGGACTGCTGTGTCACCCTCTTTTCCATATACGAGGGTTACCCAATCCGCTGCTAAGTGGTGTACCAGAACAAAAAATGGATGACGGAATGCATACACAAAGAAGCACCGAGAAGTAAATACAATGGCGTGGAGTCGATATTCTTCGTATACAATAAGTGGTTTTTTAGTACGTTTCTTTGGTACTGTAAATTGTAGAGCCGTCAATGAGAGTGCCAAGTGTATCCCCATCGTAGCCCAATCGAAAGCGGTGTATTGTATCAAGGGGGAGCAGAAGCCATAACGGTATACAAATGAATAGAGTGATAATGCACCGAGTATTTTGTGAACATGGAATTTGTCTTCTTTTGTTACCAAGCGTTTTAGGTCAAAGTCTTTGTGTAACATATAAATATAAAAATTGTTTATTTATAATGAGAATATGTAGTCGTTGCAACAATGCGAGGTGGAATGCGCATACCTTTACTACCGATTATGGTGGCGACTTCTGTAGTATAAATTGTGCCTTTTCTCATGTCAGAGAGACGAGGGCGGCCATAGTAATACAACGTTGGATTAAACATCGTCGCAACTGAGTCCTATTCCCTGTAATATTTTATTCTCTTCGATGACACAAGGTGGAGAACCCTCCACTCGATTTAGCAAAGTCTCCACTACACCATCGTACAATACCTCTCCGTTGACAATATGGACGGACACACTTGGACACAGTCGATGTAGCCGTTCCTCTGTTTCGGGGTACATGTAAACATGGTTGTTTTGAATGAAGGAGGTAATGAAGTAGCAGCTTATGTTGAGTCCCTGAACTGGTAAAAGTAGGAGTAATAAAAATCGCATATAGTATAAATATAGAAGCATTATATACAAATGAATTTACTATCACGATATGGTTTTATGACTTGGGGCGAATGCATGGAAGCGAGGACACAGTTGAGAGAGGATCTAGTACTGGGGCCCGACGAGGAAGAAGACAAGAGGGCTTGTAGGTTGCTATACCACATCTACTTTAATAATTTAATAATTTAATAATTTATGTATAACTGTTTAAACAAGTTAACCAGTGATCATGTCTTGGCAAGAAAGTATAGTACAACGTTTTGTGAGAGAGATCTCCTTGACGAAACAATTTACGGATTCTTACGATGATTTTGCGAAGCACCGTGTTCGTGAAATCGTGTCCCTGATGCGCCCTATCCGGGCAAACTTCGAGGACGATTTTATCGAGTTACGGTTGACCGGCGGATCTGTAAAAGAGCCGGTGATGTTGGAGAAGGATGGTACCGTTCGTCCCATTATGCCCAGTGAATGTAGGGTTCGTAACATGACTTACTCTGCACCGTTGTACGTGGACGTGCACGTGACCCGTGGCGAAGGCAAGGCAAGTATGATTCGCGACGTTTACATCGGGCGTATTCCCGTGATGATTTATTCCAGTTTGTGCCATTTGCAGGATAAGAACAAGCGGGTGAAATACGGTGAGTGTGAGAAAGACCCGGGAGGATATTTCATCGTGAACGGTAATGAAAAATCCTTGGTGGGTCAGAAGACTTCCATGCACAATCGAATGATAACCTACTTCAAGAATGGTGTGTCTGCATGTGCGGTAAAGTCTGAGCGTAACCGGCGCGTTCATGTGACAACGATCAAGTACAAGGATAACAGTCCAATTACCTGCACGTTTCCCCGTTTGGAGGAGGAGATCCCGTTGATGGTGCTTTTGATGGCCATGGGCGTGGAGGTGAATGATATTCGAAAGGTGTTTAATGCAGAAGAGAATGCCTGTCTGGCGGCGTCCTTTCGTAATTTACCAAGCAGTGTGGAAGAAGCACGTTCTCGGATAAAGATTCGTGAAGTCTACTGTGTTGGTTTGAAGGATGGGTTGGACCGTGCACTTGAAATGGTATTGATTCCTCACATGGACATGAAAAGCAAGCCAGTGTTTCTGATAAGTATGGTTCAGGAGTTGCTGGCAGTGGCCACCAAGAAGATCGAACCAACAGATCGAGACTCGGTAGTCAACCAGCGCGTAGAAACTTGTTGCAGCCTGCTGTCTACCCTGTTCCTGCATTTGATGATAAAGATGTGCAACGATACCCGCCTGTTGTGTCAAAAGTTTTTGCCGAAACTGAAACGTGGAATACCAGACGAAAAGATAAGAAAATGGTTATCAAACTCGAACAGTGTTACCGATGGGTTTCAGTACTCCTTGGCCACAGGAAACTGGAATACAACATTTGTGGATCGTCAGCAAAGGCATGGGGTAGCTCAAGCCCTTCAACGATTGACTTACATAAGCATGATGTCCCAATTGCGTCGCGTTTCCTCGTCAGTGGACAAGACACAGAAACTAACAAAGCCACGTTGGCTTCATGGCACGCATTGGGGGCGGTACTGTCCAGCAGAAACACCAGAAGGTGGGCCATGTGGACTGGAGACACAGTTGTCGGTACAGTCTTACATATCATTGGACAGGGATCCACAGGCGGTTCGCAGAGTGGTTCAACAGTATTTGTTGCCACTGACAGTGTGTAATTTATCAAACTGTCAAGTGTTTATCAACGGTACATACGAGGGAAGCACCGCCGATGCGAAGCGTTTAATGGATACGGTACTTCACGGCCGTCGCACCGGTCAGTTTGCAAAAGACATGTCCATTTCCATGAAAAGGAACAAGATCCACGTTTCAACGACCAGTGGGCGTATTTGCAGACCGTTACTGATCGTGGAAGAGGGCGTCTGTGTGTACGAAAATACAAAAGGTGCAGATTCCATGTCCTTCGAACAATTGATGCAAGAGGGGGTGATTGAATACCTTGATTGTGAAGAAGAAGACACGACGTATGTATCTTTTTTTGTAAAAGATATTACCAAGGAACACACACACTGTGAGATATCCAATGCCATGATGATGGGACTTTGCGCG
>Ga0233415_10000257_pt1 | contig 26042 bp, 38 predicted proteins | sample Na_anoxic_12_MG_FD_188631 | JGI IMG/M metagenome (GOLD analysis project Ga0233415, IMG submission 188631) | Seawater microbial communities from Saanich Inlet, British Columbia, Canada - Na_anoxic_12_MG | ecosystem: Environmental > Aquatic > Marine > Inlet | place: Canada: British Columbia... | reverse complement strand
AAGGTCTGGTTGTCCAAATCGGCCTTATGCATAGAAAAATTATTTTACCTTATTCACACCACACAGAGCACGGCAATGCCGTGAAAAGGTGTTATATGTATGCAAGTATCAGTCATACACGATTGTGCTGTAAACTACCTTAAATTGCTTTATTTACGACCTATAACTAACTACCTACTGCGCAACGTGTTAACGCGAACTACCACTTAACATAAGGCATATTATGCGACATTGAAACTGTAAGTAGTTACGTATTAACACGTTACAACTACACTACATTATATGGATAGCTCCGATTGTATCAAAATAGCTAGTAATAGGCCATTAATAGACTTTTCAACTACTACCCGTATATGCCTACTGCTTGTATATGCCTGCTGTTTACGCTTTTTCATGCCAACTTGAAAACGATTGTATTAGTTAGGCATACCTAAGTGTATAGGGGGGGTACTTAGAGTAGAGAGAGTCGGTTGTGTACAATCTATCCATTTGAACCCCCATGTATTTCAAAATAATTTTCCCTACCCTTGTTTCACCTTTCCTATAAGCCCCCCACCTTCTTCTATCCCCAATTATCCTTACCCCCCATTCCACTTCCATATTATAATTTCTAAAATTTTTCCTATCCCCTTTGTTGATATCTCTATATAGGCCGTTCGTCCACCCTACTCCTTTATTTCCTTATGGCGTGGGAATACCCTTTTATGGATTTCTAAGCGCGATTGTTCTTGTTTCCCACTCTATAGTTGGCTTTGTTGTTAAGTCGATTCTAAGATTGATAAATAGTGTCTCTCGAATATTGTTATTTCTTTAACATTTCTGCACTTATCTATTTGACTTATGATAAACACCACCTATATTCTTATCAACAGATCCAAAAAACGGTCTTTTTCGTTAATTTGAAAAGAAGATTTCCCTATAAGGAAATATTGATGTTTTGAGGGGAGAAAGTTAAAAGTAGTTAAAAATAAAATATAATATTGGGTTTATTAGCCCATAAAACAAAAAAGGAGAAAAGTAAGATGTTTAAGATTGGAGAGAAAGTGGTTGTGAAGGATAGTGGTTATGGTTACAACTTTTACGACATCCTAGCTAGAGATGTTATGGAGTTGGGTAATTTTGTGGAGGGAGATCTTTGTAATAATGGTGATGTTGTGGTGGTTAAAGCCAAATCATACCATGAGGATCGAGTGGATTTAATTTATGGGATTGAAGTTGATGGGCAACATTATCTGTATCCAGAGGAAGCCCTAGAACTCTACACCCCACTATCCGAAAAAGTTAGAACTGTTATTAAATCGTTTGTTTCAGAAGAGAAACCATTTGTTGTTGATCTTGAAAATGTTGATGTGGATATTCGACTTCAATTCCAAGAATATTTGTTTTCGTTAGGTGTTGAGTGGGTGAGTAGTGGGTGTCAAGTTCATGATAGGGGAGAAAAGTTTTATGATATTAGTAGATTCAATGGATATTATTGCCTTGGTTTGACCCACCACAATATTGATTTTTCTAAACATGATTCCATCGACCTCCTTACAGGAGAGATTGAGAATAATATCCAAGAATACACTATGGAAGAGCTCATCGATTTAGTTGGGCATAACTTTAAGGTGGTGAAATGATTGATATTCTGATATTGGCGGTGTTTTCTGTTTTAAGTGGAATGCTTATAGAGCAGAAGAAATATGATATGGCGTTTATGTATTTATGTATTGTTATTATTAAAGCGATTGATTTAAGTTGGAGGATCTCTTAATGAACCAAAAGATTAAAGATTTGATTAAAGAACAACCGCTAGACAAATTAGCCAACGCTATAGGTGGTTTCGTTCAATGGGAACTTTCTTCTAGATATGAGAAGATAATGTTGAATATGCAATATGGTATGGATGATAGGTGGGCGATTGAAGCGAAGAAGATGATTGAATATGTACGTGAAGTTTATGAGGAGAAGTTGAAAGATGTTTAATAAGAAATTAAAAGAAGAGAATCGCAAGCTAAAGCAAGCCAACAGAACTCTTATGTCGATTGGTGAGAAAACTAGGGATCGTGCCAACCACAATTGGAACATGTGCCTTGAGATATTTAAGGATTACAACGAAACAGGATTCATTAAAGATTCTATCTACGATTATGATAAAGATTATGGATGGACAGGAGAAGAGAAATGAGATACGAATGCACAAAAGAGCGATTCTTAAAAGATGTTCACAATCACGAAGTGTATTTATTTTCATTATTTTTTTCTTTTTGGGCTTGAGAAATAGCAATTAACGTGATATATTATACTTGTAATTAACAAGATTGCCGTTATATTATTGTCATCAAACGATAGATATAAGCTAATAAAATAAAAAATCTAAGTCCATGAAAATAGAAAACCACTACCATGTGATGATGTAGAGGCGATAGGTATCTTGTTTACCTTCTATGTTTTATGGACTTTTTTTGTTAGGTGTATTATGGTTCATGTATGTTACAAATGTGGAGAAAGTAGGTTAGAGGAGTTTTCTAAATGTTCTAGGAGCAAAAGTGGTCTCCAAAGCAAATGTAGAGAATGTGATAAAAAGGCAAAAAGGGAAAGAACTGAGTTAAGACAGAAGCTTAACCCAAAGAAAGTTAGAGTTAAGGAGTGCAAGAAATGTGGAGAGTTGGACTTGACTAAATTTAACAAGAGGGATGATTGTTACTTGGGGCTAATGCCATATTGTAAAACGTGCGAAAAGGAGAATGCTGATGAATACTATGAGAAAAACAAAGAGAAAAGGAAGAAAGATGCTTCTGATTATTCAAAAAACAATAGAGAAAAAACAAATAAGAGAAATAGAGATAGGTACAGAAGTGATGAGGCATACAGAATCACTATCGCAGATGCGAATAAAAGATGCGAGAGTAAAGACTCATCAAAGTTAAGAAGGGCTGAGTCGAGAAAGAATTGGAGTAATGCCAACAGAAAGAGGCTTAACTCACAAGAGGCCACTCGTAGGTCGATTAAATTTAACGCAGTTCCAATCAGCATCACAGAAGAGGAGATGCTACAGATAGACGATCTATACAAACACTCTTCTTCTGAACTGCACGTAGATCATATAATCCCACTACAGGGTGAACTGCCAAATGGAGATAGAATAATGGGATCTCATAGGTTGGATAATTTACAGTTATTGGAACCTAAGGATAACTACGCTAAGGGAAATAAAATAAATGAAGATGAGTTGATAGATAAAATAGAAGGCTTTCATTATCTGCGAGTGCCAAAGGGTTATTTTTTAGATCCAAGTAAATACAAGAAATATTATTTTGAATAGCTTGGGGGTGTAATGGAATACGATAAGGTTAAAAATAAATAACGTTCGCAATTCGCGAACAGCAAATAAAAGGAACATAAAATGCAAAACATAAATGAGATGTTGTTAGAAGAAAATCAATATTTTGAAATAAAGTTTATCCAAGACGAGGATGGTGTTCAAAGTTGTGTCAGAAAAGAGATGTGGGATGGATATGAGGCTCTTGAGGAAGTGAATAGCCTAAAGTTGTGTTCTAACATCTCCCGTCTAACGGTGAAGCTCGTAGAGGAGCTATCGCATGAATAGGATTAAAATTCTGAATGACATTATTGGGGAGACGGACGACTTCTATCGAATTTGTTTCATTGGGTTCAATAGATTTGATTTCCCATGTAGCGAAGATGCATGTGTTGAGAAGGATGATATAGAAATTGTGTCTGATAGAGAATTATTGATAGACACCACAATTTATTATCAATTGTGTCGGTGGTTTGATATGAAGATTAATAGGATAGAGGAGTAGGGATATGAGATTGATGAAAGGGTGTTGTTTAGAGAAGATGGACGAATTGATTGAGGAAGGGGTGGTTGTTGATGCAATTATTTGCGATCCTCCTTATGGTACTACGGCTTGTAAATGGGACAGCGTCATCCCATTCGATGCAATGTGGGAGAGATTGAATAAACTGATTAAACCAAATGGTGCAATTGTTCTTTTCGGCTCTGAGCCATTTAGCAGTGCTTTGAGAATGAGTAATATTAAAAACTATAAATATGATTGGGTTTGGGATAAACACATCCCTAGAAATTTTGCCAATGCTAAAAAAATGCCGATGAATAGGCATGAGATGGTTAGTATTTTTTCAGATGATGGTAAACTACCTTTATATTTTCCTCAGATGACGCTTAGAGATAAGCTAGTAACAGTGAAGAACTACTCAAAGAAGGGTAAGGATAGTAGCTACAAAATTAATCAAGATGGGAGTTCAAGCAAATCTTATACATATACCCATCGAAACCCAGACACGATAATAGAGGGTAAATGGGAGGCAAATAAGGGAAAGGATCACCCAACTCAAAAGCCAGTTGCGTTAATGGAATACTTAATCAAGACCTACACTCACGAAGGAGAATCGGTCTTAGATTTCACAATGGGGAGTGGAACAACAGGCGTTGCCTGCGTAAATACCAAGCGAGATTTTATTGGGATAGAGTTAGGAGATACGTTCGATGAGAAAGCCACAGATTATTTTAAAGTGGCTGAAGATAGAATAAAAGAAGCAGAGAAGCAAAAAGCAATGGATTTGTTTTAGGAGTAGAGACAAGAAAAGCCCGTAACAGAGGAGAAGTTCTGTTACGGGCTTTTGCATTTTAATGGAGCTAAATGTCAGAGTTGAACTGACGACCGTTTGATTACAAATCAAATGCTCTACCACTGAGCTAATCTAGCATATAAAATTGTACCGACCTTTCATCGGATTGGCGATAGGTTTTTGACTAAACAGTTTTCAATCGACTATGCTCTGTTTTAAAATGGTCAGCGAGGAAGGATTTGAACCTTCACTTCTCCCGTCCAAGGGGAGGTGTCTACCAGATTAACTTACACGCTGACATAAAATTTGGTACGCCTGGTAGGAGTCGAACCTACAAATTACTGGGTCTAAGCCAGATGCCTATGCCAATTCGGCTACAGACGCACATAAAATTGTGTTCACCTTCGTATCTAGATACCACACCCCTCCTGTCTAGTCTTAGCACGAAAAACACTACTCGAATGCTCTTTGTGCTAATGGAGGATCTTGTCTCAATCACAGATGAACTATTGAGCCTACGCTATACTTTCGCATTTCATCCCTACGGAATCATCAGGCGTAGAATATTCCTCAAAGTGCCAACCACCACATGAGTTTTCGGAGAATGGTGGTTGGCGAGGAGGAAATGAAACATAAACCTTTCGGCTTACATTTGGTTATTATATGCAAAAAATCCCAAAACATACAACAATTTTAGAAAAAAGTTTGAAATTTGTTTGTAATGGTGGATTCTTGTGGTAGATTTGAATCATCAACTAAACAAACACAAAGGAGGATTAAGAGGTGATTTACCCACCAAAAGTTAAAAGACCATTGACCCAAACTAGACTCAAGATAGAATTTATATCTAGCCCACTCGATCATAGAAAAGGAGACTATGATGAAGTTTCATATTGTGTCGATGGCATTGGGTACTCAATAAAAACGAAACCTCACACTTCTTACGACAAAACCTTAATCCAGCTTGAGAATCTGCATGGAATAAATTCACTAGACGAAAAATACAATAAGGTTGATTATCGAGATGGGGAAGTTGTTTTTAGAGGAGAGATCGTTAGTGACGTTGTATGCTTCACGAATATAACATCCACTAAATATTGTTTCAAGAAAGATTCTACTCATGGTTATTTTGTTGATTTTGAAGTCTATTGTGACCACAGGTTGGTCTACTCTAAGGGTTGGTCTTACTCGAATTGCGAGGAAGAAATTGATTTAACAATTAAAACCTTCGAGGAAATTAACGAATTTATCTTTGAATAATAAATCCAAACAATCCATTTAAAGCGATTCTAAGCCTATCAAAATACCAAACCCAAGTCAATAGGCGAATATCATCACAATCGCAACGAGAGATACCTTAAATCGCTTCATTTCGCTATTTACAATCTATAATTGTGATGCAATTTGATGGCGCGGTGATAAATTGGCTTGTTTTTAATGGTTTGTCGCCATTATTATCTTTTATCACTACAATCATCAATCAGCAACTTGAGAGTTAGGTGGGCTTGTCCCACTTAGCTCTTTTTTTGTTTTTGTGGGTTTGATTAAATTTCACAATTTTCATTTTGTGGGTTTATCAATCTTTTTATTAATTCCCCAATTTTCTATTTTTATTTTTTTTTGGTTTTTGAAATCCAATCAATTTATTTTTTTGTGGGTTTTATTTTTTCTTAATTTTCGAATTATTAATTTTGATTTTTTGTGGGTTTATTTTTGTTTTAAAATCCATCCAAAAAAATCCAAATGGACAATAAGGTTTATATTCTTTTCATTCTTAGTTTCTTTTATTCTTATATCGTTGCTAAAATTCGGAGGTAGGGTTCGCGATTGGTTCGCTAAATTTTGAACAGGAGGTTCGCGATTGGTTCGCTAAATTTTGAACAGCGTAAGTCATAAGTTGTTAATACCCAACGAATGTAGTTTGCTAAAGGTTCGCTAAATTTTGAACAGGAGGTTCGCGATTGGTTCGCTAAATTTTGAACAGGAGGTTCGCGATTGGTTCGCGAACGGTGTGCGAACGAAAGCCACAAGTCGTTGATGCTCTAGGCGTATAGTTCGCGATCCACTTTTCGGTATTTTGAGGGGGGAGCGATTTTTCACTTTTAAAATTTTCACAACTTGCAATGCAAAATTAACGTGCTATTTTGATGATATAAACAATCCAAAAACAACAAATAAAAAGGAGATAAAAACATGAATATTAGAGTCCCAAAATCGTTAGTAGAAGACTTAGAATTTTGCAATGAAATGTTTGAAACTAGCTATCCAGAAATCGGACAAAAAGCACTAAAATGGTTCAATAATCCATCAACAGGGCTAGATTTGGGTGGGATAAAACCAAAAGAAAAGGAGCGATTATCTAAGGAAGGATTCAATTTTGGAGATAAGCCATTCTGCTACACAACTGATGATTTTAGGAATATCGTCACAGAGTATGTAAAAATGTCGATAACCAACCACAAAGCAAAGTACACCCCACTAAAACTAGATAACTATAGCTTTGAAACCGATTCGGAACAATTATTGATTAAGGTCGCGGAAGACAATTTGAAAGAAAAAGTGATAAAACTTGTTAAAGAGCTTTATATTTGCCACGAAGGTGATTATATTAAAGAGGGAAGTGAAATTGATAATTTAATAACGAAGATAAAGGAGCTGTAAGATGATTAAAATTGAAATAACCCAATCCAACAATCGCAATCTAGAAGATTTTGTTGAGATTAGAGACATCAGAGAGAATCCAAATGGAGTGGTTGACATAGATATCCACAGTAAGAGATTCAAGTATTGGGATGTGAGTAGCGGAAATAATGGAGGAGAAAGTGGAGGTTGTATCGACATCAGTTGTATGGTCGAATATCAAAAAGGCACACTATATAGAATCGAGGCTTTATATGATGATGTCCCCGAAGACGAAATCGAATTCGAAACATTTTGCTTTGATGTTATTTTTGACAAAGAAGAGAAAAACGAGTGGGATTACTACGAAGTGTACATCACCCCACTAAAATACCAATACGAAATTAAATTAGTCCCACAATCACTTTTAAAAACATATAATGAAAACGGTAAAGAGTTAGATTGGGAAGAAATAGTAATTGTAAGCGAAGAGGAAATGAAAAATGAAAAATAAGATATATAATGAAAATTGTCTTGATACAATGGCAAAAATGGAAGATAATTTTTTGGACTTAACTGTTACTTCACCACCTTATGATAATCTAAGGGAATATAATGGGTATTCTTTTGACTTTGAGTCGGTAGCAAAGGAACTATACAGAGTGACCAAAGATGGGGGGCTAGTTGTGTGGAATGTTAATGACTGTAAGATTAATGGTGGAAAAAGCTTAACTAGCTTTAAACAAGCTATAAAATTTCAAGAATTAGGTTTTTTGGTTCACGATATTATGATATGGCAGAAAAGTACTTTTAGCTCACCTATTAAAAACATGTATCATAATGTTTTTGAATATATGTTTATCTTGAGCAAAGGAAGACCAAAGACATTTAATCCAATAATAGACAGAAAAAATAAAAAAGCAGGAAAAAGCACAACGACTACATTCCGAGAGGCTGATGGCAGTACGAGTCAGAGGAGTGCAAAAACCATTGGAGAATATGGAAAAAGATTTAATATATGGCAAATAAACGAGGTTAAAAACAATAAGTACGGCAAGCATACAGCCCCATTTCCAGAACAACTAGCAAACGACCATATAATCTCATGGAGCAACAGTGGCGATCTCGTTTATGACCCATTTATGGGAAGTGGAACAACTGCAAAAATGGCGATAATGAATAATAGGAAATACATCGGTAGTGAAGTTTCAGAAGAGTACTGTGAGATTATTGAAGAGCGATTAGAAAATGCAAAAAAGCAAAAAGTAATGGATTTATTTTAAAAAGAGGAAATGAAAAATGAAAGTTAGAAAGAAAACAACATTCACTGTAACAAAATTTGAAGCAGGTATGGAAGATGGAGAGATGTATTCAAATATACATGGGAATAGACACAAATATAAAATACTACCAAACGGAGGGTGTCAGTTCATCACAAAAGAGGATGATTGCTACATCATCAGAAATGATTTTAATGGAAGTTTGGAGTTGGTAGACAAGCGACATATCGAATTATATTATGATATTTTGGAGGAAGACAAATAAATGACATACCTAATCATCATAGCACTAACGGCCTTTGTCGTATGGAGCCTAAAGCCCAATCAGACAGATGCCCGATGTGAAGAATGTAAACAAGAATTAGAGAATCGAAAAGAACAGCTAAAAAATATTGTGTCTATTTTGGAAGAGAAGACAAATGAACACAAAATTAAACAATCTCAGATCGAATCGTTAAAAGCGGAGATCCGAAATTACGAATCTGATCTTGATATTATAGAGTGTGGATTTTATAGTGAGGTGTTTGATTTCGATGATGAAGAAAGTTTTAAAGAAGAGATAAAAAACATAAAAGCCGACCAGAAATGGGAAGTGAAGCACGATAATGTCATACGGTGTGACAAGGATTGGAAATTAGGAGGTAGCGAAGCAAGAGGGCGTAAACTAGTAACACAATATAGTAAGATTATGCTTAAATGTCTAAATAGTGAATGCGACACCCTAATTTCCAAAGTAAGATTCGGAAACATCACCGCCTTTACAGAGAGAATCAAAAAATCATTCAAAGCCATCAATAAATTCGGGGAACTCTATAGTGTAAGTATTGACAGAAACTATTTACAGCTAAAGCTGAGAGAATTGAACTGTACATACGAGCACGAACGATTAAAAGAGAAGAAGAAAGAAGAAGCCAAAGAAATCAGAGAGAGGATGAAGCAGGAGCAGGCCGAGATAAAGGCTTTAGAATGCGAAAAGAAGAAGGCTGAAGTTGAGGAAGCTAAAGTGCTAAAAGACCTTCAGAATGCCTCTAAACTGCTAGAAAAGGACAAACTTAATGATAAGTTGAAAGATAAAATAGAAAAACTGAAATTAGAGTTAGAAAACAAAGGCGAAAATGTAAGGAAGATCAGTCAAGCGATGATAACTCGCGCTGGAAATTTATATGTAATTTCAAACCCTAGTTTTGGAGAAGGTGTTTTTAAACTAGGTATTTCTAGACGACTAGATTATACGAAGAGGGTAGATGAGTTAAGTTCAGCAAGTGTACCATTCCGATTTTCAATCCACGGAGCGGTGTTCTCTGAAGATTGTATAAAGTTAGAAAAAGACATTCATGCAATCTTCGACAAACAAAGGGTAAACAAGGCCAACAGAAGGAAAGAACATTTCTACACAAACATATATGAGATTGAACAAGCCCTAAAGGCACTTGGGCATGAAATAGAATTGATCGAAAACCCAGTAAATATGGAATATCAAGAGACACTAGAGATGGAGTCAAAATAAAATATTCAATTATTTTTCAAAAGGGCTATATGTTTTGGACTTTTTGGTTTAAATTAATAGAGGTAGGGTGACAGCCCTATCATCTATATAATAATGGACACCAATCCAAGATGTAAAACAAATTATATTTTAAGCCCGATTTATGAGATGTTGTCGAAACAAGTGGTGTTGTCGATTAGCAAGAACTGTCATTCGTTCTCATATGTCGGGCTTTTTGTGTTTAGGGAAAATGATTATGAAACAGGGATTTTTATTTGATTTAGATTTATCAAGTTACGAAAAGAAAATTAAGTCGTGTACGACATGTGGAGAAGATGATATTTCTAAATTTAACAAAGACAAAAGTGGGCACCAAGGTCTTAAAGCTTCGTGCAGATTGTGCAACAAGAAAGCTAAACTGAACAGGCAAGGAAGGAATTATGAGAAAGAAGTTGCTTTCTCAAGATATTGTAAAAGTAAAGGGTTGAAAGAAAGACCATGCACCAAGTGTGGAGAAAATAAATTAAGTGAATTTAGCACCAATTCGAGAGGGCATCAAGAATTACAATCAGTCTGTAAATCCTGCTTTAGAAATAAACACAAAGACTCGACTGCTATCAAAAAAAACAATCAGATGATATATCGAAAACACTGTGAAGAAAGAGGGTTGAAAGAAAAGCCATGCACAAAATGTGGGGAAAACGATGTTACAAAGTTTAACGAGCATGAATCTGGACATAGAGGGCTTTCTTCTATTTGTGATAAATGCCTTATAGTCAATAGAAAAATACACTATTCTAAAAATAGAGATTCCATATTGAGTAAAGGTAGAGAGTATCTCTACAGGAATAGAGATAAAAAATTAGAAAGAGACAGGAAATATTATCACAACAACAAAGAGGATAAAGCAAGACATAGAAAAGAGTACTATAAAAAGAACAAGGAATATTTCTTCGCCAAAAATGCAAAAAGAAGAGCCACCAAACTACGAGCTATTCCTAAAAACCAACAAAAAGAAGAGATTGGAAAAACAAAGGAATTATACTCCAAGTCAGATAGACTAACAAAAGAAACAGGTGAAAAATATCACGTAGACCACATAGTTCCGCTCCAAGGCAAATTGACAGACGGAAAGCGAGTACTCGGAGCCCATAGGATAGATAACCTCCAAATCTTAGAGGCATCTAATAATATATCCAAAGGAAATAGAATAACATATGAAGAGTTAGCAAAATATAAAGAAGGTCATCATTATATCTTCGTACCAGAAGATTATTTCGATAATGTTGATAAATATCCAAATATAGGTTTTAATTAGTTTGACATTAAGAATAATGATGCTAATTTGTATTCAACAAAGGAGAATTAATGGAAAATATATTAAAAGTATCATCGAAAAAAGGATTAAATATTCCTAAACCATGGGCAACATTTTTTGGAATGAACAACTCTATCGCACTATCCCTAATGTTGGATAAGTTTACATCCTCCGTAGAACAAGATCGAGAGTTTAAGTTGAAACAAGTAGAATATTCAAAATTCATTACCTATCACAGTTTTAAAAAGGCTTGCGAATACTTCGATTCAATAGGTCTTCTTAGGGTATATGAAGACGTAAATGGAATACAGGCAGGAGTGTCATATAAAATAAATCCAAAGAAATTCGATAAAGTGTGCGAATTATCACTTTCTTGCGATATATTATATGATTATGAAGTGCTTATTAAAGATTATACGAAGGAAGATTTTAATCTAAAAGAAATCGAGAGAGTAATTAAATAAAATGCAATCAACAAATGAGAATGGGACAGACTATCACAAACCAACGGAGGAATTTATGCCAACATGGGGATATGATGATTCATGGTTACAAACAACAACACCAAACGGATTTAGAAAGAAATCTAAAAAGCATGGGTGCAATTTCACTAAATCTAAAAAGAAAAGAAAGAAAATAGCGAATAGATAAAAGGAGAAGGGGATGGATATTAATTTAGAGATCGGAGCGGTTCTAGGAGAAACGATTTTTTGGGGTCTGATAATTGTCACAGTGGGAAAAGCAATTGTAACGAAAATTATAAGAGGATAAAAGGAGATAGGAGATGTTTGGAAGAAAGAGAATAGAAGAGAGGCTTGAAGCGCAAGACAAAAAAATACGCGAGCTAAAATCGATAGTTCAAGATTTATGTCCACATAATGATATCTACGTTAGAGTACAATCATTTTTTGATGGGTTCGAAATATATCGTGTAACTTGTCAAAAATGCGATGAAACAATTAAAATAGTTGATAAAAAACAATCAATTCAAATTATGAAAGAACAAGAAATCAAAAAAGCGAAAGAATTAATCGCTAAATCAGAACAAGAAGAAAAGGAAAAAACTAATGAGTAACGTACATCGAGAAATCTTCTCATCCATCTTTGGTGGAGAATACGAAGCAGAAATGGAAGCACAAATCCAAAGCGAATATGAATTCGTTGGTGCAGTTTGCGACAATTGCAACCACGAAACAGAGATTAATATTGGTTGCGAATATGGGTGTGATATTTGTGGGACTGGTGAAATCAAAGATATAGTAACAATAATGCTTGTAGATTAAGGAGATTAATTATGAAAGATGATATAGATGAAATAATCAGATGGTTTGATTTTGAGAAAGTAAGAATAGCGATGGTAGCTCTAGACTGGCATTGGCATTCTGAGACTCAAGCTCCATCCACAGGGGAGTTGGTACTAACTGCCATAAAACTATTGAATCGAGTTGTAGAAGAAGATCTAAGCGCAATACCCACAGGTGGATTCCTCGCAGAAAATCGAAACGGGATTCTCTCACTAAAATTCGTACTAACAGATTGGGATGTAGTTTTAGAGGAGGAAGAGTAGGATGGCAAATTGGAAACAAGGCGGAACTGGCAAGGGGTCGGACGGGTCTCGAATCAACCATGAAAAGTTAAGTGAGGGTATGGACAATATTAAAGATCAAGAGTGGAAGAGTTGTGGAGGGTGTAAATTCTTCCAAGGCGGATTTGATGTTCTTGGGTATACTTTATGTTCTGAGGTAGATAAATTCGATTTGAACAAAGGGGTTGAGTGTAGCGAGTGGGTGGCACGATGAAAGTGGAGTTGGTAGATTGGAACGTAAAGCTAGAAGAAGCGATATCTCACGCAGGGAGCGTTTGTTACGACAGCGATCCAACAGATCTGAGTCGAGTGAGTCGCCTAAAGAATATGGGACATCTATCTTGTTTCAGAAATGCCTTCGCATCATTTGAAATAAGTGGGATATCAAGAGCATGTGCGGATCAGATACGTACCCACCAAACTCTCAACCACCTAATGCGCTCTATGCGCTACTGTGACGAGAGTAAGTTGGATTTTGTATCTCCTAGTATGGATTATCTAAAAGATGGCTCAGATGAGGCTAAAAAGCTAATCGAGGCTCATGTGGTGGCTACTGAATATGTATATCAGAAATTGAGAGAGATGAGCGTAAGAAAAGAAGATGCTCGATCAATACTTCCGATGAATACGTCTACAAAAATGTACGTTAGTGGGAATCTACAGGCATTCCTCCACTTCATCGAGTTGCGAGCATCAAAAAAAGCACAAAAAGAAATTCAAGACGTTGCAAAATTGATGGAGGGTGCTTTAATAGAGAAGTTCCCACTAACATTTGGAGGATAAAATGAAAGCAAAAACAATGATTCAAAATCTAGAGTATGCAATAAAGCATTTTGGCGATGATGTTGAATTGCTTGTAGAAAAGGAAGATTACAGCGGATATAACCCAATCAGCACATCAATGTGCATATCAAATGTTGAGTATGTTGATTTTGATGGGAAAAATAAAATCGCTAAACAAGCCTTCTGTATGGAGATTTAAGATGTCAGATAAAAAGAAGCCAAAGCGCACAGCCGAAAGTGTAGGTAACATCTGCCCATATTGCACTCCAACTAGAGATTTCACAAGTAGATTTTACGTTGAACAGCACATCAAACACTCACACAAAGAAAAAAGACGAAGCATTATATGAAGCTAAATAGAAAAGAAAGTAAAATAGAATGGTGGTATAAAAACGAACTAACTCGACAGATAAAGAACCACACCCACAAAGATAACCCAACAATGGAGGATTGTCTAGAATTCTTGTTCGGAGATGAAGATGGGTGGATTGCGAGCGACATTAAGTTTTACGAATACAAGAAAGTAAAGAAAACTTTCATTCAAAGGCTCAATTTGTTTTGGATCACCCCTCTATTTGTAGCTACAATACCAATCCAATATCTTTTTAGAGGGCATGTCGGTGTAGATAGAGACAGTAAGATCGGCAGGACTATTGAGTTTTTAACAGGGGATTTTTAATATGAACGAAGAAGAAATAGAAAAATTAATGGAAGTAAACGAAAAATATAGCAGAATTCTAGACAGGCTAGACGAGCTGTACGAAGATGGAGAGCTAGAGTTCGATCAATATTTTTATTTGGTTGGTGGGAGTTATGAAGGATAAGGTGTTATTAAAACAACTATCTGACATGAGGAAGAGTAAGTTAACAAATATGAGAAAAGCTCACGATGCATCAGTTAGAATTGGAGAGAATTATGAGCCAACCGATTACGATTTAGGTATAATTGAAAATCTAGATAGAAAAATACAAAAAATGACCTCACATCGGGGCATTTAACACAAAGGAAGAAAAATGACAAAAGAAGTATTCGATATATCAACAGAGATCCACGAAAGAAAATATCAGTATAAAAATGAAACAAAGGACGGAACATTTCGAAGAGTGGCGAAACAACTAGCCTCCAAGGAGAAGAAGTCAAATTTTTGGGAGGCAGAGTTTTACGGAGTATTATCAAATTTCGATTTCATCCCAGCAGGGAGAATCCTAACCAATGCAGGAACTACTCGCAAAAATGCGACAATGTTCAACTGCTATGTTATGAAAGATCTCCCCGATTCTATGGATGGTATTTTTGAAACCGTACGCGAAGCGGCATTGACACAGCAGATGGGTGGTGGAGTTGGATTCAATTTCTCTACACTAAGACCAAAAGGTGCTTGGGTAGAAGGGTGTGAGTCAGAATCATCTGGCCCACTCAGCTTCATGAACGTTTTTGACGCTACTTGCAGAACGATCATGTCGGCAGGCAATAGGCGTGGAGCTCAAATGGGAGTCCTAAATATCGACCACCCCGACATCGAAGATTTTATCGAAGCAAAACGAGGAAATGAAGCTCTTCAAATGTTCAATATTTCAGTTGGTGTTTCCGATAAATTCATGGAAACTCTTCGAAATAAAGGCGATTGGGATTTAGTTTTCGATGGGAAAGTTTACAAAACAGTGAAGGCGGTTGAGCTTTGGGATAAAATCATCAAGTCAACTTACGATTATGCTGAACCTGGGGTTCTATTCCTAGATCGAATCAACAAAATGAACAACCTTTGGTTCATAGAAGATCTAAAATCGACAAACCCATGTGGCGAACAACCACTCCCACCATACGGAGCATGTCTTCTTGGGGCAATCAACTTGACAAAATTTGTATTAGAGCCATTTACAGAAGTTGCAAAAATTGATTGGGGACATTTGGGAGAAACAATTAAGATCGCAGTTAGGTTGTTAGATAATGTAATTGAGAATAGTGAATTTCCACTAGAGAAGCAAAGGCAGGAAGCCATCGACAAGCGTAGGCTTGGATTGGGCATCACTGGGTTAGCGAATATGCTCGCTATGCTAGGGGTGACATACGGAAGCGAAGAGTCGGTAGAGTTGATTGACGATTTGATGGAAAACTTCACAACAGATGTTTATCACACTTCAATTGATTTGGCAGAAGAGAAAGGTAGCTTCCCACTTCTAAATAAGGAGAAATACGTTCAAAGCAAGTTTATCCAAAGTCTAGATGTTGAAATCTCTGAAAGAATTATGGAAAGCGGAATCAGAAATAGCCACCTAACAACAATTGCGCCAACGGGAACTACATCCATGTTCGCAGGGAATGTATCGAGTGGGCTAGAGCCTGTATTTGCTTTGTCTTATGATCGAAAAATAAGAAATGGGCAAGAAGGTGATGAATCAGTATTTGAAATGGTGGATTATGGACTACTAAAATATAGAGAAGCAGTCGAAGACGATAAAGAGCTACCAAGCTATTTCGTAACAACGGCAGACATCACTCCACAGCAACATATAGACGTACAGGCAACGATTCAACGGTGGATTGACTCTAGTACCTCAAAAACTATAAATGTCCCTACAGACTTCCCGTTTGAGGATTTCAAAGACATTTATACGAGTGCCTATGAGAGAGGGTTGAAAGGGTGTACAACATTCCGACCATCAGAGCATATTCAAGGTGTGATTTCTGTTAAAGAAGAAAAGAAAGTAGAAGAAAAAGAGGTTAAAAAAGAAATAACGACTAAGCGACCAGACATCCTTAGTGGACAGACATATAAACTCAAATCTCCACAACACGGAAGTTTGTATGTTACAATTAATGACAAAGTGGATGACGAAGGAGTTGTTCGCCCATACGAAATGTTCATTAACACAAAGAAGCTACAGAACGTAGCATGGACAAGTGCAATGACACGATTGATTAGTGCGGTGTTTAGGCACGATAGAGATCCAAGTTATATCGTTGATGAATTGAAGCCAATCTTCGATCCGACAGGAGGATATTATGCAGATGGTAGATACATGAATAGCCTAATCGCTCATATAGGGTATACTATCGAAAAACACTTGAAGGAGATTTGTTTCTTGGAAGACGATGCTCCACAAGCATTCGAGAAAGAGAGTGGAGTTGAGATCGAGAAGGTGGATGATAGCTTGTTTGAGTATTGTCTCGAATGTAATGAGAAGGCATTGCTAAATAACGGTGGTTGCTACACTTGTCAGCAGTGTGGCTATTCAAAATGCGGATAAAATAAAAGAAATTCTTGATGTGTCCCGAGTCAAGTAAAATAAGTCGGGGGTAAATTAAAAGGAGGAAAATAATGAGAATAGGTAGCGTCTTCTAGTAATAATAAATTAGGAGATTAGAAAATGGCATGTACGAGAAGCTTCAAAACGAAGCAAGAACGAACAATGGCGCAACGTGACAAGAAATACGTTCGCCCTAAACGAAATTCAACAAACCTACCAAACTCATGGGACACCCAATGGATCAAAATCCCAAAATCTTGGAAAGATCTATACAAAAAGAGGTGTCAATGGGAAGATGAACAAGAAGTAAAACAAAGCTATCAAAATATGAGTGAAATGTCATCTAGTGAAATAGAAGACTACCTCTATCGAGATGGTGAATTCTATCCAAGAGAGAGTGGGATGGATTGGGACAACCACCACGTTTGGGCAGATGAAAAATATGCTGAAGAATGGCGTGGAGGAAAATCCGAAGAAGAATCAAAATTCGATTTCTTTTGGAAAATATTTGGTAGTTAAAATAAAAAGGAGGTGATTGGTAGTGAAAAGTGGCTATGGATGTAAACATGTTCAGAGAAAGAGCGAAGAGTGGAAAGTTAGAGATCTAAGCGATGCAAGAAGCACAGAATCCATCTAAAAAAAAAGCCCCTAACGGACGATAAATCCATTAGGGGCTTTTCTTATTTTGTATTCTCAACAGGATTGTAAGCTCTCACCTGTTCAAATTCACTTGGTTGTCTTGGGGTTTTGGCGACCTTGGCAATCAAAATAGCCAATCGCTGAACATAATCCTCTAAATCCGAAACTCTCTTCTCTAACTCTTTAGCTTCCTCCATAATTACATCCCCAATCGTTCTATTAGCGCATCAATATTCCCGATCCAGCCTGCAAACCGCTCATCCCCATAAATAAAGAATGGTAGACCGCCTATTCCAAATTCGGTTGCTATTTTTTTTCCTTCTTTCTCATTAACATCAAATTCCTCGAAATCAATAAGCCGATCTTCTAGTTGTCTCTTCGCCAATTTACAGGGTTGGCACGTTTTACTTGTGAATACTTTTAACATTGTTTCCTTCTTTGTGTTTATTTTTAAATTTTTCAACTTGAACACAAAAATAACTTTTTTCAAGAAATTTTGTATGTTTGGTTGTTTTTTCTCTATATTATATATTATACGCGAAAAATGTTAAAATATATAGCTTTTTCAAAAGTTTTTTAATATTTGGCTAGATTTAGCGGTCGAAGAGGTAGCAACCTACTACCCTGCCAAATTATTTTTAATAGGTAAACATCAAAGGTGGTGTTAAAATGAATTATAAGAGAGTGTACGAAGAGTTGATCGAAAGAGGAGTAAAGAGAGGGTGGACAAAGAAAACGGCCTCATGTTACACGGAAAGGCATCATATCGTACCTAAAAGTATGGGTGGAAGTAATGATAGTGAAAATTTGGTTGAGTTGACAGCGAGGGAGCACTATATCGCCCATTGGTTGTTGTATAAAGTATATAAAACTAAAGAGATGGCTTGTGCATGGAATGCCACAACGATGGATCGAGATGGAAGTCGTAAGTTAACTAGTCGGCAGTTTGAGAGAGCTCGGATAATAGCTAGCGAGAATATGAAAGGTGAGAATCATCCATGTTGGGGTGTTAAATTATCGGAAGAGAGGAAGAAAGCTGTAGGGGATTTCCATAGAGGGAAAAAGATGTCTGATGAGACTAGGGCGAAGATGTCAGATAGTCAAACGGGAAGTAAAGCCTCAGATGAGGCTAGAAAAAAGATAGGGGATGTTCATAGAGGGAAAAAGGTGTCTAATGAAACTAGGAAGAAAATGTCAGAGTCTAGAATAAAGCTCGGTATAAAATTAAGTGACGAAGACAAGGAAAGAATTAGAGAAAGATCCATAAAGATATCAAACAGAGAGGCTGAGTGCCCACACTGCAAATTGGTTTCTAAAAACTCACCGACCTTTAGGAAATATCATTTTGATAATTGCAATAAGCACCCAAACTGCACGGACGAAATTTACATAAAATATGGGTCTCCAATAACAGAGAAGACGGGAATGATCCTTGATTTATTGGACAAAGGGGAGACTAAAAAGTGGATCATTATTTCAAAATCAAGGGGCAGTGAGGCTACATATAAAAGAGCAAAAAGAAAATTTAAAGAAATAAATGGAATAAAATAAAATGAGCGATATGAATTTAAGTTTAGAAGACATGATGAATGCAGTAGATGCAGATATGTGCATGCAAAGCTTCTCGCATTTCGTAAAAGAGATGTGGGAGACAATAGAGGACTGCGACTTCGTGATGGGGTGGCACATACAGGTGATGTGTGATGAAGCCCAAATAATGATAGATAATTTGTTGGAAGGAAACCCAAAAATACATGATAGTTTGACGAACGTACCTCCAGGTACATCCAAATCTACCGTATATTCCGTCATGCTCCCTGCCTACGTTTTGGCGAGAGACCCAACCCAAAAAATAGGGTGTATTTCATACTCAAAAGAGCTTTCCTATGGCTTGAGTCAAAAATGCCGAAGAGTCATAGAGAGTGATAAATATATGAAACTGTTCCCTCACGTTAAGTTGAGAGATGACCAAAATCTCAAGTCACACTTTGCTACAGTTCAAGGTGGAGAGCGATACGCAACATCAGTTGGTGCAACAATTACTGGAAAACATTTTTCAGTGCTCGTGCTCGACGATCCGCTCTCGGCTTCGATGGCAACTAGTTTGGTCGAATTGAACAAGGCAAATGAATGGGTATCAACAACACTATCTACGCGAAAAACCGATAAAGAAAAAACAATCGTATTTACGGTAATGCAACGCCTAGCAGTCGATGATACCACGGGCTACTTGATAAACAAGAACAAAGGAAATCTATTCCACATCTGCTTACCAGCAGAATTAGACGAAAATGTTACTCCAGTAAAACTAAGAGACAAATATATAGATGGACTCCTAGACCCAAAGCGAATGAATCGCAAGGTCTTAAAGGAGATGGAGCTCGATCTTGGTACTTGGGCATACATAGGTCAATTTCAACAAAGGCCGTTCGCAAAAGGCGGTACGATGTTCGAGACAGAGAATATCGAAGTTGTTCAAGCTATAAAGAAAGATGATGTAGTTGATATATTTAGAAGTTGGGACTTGGCTGGAACACTCCCAACTAGAAAACAACCAGATCCCGATTTCACCGTTGGTCTAAAAATGGCTAAAATGAAAGATAACTCATTTATAATCCTAGATGTTATAAGAGGAAGATGGAGTGCAGACAAAAGGAATAAAATAATCCACCAAGCCGCAACTATGGATGGAAAACGAGCTAAGATTTTAATCGAGCAGGAGGGAGGATCGGGAGGAAAGGAACAGGCAGATGGATTAATTAGATCCTTGGCAGGATTTCACGCAATAAAAGAGAAGCCAGTTGGAAACAAAGAGACGAGGGCAGGAGTTCTGTCTGCTCAAATCAATATCAGTAATGTAAAAATGGTTAAAGCAAAATGGAACAAAGAGCTCCTAGATGAATTCCAATCATTCCCACTAGGTAAGCATGATGATATTGTTGATGCCTGCTCATCCGCATTTGCAAAACTAAACAAAACGGCAAAAGCTAGAATCAGACAACTTTAACCACTAAAGTATTACTTATAATACCCACCTAATCAAAAAAAATAAAAATAAATAAATTAATCTTTAAATTAACTCATATACAAAAATACATGAGGAAGAATTTAATGTTTAATATATTTAAGAAGAATGCACAATCAAATGTCAGCAAAAAATCTTCCCCACTAGAAGAATTGATAAGAAATGGGATGAATACAGGAAACTCTTCCAAGAGAGCCATCCCCGTTTCAGACAATTACGAGTCTTATGCAAAAAATGCCTACCTTAATACGGCAACGGTTTATTTTTGTATATCTCTAATTGCTCAAAAAGCAACAACAATTCCTCTTAAGCTTTATACAAAAGAAGATGATAGTCAAGATAGAACAGAAGTGAAAAATCACCCAATTCTGAAGTTGCTTGAAAAGCCATCAGCGAATGTTGATTATTACGAGTGGCTTGAGCGAATTGTTACATTCTACCTCCTTGGAGGAAACGCAGTTCAAGAGCCAAACATCCTAGATGGAGTAGTTCGAGAATTAAACGTTTACAATCCAAAAAATGTTGATTATAACGTAACGGCAAATGACAAACTTCTTTCCTATACTATAAAGGATGAAGATGGAAATGACAGAGTTTATAAAGTAAGCCCTGTCACAAAAGACTCCGATCTTCTCCATTGGAAAAATATTGATCCATTAGTGGAATATAAAGGTAGCAGTGCGCTATCATCAGCCCGTACAAGTATTGACATACAAAATACAGGCGATAGCCACAACTTCAACACCTTAAAGAACCAAGCTCGCCCAAGTGGTGCATTAAGTTACAAACCTGGGGATGGTCAGCCACTAGCTCTTGAAGACGAAGCCTTCGACCGCTTGAAGCAAGAGATCGAAACGCAATTTAGCGGAGATGCCAATGCAGGGCGACCACTTCTACTTGAAGGTGGATTAGAGTGGGTTCAAATGAGTCTTAATGCAAAAGACTTAGACTATGTGAATAGCCGACACACTACAATGAAAGATATTTGTAGAGCGTTGAAAGTTCCATCTTCATTGTTAGGTATTGAAGGTGACACTGCATACAATAATATGCGTGAGAGCAAAGAACTCCTTTGGGAAAACGCAATTCTCCCAATGATGAGGCGATTCATCTCTCACTTAAATACTGAGTTGCTACCATTATTCGATAAGAGTGAAGGACTAGAGCTCGGAATGGATTTGAGTTTAATTCCCGACCTTTCTATTAAGCAAGAGAGAATTTGGGATAGAATACGAAATGCAAATCATCTTACGATTGATGAAAAGCGTAAGATGACAGGATTTACCCCACTCCCAGATGGAACAGGAGAAACAATCTTGATATCAAGTGGTGATATGCCATACGATTTATTGAGAGCAGGATATACAGCAGGGGATTTGAATGAGCTCGCATCGGAAGGTGCTACTAGTGGCGATGGAACCCCATCTGAGGAAAATGTTGCCAAGAGCTTAAAAAAAAAGTACCTAGCGAAAGGGATATTGGCAACTAAAGCAGAATCCCTTTCGAATGAAGATTACCTAGCAAAGTTAGATGAAATGGCTCGTGGATATGACGAAGAACTCAAAGAAGAGCTTGAGAAAGTATTCGCTGATTTCGGACAAGAGCTTGAAGATGGATTCAAGAGGGGGGAGGAAGTTGCAATAGCAATCTCACTCCTAATACTCCAAGATCGTTTAGCTAACGCATATAAGCCCACTCTTAAAAAGGTGGTTGATGATTTCTCTAGATTTGCATTGAACGATATGGATGACTTCATTGTTGACGAAGGTAGTTTTAACAGACGAGTTGATACATTCATCGAACAAGAACTCTACAATAGGGCTGAATACGTCACAAAGACAACTCAGAAGATTGTTGAAGACAAAGTTAGCAAGGGTAGGGAAGAAGAGCTAAACAACGAAGAGATCGCTTCATCACTTAAAGAAGAAATGGATGATCCTGCTAGACTCTTGATGATAGCTGAAACAGAAGTGCAAGGGGCGATTGGATTCGCCATGTACGAAGTTGCAAATAGAGCTTCCAAACACTACCACAAAGAGTGGATTACGATGGGTGATGAGAAGGTTAGATCTAGCCACGCTAGTGCTAACGGACAGACTGTTCCTTCCGAAGAAAGCTTTGACGTGGGTGGAGAAGGACTAGATCACCCAGGCGATAGTAGTGGGAGTGCAGGCAATGTTATCAATTGTAGATGCAAAATGAGAATGATACCAACAAGTGAAGTTAATATATAAATAGGAATACAGTATGAAAAAGAAAATGAAAGATTTCGATGTTAAGTTCACGGACTTCAACGAAGAAGAAGGTGTTGCAAGTGGATATCTCTCCATCTTCAATAATGTGGATCACGCAGGGGATATGGTTGTTAAGGGAGCCTTCAAAGAGTCGCTCCAATCAAAAGACACCATCCCATTTTTATTCCAACATGACCCTTCTCTCCAAATTGGAGTTATGTCATGTATAGAGGATGACAAAGGGTTGTTTGTCAAGTGTAAATACTACCTTAACACGGATCTTGGAAAAGAAAAGTACGAACTAGCCAAAGCAAACCAAGAAAATGGATTGACTACAGGTTTGAGTATTGGTTACAGAGTCAAAGACTATGAGTGGAAAGAAATTGCTGATGAAACAATCTTCGTATTGAAAACGATCAGCCTTCATGAGGGATCACAGGTAACTTTCGCCTGCAACGAAGCCGCTTTCCTAGAAGAAGTAAAAAGCCTAGAAGATATTACCGCTAGAGAGCTAGAAAAAGGTCTACGCGAAGTAGATGCTATCTCAAATTCCCTAGCTAAGAAATATGCAAATATTCTGCTGAAAGCGATTCGAGAGGAGTCTGCTGATGATGTAGAAAAAGAAGTTGATGGTGAAAAAGAATTGCCACCAATTGAAGAAGAGGAAATCGTTGAAAAGAACGATGAATCAGCAGACGTTGAGCCAAAAGAAGAAAACGAAGAAAAGAGCGATGAAGCAGTAGCTCTAGAAATCAAAGAATTCTTTGAAGCTCAAAAAATCAAAAATTTATTTAACAATTAGTTAAAAAAACAAACAAGGAGACATTAACATGTCAGATGTAATCGAAGAGATGCAGAAAGGGTTTAACCACCTTAAAGAAACAAACGAAAAGCTTATCGACTCAAAACTAAAGGGTCTTGGTGTAGATGAACTAGAAGCAAAGATGACTAAGATCGAAGCTGATCTTGACGCTTCTGAGACAAAGAGCCAAGAAGCTCAAGCGGCTAAACTAGTTGCAGAGCAGAAAGCCGAGAAAATGGCTACAGAAATTGACGAACTACGTGTTGCTTTCAACCGTGGTGGCGAGTCAAAAGCTGAAAAAGAAGACCTTCACGCTAAAGCAGTTGACCTTTTCCTTATGAAAGGTAAAGAGGCTCTTGATGAAGAGCAAATGAAAGCTCTTGCTACAGATACAGATGGAAATGGTGGATTTGGACTAGCTGTTACTCAAGCGGCTAAAATCACCGACTTCATGTTCGAAACTTCACCAATGCGAGCTTATGCTTCAGTTGGTAACATTTCTACAGGTGAGTGGGAAGCTATTATCGATAGCGATGAAGCAGGTGCAGGATGGGTTGGTGAGCGTTCGGCTCGACCTCAGACTTCTACTCCTAACCTTGGTAAGAAAGTTATAACTACTCACGAACTATACGCTGACCCTCGCGCTACTCAGACTATGATCGATGATGCTTCTTTCGATGTAGCTAACTGGCTTGCAGGTAAAGTTTCACGCAAATTCTCTCGCCTTGAGAACACTGCTTTCGTTAACGGTGATGGTGTTGTTCAGCCACGTGGTATCCTAACTTACGCTGATGGTGTAATCGGATCAACAGGTGAGCGCGAACTAATCGAGCAAGTTGGAAGTGGAGAAGTTGGTGGAATTGATGCAGATCAGTTGTTTGAACTACAGGGGGCTCTTAAAGCTGACTACAATGCAAACGCTCGTTTCTTCTTCAATCGCGCTACACTTACGAACATCCGTAAACTGAAAGATGGTGATGGAAACTACCTATGGCAACCAGGTCTTTCTAAAGGTGTTGGTAACTCAATCCTTGGAAAAGAGTACGCTCTATTCGAAGACATGCCAGAGCTTGCTACTGATAGCCTATCTGTTGCTTATGGTGACATGCGCGAAGCTTATCAGATCGTTGACCGCATGGGTGTTCGCGTTCTACGTGACCCATTCACAGCTCGCCCATACGTTTCATTCTACACTACTAAGCGTACAGGTGGAGATGTTGTAAACTACGAAGCTCTTAAGCTTATGGTTACAGGATAATCACAAATTAATCAATCGGATGGCTGTTATTTTATAGCCATCCATATTTTAAATTTTTATTGGAGAAAAATAAAATGAAAAAAGATTCAGTTTCAAATATCAAGCCACTTCTAGCAGAAACAGTTGCAGGAGCAGGTTCAAGTACAGCAGTAGATATGCAAGGTTTTCGTGGACTAGCGTTCGTTACATCTGCTACGGTTAACCAAACTGCACCTGTTGTAGTTGAAGAGTGTGACACAGTTGGTGGTACTTACACTACTGTAGCTACTGACCAAGTAATTGGTACTCCTGCTATTCAGCTTGCCGCTGACACAGAGCCACAGAAGCTTGGTTATGTTGGTTACAAGCGATTCGTTCGTCTTACGAACACTGATGGTACTCTAATTGTTCAAGCAATTAGCACACATCCAGAGAATGCTCCACAAGCATAATCTAGTTTAATTCTAAGGGTAGGGTTGAGTATTAACACTCTCCCTACCCTTTTTTAATATCGAGGTAAAGTATGAAAGAAGTAGAAATTGAAGCGTTGATGACGTTTAAGTATTCGCCAAACGGTACGGGTATCGAAGTTGCTCCTAAAGGTTTGGAATTTATGGTAAGCGAGAAGTTAGCAAAGAAGCTAACAGCAGGAGATCCACCAAGAGCAAAATATCTTGACGAAAGCAACAAGAAAGAAGAAATCGTTGAATTGGTTGAAGAGATCGTTGAAGAGATCGTTGAAGAGCCAACGGTCGAGGACATTTTAGGAAGCGATGATGAAGTTGAAATCGATCTATCATTTGAAGATGATGCAGTAGAGATTAATGGTGAGCTTATCGAAGAGGGTGAGCAAGTTGAAGAGAAGGTCGGGAAATACGAAGACTTCCCTGCCTACAAGACAATTGTAGAGCTTGATGAACTAAAAGAGATCATCGAAAAAGCAGACAAGAAACAAGACGAAGTTGAATTAGGAGCAAAATTTGTAGCACTACGCAAGGGTGGAGCTTGGTTCAACGTTTATAATAAGGTCACAGATGAAGTAGAGAATGAAAAGGGGATGAAGCTAGACGATAAGTTAGCTGAATTCGTTTACGAACTCTACCTAAAATAAGGGTAAAATATGTATAGAGTAATAGCACCAACCGAAGAAGAGCTCATAACAGTTGAGGAATTCAAGCAATTTGTT